>Ga0137412_10004625_pt1 | contig 10985 bp, 7 predicted proteins | sample CZODoug2_1_16fun_FD_122160 | JGI IMG/M metagenome (GOLD analysis project Ga0137412, IMG submission 122160) | Vadose zone soil fungal communities from Angelo Coast Range Reserve, California, USA - CZODoug2_1_16fungal (Hybrid Assembly) | ecosystem: Environmental > Terrestrial > Soil > Vadose zone... | reverse complement strand
CGGGCATCGGACTGGTCCATCAGCGCAATATCATGGGTCGCGATGACGACGGACGTGCCGGATTTGTTAAGCTCCGCGAACAGGCGCAACAGGCGTTGCGCCAGGTTGGGATCGACATTGCCGGTCGGTTCGTCCGCCAGCAGGAGCTGCGGGCGGGCAATGACGGCACGCGCGATGGCAGCGCGCTGCTTTTCTCCACCGGAGAGAACCGGCGGCAAGGACCACATGCGGTCGCCAAGCCCCACCCAGCGCAAGAGTTCCACGACCTCATGGCGAAAGGTCGATTCCTCGTGGCCGATCACGCGCAGCGGCAGCGCAACGTTTTCATAGGTCGTCATGTGGTCGAGCAGGCGAAAATCCTGAAACACGACACCGATGCGGCGACGTAATGTCGCAAGTGCATCCTTGCTCAGGGTCGCGACATCATGGTCGAACAGCGTGATCAGCCCCCGGGTCGGTTTCAACGAGAGGAACAAGAGCCGCATCAGCGAGGTTTTGCCCGCTCCCGAGGGTCCGGTCAAAAACTGGAACGAATGCGGCTCAATGCGAAAGTCGACGTCGCGCAGGATTTCCGCGCCCAACCCATAGCGCAAGCCGACGTTCTCGAATCGAACCACGTGCCTCTCCGCGGCCTGTGAGCGAGGCCCCCTGTTCCGTTATAGCAGCGTAAAGCCTTGCGAATCTGCCCCAATTCGCACTGAGCCCACATTGGCCCCGACCAACGACGGATCAATCACGCGGCTATCGTGATAAAGTGCCCCACGTCCCTAAGCCGTTGAATATGTGATATTTTTGCGGCGAAAGCGAGGCCGAGGTGGGGTTTCTCCGCACGCGCACGTGTCCGGGGCGCAGCGCAGCATGACGTGCTGAGTGTCGCACTGCAGTGCGCCTGCGACGCGCTCATCACCTATGGCAGTTGTGTCCGAACGTTCCAAACCTTCGCTTATGGTTTCCGATCCGTTAACGAACCCTTGGTAGGGTTCTCGACCAAGTTCATTTTCGCGGAAACCCCCATGCTGATCACCTGCAACAATTGCACGACCTCCTATGAGATCGAGCCCTGCTCATTTGGCCTGACCGGTCGTTCAGTGCGTTGCGTAAAATGCGGCCACGAGTGGTTCGCCGCCAACATGACGGCGCTTGGAGCCATCGCCAAAATTCATCGCGTCGAACTCGGTCTTCCCCCGGAACCGCTCGTTGAAGAGCCGCGCGTGCATTCGCCGGAGAATTCCGTGATCGAAGCCACCAATGCGGACCTGCCGCTTCAACAAGCGCCGTCCATCGCGGTCGACATCGACGCAACCGAGTGGCGGCCGACCGCATCGGATAAGTCCCGCGGCAGAGTTACTGCAGCCGCCGCTGTTCGAGACCTGGACCTGAGCGAATTAGCACATGCCAAAGATGCGGTGGTATCCGCAGACGCGAATGCGCCGGCGCAGCCAGAACCTGCGGTTCAACCGCGGGAGAACGCAGTGCGACCACGTCACGTCGCCAAACCAGTCACCGTCGCGCGTTCAAACAGCAAAAAACCAAAACACAGTTGGCGCCAGAATATCGGTCTCTTTCTGTCGATCGTCGTTCTCATTGTGGTCCATACGGCGCTTGTCTGGTGGCGCACGGAAGTCGTCCGCGTGCTGCCCCAGACCGCAGCGCTCTATGCGGCGGTCGGATTGCCCGTCAATCTGCGCGGCCTCGAATTCGCCGACGTGCAAACTACAAGCAATCTGCAAGACGGCACTGGGCTATTGGTTGTCGAAGGCTCGATCGTCAATTCGACATCGCGAAGAATCAATGTGGCTCGCCTCTTGTTCTCGGTGCGCGACCAGCGCGGCCTTGAAATCTACAATTGGACCGCGGCAGCGCCCAAGCCCACGCTCGACCCTGGCGAGAGGCTGCCGTTCCGCTCCCGGCTTGCGGCTCCGCCACCGGAAACGCATCGGGTGGTCGTACGTTTCCGCAATCGGCACGACTTGGTTGCCGGACTGAATTGAGGGCTGCAGCATGGCGCGCATCCTGATCGCAGAAGACGAAGAAAATCTTCGATCGCTTGTCGCCCGCGCGCTTGCGCTCGACGGCCATGACATCGTAACCGCAAACGATGGCGCGGAGGCGCTCGACCTATTGGGGCGCGAAGACAGCAGGTTTGAACTGCTGTTGACCGACATCCGCATGCCGGTCATGGACGGTATCGCTCTGGCGCTTGCCGCCGGCCGCGAACACCCGGACTTGGGCATCCTGCTCATGACAGGCTATGCGGATCAACGCGAGCGGGCCGCAGGCCTCGATGCGCTCATCCACGACGTCATCGCCAAGCCGTTCTCGCTTGGCCTGATCCGCAATGCCGTCAACGAGGCCCTGGTCGCGACGCGACGGCAGGCGCATTGATTCGGAATCCGGTGCATTGCGCCGCAGAACTCGTGTAGCGCAATACGCTTTGGCGCACCGAACGCGCGCCGCCGCTATTGCGCCCTACAGGACCTGATCTCGCGGAAATCGTAGCAACGATTGTTTCGTAGGATCTGATGTCCCGTCAACGGCTCCGGACGTAGTTACTTAGCACCGCACTGCTTTAGCAGTGCGGTCTGGCGGTGGTTGGATCGTGCAGAAGTAGGGACGGAGCGCAAGGACGTCGGTGATCAAGCTCTGATTCGCGGATCGACACCGCATTTCCGTTTGTTCGCCCGGGGCTGCCTCTGTCTGGGTTCGGGCGTCGATCTTGAGGATCGGCCACATATCCTACCCGAGGTTTCCCCTACCGTTGCTCCGTCCCCGCCTCTGCACGAAGGCTTTTAGCTCGTTAGCTCCTTTAGTTGTACTGTACTGCTGTTGTTCAACGAATGCTACCTCAGCGGCAGGCGGTCTTGGTGCTATCCTTTTGTTCGATCGGGCCCATCCTTCCGTCCCGACCTACACGCGCGATATGCTGGCGCGCGCAGCGGCAGTCCAGGATGGCCCGCCTTCGGGCCACCGCTTTAGCGGCGCGAAGCGTCCTTGACGGCCGCGAGCACGACGGCATGATCGAGCGTGTCGGGGCACCGATCCACCCACGTTATCAAGAAACGAGCTGCCGCCCACCTGGGGCCGTCACAGCGCGATGGATAGCCCAGATGAAGCCGCACAATTCGCGTGCGATCGCGGTCGCTACGATCGTCGGCCGCTTACCTCTCTTGATGAGCGCTCGATAACGACTTGAAAGTCGTGTCTGCGCTTTCCAGGCAATTGCGCGCACCGGCTCAGGCGCGGCGGCGACCTTTGCCAACTTGTCACGGCTGATCCGCGGTGGATAGCGGTAGCTCCACGCTGACTCCACCAGGATGCGTCTTGCGCGGCGGTTTCCTGCCTTGGTGATGCCGCCTCGCTTGACACTGTCACCGGTCGAACTCTCGGATGGCACCAGGCCAAGAAAGGCCATCAGTTCGCGCGGGCTGGCAAACCGCGACAGGTCGCCAAGTTCGGCCATGATCGTAACGGCAGCGACGAGATCAATGCCGCGAACCGCCATCAGCGCGGTGACAATTTTCGCCAGCGACCACTCCGGCACCGCGTCGATGATTGCGCTTACGAGCCGATCAACACGTTCTTGCGCCTGACGTTCCGCGCCGAACAATTCCTCAAGCACAATGCGCTGCTCGCGCTGGTCAAGCTTCAGGCTAGCCAGCCAATTGCGATGCGATTTTCCCCAGGTTTTCTCGCCCGGATAGTGCAAGCCGAGCCGCAACAGCAGCGACGATATTTGCTGGCGCTTGCTCTTGAGATCGTCGACTGCGGTCTCGCGCGCGCGGCTCAAATCGCGCATCGCTTCATGCCGCGTATCGGGCACCCACACCGCAGTCAGCTCGCCGGCGCGCAGGTTCTTGGCCAGCCCTACCGCATCGCGACGGTTGGTCTTCACGCGGTCGCCAGGCTTCTTGGGAACCAACGACGGCGCCACCACGCTGCATTCGTGGCCAAGGCTTGTGATCAGGCGATACAGGCCGTAGCCAGTCGGTCCTGCCTCGTAACAGAACGTTACCTTGCGATACTTGGTCGCCAGCTTCGCAACAAGCTTGCGCGTAGCAGCATCGGTGGTCTCGATCTCGCCCAAATATCGGACCTCGCCATCGCGTCCGCCCTCGGCAATTGCAATCGCATTCTTCAATTTTGAGGTATCAATCCCAATGAAAGCTTCGCTATTATGTTCCATGACTCGCCTTCCTTGTGTGAGGCTCTACCCGGCCTACCCGGGCAACCCTCGAAATACACATCGAGGGTGAGTCGCCTCTTAAGGGGAAGGGACATACAGTCTGGGTAGAGCAAGAAGGCGCGTTCTTCGCGCGCCTTCTTGCGAAACCCATCAACCTCGTCGCACATTTTAGATAAACGGCTCGCGCTGACGGGTTTCGCGATAACGCGTGAAGAACGCGTTATCGCTCTACCCATCCTACGCCGTTGCGGTCGACCGAAGCTGCCTCAGTAGAAATCCTTCAGCAGCCGCTCGATATATTCGAGTTCGAGCTGCGGACGGAAACCTTCACCGAAGCGCCGACGCAGCTCCTCGAGAATGCGGCGCGCGCGTTGCGCGTCGATCTCGCCCGGCACCTTGACGGTGACGTCGTCGCCATAGTCGCGGCCGCGCAGCGGACGGCCGAGCGGGTCGGTCTGCTGCTGGGCACGCGCCTGACCGTCGCGCCCGGGCCGGCCACCGGGCTGGCCTTGGCCTTGGCCCATACCTTGCTGCTGCATCTGCTGTGCAAGATTCTGCGCGCCACGGCGCAGCGCCTCCAGGGCCCGCCCTTGCGAATCGACAGCGCCATCAGAATTGCCCTGTCCGAGCTGCCCTTCGGCCTGGCCCATGGCCTCGCCGGCTTCGCCGAGCTGGTCACCGTCGCCGGGTTCGTCGCCCTGGCCTTGACCCTGCTGTCCTTGGCCTCGCTGACCCTGGCCTTGCTGTCCGCGTTGGCCCTGCTGGCCTCTCTGACCCTGTTGGCCTTGTTGACCCTGCTGTCCTTGCTGGCCCATGCCGCGCTTGTTCATCTCCTCGGTCAACTTGTTGAGCCGATCACGCAGCGCCTGCTGTTGCTGCTGCAGGTCTGCCATATCCTGCTCGCCCTGCTGGCCTTGTTGACCTTGTGGCGGACGCTGCTGGCCACGCTGGCCCTGCTGACCGCGTTGGCGGCGCTGGTCCTGGCCCTGCTGGAAGGTTCGGTCACGCAGTTGCTGCTGGCGGCGGATCATGTCGGCCAATTCGTCGAACTGCCGCATCATCTCGTCGTCGCCCTCGCCGCCCTGCTGCTGCTGGCCGGGCTGGGCCATCTGCAGGTTGTCGAGCATTTGCTGCAGTTCCTGGAGCAATTGGCGCGCGGCATCGCGGTTGCCGTTACGCGCCATCTGCTCCATGCGGTCGATCATGCTCTTGAGATCCTGCGGCCGCATCTGCCGTGAATTCTGGTCGAGCGGCCGAGCCAGCTGCTGCGGATTGCGCTGCATCTGCTCCGCGAGCGCCTGCATGAACTTGTCGAGCGCCGCACGCAGATCGTCCGCCAGCTTCTTGATTTCATCCTCGCTGGCGCCGCGTTCGAGTGCCTGGCGCAGCGCCTCCTGCGCCGCCCGCAGCTCCCGCTCCACGTCCGACAGGTTGCCGTCTTCAAGCGTGGTCGCCATGTCCCACATGCGGGTGACGACGTCGCGCATCTGTTCGTCGCTCTTGGCGTGCGCAAGCTGCCAATAGATCGAGCGCAAGCCGAGGTAGACATTGCTCTCGATGTTGAACACGTCTGGCGCGATCGTGATCGCGTCGAGTGCATTGAGGACATTGGCCTGCGCCTCGGAATCGAGTGCGAGCGTGCGCCGCTGCTCGATCAGCGCTTTCGCAACCGGCTTGGTGAAGGGTCGCTGCGGCAACAAGAGATCAAACGGCGCGCTCGATCCCTCATTGCCCGCCTCGTCGCGTGCCGTCAGCACCATGGTGGCATCGGCGCCCGCCCAGGGATGCTCGGCAAAATCCTTGCTGGTTTGCGCGGTGCCGCTGCGCGCATGTGCCTGCGGCAGGACCAAAGGCACTTCCGGCGCATCATACAAGGGCCGCGCCTCGCCACCGTTGGCGCCGGACGACTTCTTGAGCTTGAAATTCGCCTGCGCGCCCACGACGCCATAATCGTCTTCGACCTTGTAATTGAGCTGCAAGGCGCCGCGCGTCTGGCCCTCGGGATCCTTGGTCAGCGCAATCGTCGGCGCCCGGTCCGGGGTGACTATAAACTGCCACACGACATCGCGCGCCACGACGCTGCGCAGTGTGGCAGAACCCGCCTCGTTGATGACGAAACGTCGTTCTTCGGCACCATTCGGACCAGCAGATACCTGCTGCTGTTTGGTGTCGGTCTTTTTCTCGTCGGCCTTTGGCGCTTCCAGCCCGCCCGTAGTGGTCACATCAAGGCGCACTTGGCCCGTCGACCGAATCACAAGCATGCTGCCCGCCGGCACTGTCAGTGCCGGCGTTGTCGTCGGAACCAGTTCACCGGGGCGCAGGCCGACAAGAATGACGGGCGGCTTGGCTGTATAGGCCGGGGGATTGATCCAAGCGTCGATGCGGTAATTGGCCGGCGCCACGACGCCCTGCCAATCGAAGGCCGCCGCTACCCGGCGCATGCGGTCGCCACTGGCGGCAAAGAAGGTCGCGACCAGCGCCAAGGCCACCAGGCCGCGCAATGCAAAAGGATCGTGCCGCGCAAGCTGCGGCACCGGGACGCCTGCCTTGAGGGTCTTTGCGGCGCGCAGCGCCCGCTCGACATGGGCCCGCCATAAGGCGACCGACAAAGAATCGGCCTTGTCGGTGGCGAGATCATCGGCCATCGCGGTCGCGGGCCGGTGGTCCATTCCTGTGTTGCGGTCAAGCCGCCGCAACCCTTCGGCGCTGCTTGGAAGGCGAAACTTGACGAAAGTCGCGAATGCGGCAGCCGTCAGGAGAAAGAACAGGCCAACCCCGATGGCACGTCCCAATGGCGGCAGCCACAGCCAGGTGCCCAGCCAGGATACGGCAAGGAACAGCCCTATGACGGTGGCAACCGTCGCCAATGTAGGCCAAAGCCGCTCCCACGCGATGACCCAGCGAGCACGGCTGAGCGCACGGGAGAGACGCGAGTCGGCACCACGATTGAAGCGATCTTGTTCGATCGTTGCGCCAGGAGCAGGTCGGTTTGTCAACGCCATCTCCGATCGTTGGAGTTCACCGTCCCCGTCATATTAACACGCATTATGCGCCCTGCCACCAGGCAAAAGGAAGGCGTTCACTGATTAAAACGGGGGCAAGAACGTGACATGAGCACGCAGCCAAGCGGCCCTCATAGCCAAGGTGGAATGCGGTCGAGACCAATTAGTTCCTCGACCGTCCGGCGCGGCCGCACCAGCGCCCATTCTCCTTGCCGAACAAGGACTTCCGGGGCAAGCGGGCGGCTGTTGTAGGTGCCGCCCTGAACCGCCCCATAGGCCCCCGCCGACATCACGGCCAGCAGGTCACCGGACGCACATGCGGCCATTTCACGGTCCTGGGCCAGAAAATCGCCTGATTCGCAGACCGGCCCGACCACGTCGACCACCGCCCGTTTGGCGACCGGTCCGGGCTCTCCTCCCGTCTCACCTGCTGTCTCTCCTACCTTCTCTTGCTCTTGTATCTTCTCTTGGGCAGGCTCCCGGACGGGCCAGATTTCGTGGTAGGCCTCGTACAGGGTGGGCCGGATCAAATCGTTCATCGCGCCATCGACGATGACGAAGGATTTGGCTTCGCCCTGTTTGAGATAGATGACCCGCGTGACCAGAATCCCCGCATTGCCGACAATCAGCCGCCCGGGTTCGAATACCAGCGTGCAGCCAAGATTATGCGTCGCCCGTTTGACGATCGCCGCATAGGCATCAGGATGCGGTGGCGGGTCGTCGTCGCGATAGGGAATTCCAAGCCCACCCCCGAGATCGACATGCGAAATCGTGTGGCCGTCGGCTCGCAATGTGCGCACAAAATCGGCCAGCAACGCAAAGGCATCGGCGAACGGCGCCAGGTCCGTGATCTGGCTGCCGATATGCATGTCGACGCCCGCGACCTTGAGGCCCGGCAGGCGCGCGGCGCGCGCATAGACCTCGCGCGCATGCGTCATCGGAATGCCGAACTTGTTTTCGGCCTTGCCGGTCGCGATCTTGGCGTGGGTGCGTGCATCGACATCCGGATTGACGCGCAATGAAACGTGCGCGATCCGTCCCTTGGCGGTGGCGATTGTCGATAGCAAATCGAGTTCAGCCTCCGACTCGACATTAACGCAGAAGATGCCTTCATCGACGGCAAGCGCAAGTTCGCGCGCGGTCTTGCCGACGCCCGAAAACATGATTTTTTCGGGCAAAATGCCTGCGGCGCGCGCGCGCTTGAGTTCGCCTTCCGACACCACATCGGCACCGGCGCCGAGCTGCGCCAAAGTCTTGATCACGGCCTGGTTGGAATTGGCCTTCATGGCGTAGCAGACGAGCGCGGGCACATCCGCAAAGGCACCCGCGAAGACACGATAATGCCGCTCGATCGTCGCTGCGGAATAGCAATAGAACGGTGTGCCAACTTGGGCTGCGAGTTCGGCGAGATTCACCGCCTCGGCGTGCAGCACGCCGGACCGGTAGTGGAAGTGATGCATGATGGGGCCGGACCAGACAAGAGACGGAAGTTCCTACCACCGCAACGACCGGCCCGCATAGGAAATAGCACGGCCATCAGCCTTCAAGTGTTCCTCGCACCGGTCTTGCGGTCGGAAGACTTTGAAAGTCTCCTCAAGAGTAACGAGTTCTCTTCCGTTTTTTTGAGGTCTTGGCCTTCCGAAGATGGTCGGCCACCCATCGCTCGGTGAGCCTGTCGAGTTCGTCGAATTGAGCCGGGGAATAGTTTTCGGGTTCGTAACCCATGTCAATCCAGTCGACTATAAACTCCTCGATCTCGTCGCGAGGAAAGTCGCGATACAGTTTCTGGATGCGCTGAACAGTTTCTTCGATATCGAGCCGTTCTGCGTCAGGCCAGATCACTTTGCGTTCCCTGGCGTCGAGATGCACGTCCTCCATCAGTTTCGAGAGGGCATCGTAGATCTCCAGGTGTTTCTCACCTTCAGGCGAGTCCATCCACTCGAATAATCCTTCGATGAAGGGGTTATTCGCGAAGATACTGTCTTCTTCCGGATGTTTCTTGCGTGGCTTGCCCATGAGGTCCTCGAACGGGTTCGGGCCAACCAGGCCCGGTTTGTATTGGCGCAGTTGCGTGTGCTCCGGGACATCCGTGTTTCCGACAAAACGTCGGAATTCACGTCGTTTCCGACTTCCACAACGTGGTCCGCCGCCATGCTTTCACGCCGCGAACTTGGTTTGCGTCGTTGTGTCCGAATCATGAGCATTATCATGGTTAACGAATTGTGAATCTATGGCCCTTATTGGGTGACCCGACCCAACTTAACCATGGATACAGACCATGCCGGATCGGGAACAGCCACTGTCGCTGTGGGCTATCTGGTGGAATGCAATCCAGTTGTTGCGCCCGGGATTCTCGCGTCTGCGCACCTTCATGTGGTTCGTCATCGCCGTGGCCGGCTTGACGGTGCGGGTGGACTTGCTCGGTGTCACCAGCATCGTGCGAGCCCTCAACCTGCGGCCCCGCCTCTACCCCAAACTGCTCGATCACTTTCACAGCAGCGGCATCAAGCTTGATCGGCTTTCGGCCTTGTGGGCACAGGCAGCGCTGAAGCTGTTCCCACATCTTGTGAGCTTCAATGGCCGGCTGGTCCTGGTCGGGGACGGCATCAAAGCCCCCAAGCGCGGCAAAAAAATGCCGGCCGTAAAGCTCCTGCATCAGCAATCGGAATCAAACACCAAGCCCGAGTACATCATGGGCCATTCCATGCAGGCTGTCGGCTTGCTCGTACACGCCGCCAAGAGCGTCTTTTGCGTTCCGCTCGCTGTGCGCATCCACGAAGGCCTGGTGTGGTCCAACCGCGATAAGCGCACCTTGCTCGACAAGATGCTTGGCTTGCTCGATATCCTGGCTATCAAGGTCCCTTTTTACTTTGTCGCCGATGCCTACTACGCCGCCGGCAAGATGGTGCGCGGCCTGCTCGAACACGGCAATCATCTCGTTACCCGGGTCAAATCCAATGCGGTGGCCTACGCTCCTGCCACGCCGAAGAAAGGCCGGAAGAAAAAGGGGCGGCCCAGGACCTACGGCGAGAAAACAAAGCTCAAGTCATTGCTTAAGGATCCCAAATCGATGCAGCAGGTCGCCAGTCCGGTTTATGGCGAGCACGACGTCACTCTTCGCTATTGTGCTCGTGACCTGTTGTGGCGTCCAGTGGGACTGCTGGTGCGCTTTGTGGCCGTCATCCACCCCACAAGGGGGGCCTGTATCCTGATGTGCACCGACACGACGCTGTGCGCCGTCGATATCATTCGTCTCTATGGCCTGCGCTTCAAAATCGAGTGCAGCTTCAAACAGGCTGTGCGCCAGATCGGTTCATTCGCCTACCATTTCTGGATGAAGGACATGATTCCTTTGCTCTATCGAAACGGCAATCAATACCTTCATCGCAAGTCGGCCGACTACCGAACCCGCGTCAAACGCAAAATCCACGCCTATCATGCCTTCATCCAGGCCGGCGTCGTCGCTCAAGGATTGCTCCAGTACCTCGCCGTCGCCGCTCCCAAGCTCGTTTGGGAATCGTTCGGGTCCTGGCTGCGAACCATTCGGCCCGGCATCCCGCCGTCGGAGTTCGTCGTTGCAAATGCGCTGCGCCAGACCCTTCCCGAATTTCTCATGGGTACCTCAAAAAGCAATTCTCTCACGAAATTCATCGTCGATCGCCAAGACATAGAGGAAATGCGGATACTCCGATTGGCGTCGTGAACAAAAATCGGTACTCTTGAGCTGGTGTCCTTGCCACCATATTCGAGCGCATCGCTGACTGCCGCCCGCGCAACTGCGAGATCGTATTCCGGCGGCA
>Ga0137412_10004623_pt1 | contig 10985 bp, 11 predicted proteins | sample CZODoug2_1_16fun_FD_122160 | JGI IMG/M metagenome (GOLD analysis project Ga0137412, IMG submission 122160) | Vadose zone soil fungal communities from Angelo Coast Range Reserve, California, USA - CZODoug2_1_16fungal (Hybrid Assembly) | ecosystem: Environmental > Terrestrial > Soil > Vadose zone... | reverse complement strand
CACCCGCCAGAGCCCATTGACCCTTGCTGCCTTCCGGCCCTGGGGGAGTTCACAGGATGGACGCCGCGCGGGGTCCGAACCAGAGTGTAGTACCCGGTGACAGTGCGACTGGTCGGGCGTCATAGGCCGGTCCGCTACCATTGCCCGCGGAGGATTCGCCTAGTGGCCTATGGCGCTCGCCTGGAACGCGGGTTGGGTTAACGCCCTCAGGGGTTCAAATCCCCTATCCTCCGCACTTGGTCCGGGGTGCGATCTGCCGATGGTGGGTCGCACTCCGGCCCGTTGAAGGCCGACGACGTCAAGGAGGACCATGCGGCGCTGGATCGCGGTGTTGTGGAACACGTCGTTCTTGGTCCTCGCTGGAGTCCTCTACTTCTTCTTCGTGTTGCCGCGCTGGCCCGAGCTGCTCGGCGACACGTCCCACTCGCTCGGCACCGCACTGCGCATCGTCACGGGTGCACTGATCGGGCTGGCCGCGCTGCCGGTGGTCTTCACCTTGCTGCGCACGCGCAAGCCCGAGTTCGGCACGCCACGCCTGGCGCTCGCCTTGCGGGTCGTGTCGATCGCCCTGCTAGTACTCGCGAGCGTGCTCATCATCGGCACCGCCATCAGCGAGCTCTGGCTGAGCCTGGACAGCGCAGGCCAGTGGCTGTTCGGCATCTACGGTGCCGCCGCCGCGGTCGCGTTGCTCGGTGTGCTCGGCTTCCATCTGGCGTTCACCGCTGAGTTGCCGCCGCCCCCGCCGAAGCCGTTGAAGCCCAAGACCGAGAAGCGTCGTCGCGGACGGGGCGCGGCCGCCGACGAGGCAGCGTCCGACGACGAGGACGAGGCACCCGCTGAATCCGTAGTGACCGACGCCGTCTCGGACGAGGACGCGGAGGCCGCCGACGACACCGCCGACGCTCCGGCACCCGTCTCGGCCGACGAACCGTCGGAATCCACCGAGGCTGTTGAGCTCACCGAGACCACTGCGGCTGACGAGACCTCTGAGGCCAATGAGGTCGACGAACCGGCTAACGCCGACGAAGCCGACGACGATAAAGCTGACAACGACGAGGACACCGCAGGCAAGCTGCGCAATCGACGCCCGTCGGGTAAGTCGCTGTTCAGGCGCTCCCGCGGTGGGGTCGCCCTCGAAGACTGACCCGGTCCGGCCGTCAGCACAGCACGTTCACCGACAGCCTGGGTACTCCCCGTAAGTATTGTGGGAAAGATCTAGGTAAGGCGGCGTATGGGCACGTTCGGATCCCGCTGGCGACTCGTCGTCGGTATCGCGGCGGCGGTCGTCGCCAGTGTCGTCACAGTCAGTGTCGTCACGCTTGCGCCCGCCAGCGCGGCACCCGTCGACCTCTCCGGGGCGGTCGCACAGGTGGAACCCGCGACCGTGCGGATCGACACCGTCATCGACTACCAGCATGCGATCGGCGCGGGCACCGGCATCATCCTCGATCCCGGCGGCGCCATCCTGACGAACTTCCACGTCGTGCAGGGCGCGGACAACATCACCGCGACGGCCCTCGGTGTCCCCTACGCGGTGGACCTGGTCGGCTACGACCGTGGCCACGACATCGCCGTGCTGCAAATGCGCGGCACCGCAGGCGGTCTGCCCGCAGCCGTGATCGGCGACTCGTCGGCGCTGGCGGCCGGTGACCCCGTGGTGGCGCTCGGTAATGCCCGCGGTTCGGGCAACCCACTCACCAACGAGGCCGGCACGGTGACCGGGTTCGGGCGCACCATCAGCGCCAAGGACGAACTGACCGGAAGCGCCGAGCAGATGACCGGGCTGATCGAGGTCGCCGCGCCCGTGCGAGCGGGTGACTCCGGTGGCCCACTGATCAACGGCCGGGGCGAGGTCGTCGGCGTCACCACGGCAGCGTCGGTCAACTTCCGGATGGGCCCCGGCGGAGAAGGCTTCGCCATCCCGATCAACGACGCGTTGGCAGTGGCAGGCCAGATCCGGTCCCGCACGCCATCGGGCAATGTGCACATCGGCCCGCCGACCCTGCTCGGTGTTGGTGTCAGCCCGTCGGATCAGAACGAATCGCTGCCCGGCGTCTTGTTGCGCGAGGTGCTCCGCGGGGGTCCGGCACAGCAGGCAGGCCTGCTGGACGGCGACGTGCTGCTGAGCATCAACGGTGAGCAGTTGGATTCGGCCACCGCGCTCACCGACGTGCTGGACCGGCATTACCCCGGCGACGTGATCGACCTGGTCTGGATCGACCGGGGTGGTCAGCAGCGCACCGGCAAGGCGACGCTCTCCACCGGCGACTGAGACGCGACCGTACCGCCGATCTTGACTCGGGGAGAGGTCAGCACCAGGTAACGTCCAGCTTGGCATTGGTTCGGAGGCTCTGCCGCTTCACGAATATTCGACGACCCGTTGTGTTTGGGGCGTCATGTGAGCGGGAACACACAGAGTCGACCAACCGGCCGGGGGAGGACGACGTGTCATGACTTGGGTGTGGATCTACGTAGCGGCATCAGCGGTGACCACCGCGTTGACGTTCGTAGCCAGCCGACGCTTGGGGGATCGGTCCCAACCTCCCCTTGTCATGGACGCCGTCTTCGTCAGCGTGCTCGCCGGCGCGTTGTGGCCACTCCTGCTCCTCGGCGTGGTCGAGCTGAGTTCGGTGGCGGCCTACTCGACCGCAGAGAATTGGCTGGTCAAGCCCGACCCGGACGACCACCTCAGCGAGGTCGTCGTCACGCTGCGCTAATCGCGGTTGCGGTCGGAGTCCTTGCCTCGGAACCCTAGATGCAAATGAAACCGGTGCCCCACCCAACGGGACCGCTGATGCAGCCGAAGGGCCCGCCGCCGTTCCAAGACCCCGGCACGCCCCAATTCCCGCCGCGTCCCCAGTCCCCACCGTGTCCCCAGTCCCCGCCGTCTCCATCGTGGTTTCCATGGGGTTTGTCCTGCGGCAATGGCATCCCCGCTACGCCGGGCGACGGCGGATTGGCGTTCGCAACGCCCGCGCCCAGTCCGAATGCGGTAAATCCAAGTGCGCCGACAATGGCGGCTTCGGCCAAGATTCTCGTTAGTTTCATTGTGCAACCCCTCTTTACGACGCCTCGCGTTGCAACGCGACCCAGCCTCGTTCAGCCACTCGCTCGGCAACCTCATGCGGTGCATCCAGCTAGGCACCCTCCATTTTCGTCCGTTGCCCTGGCCCACGCAAGATGCGGCAATGTCGTTGGTACTCCGAGTGACCAGTCACTACGGCTGGCTCAGGCCTGGTTTTCGTCATCGGCCCAGTTAGCCGCGACTTTCTTGCTCGGCTGCACCCGTGGGGGTTCGCCCGGCATCTTCGGGTAGTTCGGCGGGTAGGCCAGGTCACCCAGACCGCGTTCCTCGTCGGCGGCAACCATCTCCAACAGCGGTTCGATGGAGTGCGCGACGGCGTCGATGTCCGCCCACGGGTCGTCCCGCTTGGCCACCAGGTCCGGCACCGTCGCGATGGTGTAGTCGTCGGGATCGGCGTCGGCTAGCTCGGCCCAGCTCAAAGGCGTTGACACCGTGGCGATCTCGGTGCGGCGGGCGGAGTAGGCCGACGCGAAGGTGCGGTCGCGCGCGTTCTGGTTGTAGTCGATGAACAACCGCTCCCCACGCTCCTCCTTCCACCACGACGTGGTCACCGCGTCGGGTGCGCGACGCTCGACCTCGCGGGCCAAGGCGATGCCTGCCCTGCGCACCGCGACGAAGTCCCAGTCCGGCTTGATCCGGATGAACACGTGCACGCCACGACCACCCGAGGTCTTCGGGTAACCGACGATGCCGAGCTCGTCGAGGACGGGTTTGAGCACGTCGACGGCAATCTGGCTGGCGTTGGCGAACGCCGTACCCGGCTGGGGATCCAGGTCGATGCGTAGCTCGTCGGGATGCTCGGTGTCGGGACAGCGCACCTGCCAGGGATGCAGCGTGATGGTGCCCATCTGCGCCGCCCACGCGATCGCCGACGGGTGCGTCACCTTGAGTGCGTCCGCGGTGCGACCGGATGGAAACGTCACCTTACACGTCTGCAGATAGTCGGGATGCTTTGCGGGAACGCGTTTCTGGTAGATCTCCTCGCCGTCGATGCCGTCAGGGAACCGCTGCAGATGCGTTGGGCGGTCCCGAAGGACGGCGAGCATGGGCTGCGCGACGGCAAGGTAGTAGTCGAAGAGCGTGCGCTTGGTGCCACCCGCTCCGAGCTTCGGATAGTACACCTTGTCTGGGCTGGTCAACCGGACGGCCACCCCGTAGACGTCGACTTCTTCTGCAGGACTGGCCATTTCATGACTCCAAGACGTCGGACAGGTCGTAGTTCAGCGGCGCGTCGAGCTGATCGAACGTGCAGCTGCGCGGGTCGCGATCGGGCCGCCACCTGACGAACTTCACTGCGTGCCGGAACCGTTGACTCTCGCCTGATGTCGCCGGCTGCCCGGCTCCGGCAACGGTGTGCCGTTCCATCTGGTCGTAGGCCACCTCCGCGACCCTCTCGGGGCGCACCGGGATCCAGCGCTTGTCGGCAGCGGAGTTCCACCGCGACGGCTCGCCGTCGTTGACCTGGTCACCCTCGCGCAGCGGCTCGAGGTCGGCAAGCATCACCAGCCTGTCCTTGACGCTGAAAGATGCTGCACCACCGACCATTTGCAGTTCACCGTCATCGCGATACAGTCCGAGCAGAACGGACCCGACGCCTTCGCCGCTCTTGTGGATGCGGTAGCCGATCGCCACGCAGTCCGCGTCACGTTTGTGCTTCACCTTGACCATCTCGCGCTTGCCTGGCACGTACTGACCGTCGAGGCGCTTGGCGATCACCCCGTCCAGGCCGGCGCCCTCGAACGTGGTCAGCCAGTGCGTTCCGAGTTCGGGGTCCTCGGTGGTCCTGGTGACGTGGCACCACTGCTTTTCGTTGACCAGATCGATCAACGCCTGTCTGCGTTCCCGGAACGGCTCCCCCAGCAGCGACCTGTCGCCGGTGGCCAGCGCGTCGAATCCGATGAAGTGGGCCGGGGTCTGCTCGGCGAGCATCCGGATGCGGCTCTCCGCGGGGTGGATGCGCTGGCTCAACGACTCCCAGTCCAGCCGGATCCGGCCGTCGATCTCACGCGGGACGACGACCTCGCCATCGAGCACGCAACGGGGCGCCAGCTCGTCGCGCAGCGAGGCGAGCAGCTCGGGGAAGTAGCGGCCGAGGTCCTTGCCACTGCGCGACAGGACCACCACCTCGTCGCCGTCGCGGAAGACCAGCGCGCGAAACCCGTCCCACTTGGGCTCATACGACCAGACCCCGGGATCGTCGGGCACCTTCTCCGCGGCCTTGGCCAACATCGGATCCACGGGTGGCTGCACGGGGAGGTCCACGTGGCCCATTATTGCGTCCATGCCACTTCAGACCTGCGAGGTCGGGCAATGTCATCGCTTGCGGCCGTTTGTCTAGCTGTGCTCCCTGTGGCGCGACACCTTCTCGCGGTTTCCGCAGACTTGCATGCTGCACCAGCGGCGCTTCCCGCCGCGCGACGTGTCCAGGAACAACCAGCCGCAGCGGGGGCAGGAACGCAGCCTCTCACGCGGCAGGGTGAAGAAACCTTCGATCGAGAGCATGGCCAGGACGGCCGTGACGGCGTCGGGGTTCCGCCACCGGGCAAGAGCGAGGTCGGGTCTCGTGCCATCCAGTTCGACTGCGCCGCTGGCAAGTCCACTCGCGGCGGACGCGTAGAGGAAGCCCAGCGCCTCCGTCGGAGGCGCCTCCTTCGCGGCGATCGACCCGAAGATCTGGGCCGATGCCTCCCTCACCGCATGGATCCGCTGCACGAATGGCTCGCCCGTTATGCCTGCGACTGCCGCGGCCTCGCGAGCGTCGGCAAGCTCCGACGCCTTGAACCAGTTTCCGATGTCGCGGGCGGATTTGAGCAGCTCGTTGTCGGGTTCGGGCACCCGCCGATTGAACACGGCGTTCGCGAGGTCGAGGGCGGGATGCCCGCCGATGAAGTGCTCCGGCGCCCATTTCGTCGGTGCGTCCGCCACTGAAAGTAACCTCATTTTGGATGTTTAGCGGTTACCTCAACCGGTAACCGCTATAGCCACAGTATCCGGTAGACGGTACTCCCGTCATGCGGAAAGAGGGAGGCAAGCGAGATGCATATCCATCGTCACAAGACCCGCCACGAGACAGTCGACGTCCAAGGCATCGACATCTTCTACCGACATGCTGGAGATTCGGCGATGCCGGCGATCCTGCTGCTGCACGGCTATCCGAACTCGTCGTACGCCTATCGCAACCTCATCGAGCCATTGGCCGAATCCGCCTACGTCGTCGCACCGGATCTGCCCGGATTCGGGTTCTCCTCCGCGCCCTCCACCGACGACTACGACTACACGTTCGAGAACATCGCCGACACGGTCGACGCGTTCCTCGCCGCGCTGGATGTCGAGCGGTTCTTCCTGTTCGTCACCGATTTCGGCACGCCGGTGGGCTACTACCTCGCAACGCGCAGGCCGGACCGGATCCGTGGCCTGATCGTTCAGAACGGCAATGCCCACGACGAGGGGCTGGGGCCCGATTGGGACGCTCCGAAGGCGTTCTTTGCCGATCCCACCGACGCGAACAGGGCCAAGCTGCCCGAGTGGATGAACTTCGAGACCACCCGATATCAGTACGTCGGAGAGCAGCCGGATCGCCTGGCGTGTCTCTATCCTCCCGAGTGCTGGCATCTCGACTGGGAGCGACTGTCGCGGCCGGGAATCATCGACATCCAATTCAAGATCTTCTCGGACTACGGGTCACACATTGCGCGCTTCCCGACCATCCGGGCCTACCACTCCGAGCACCAGCCGCCGTGCCTTCTGCTGTGGGGCAGGCATGACCCCTTCTTCGATCTCAACGAGGTCACGGCATTCGACCGCGTCCTCGATGCGCTGGAAATCCACGTCTTCGAGAGCGGGCACCAGCTCTTGGAAACCCATCACCGCGAATGCGCGGATCTCGTGGCCCGTTTCATGCTCGACGTGCACGCCGGGCGAGTCTAGGGACCTCCGAGTGATGGCACCCCACTCCGCGCCGTCAACATTTGATGACGCCTCAGCGACGGGTGTCCACTGGCCCATACCAACCCCAAAGCGCCCCAGAACGAATGGACCGATGAAGGATGGGCCGATGAAGCTGCCCGTCATGCCGCCCGTCTCGCCGATGCTGGCGAAATCGGTGCCGTCGATCCCGTCCGGTGCCTGGTACGAGCCGAAGTGGGACGGCTTCCGATCGATCTGCTTCAGGGACGCGGACGCCGTCGAACTCGGCAGCCGCAACGAGCGGCCGCTGACCCGGTACTTTCCCGAGGTGGTCGCGGCGGCCATCGCCGAACTGCCGGACAGGTGCGTCATCGACGGGGAGATCGTCGTTCCCACCGCGCACGGTCTGGACTTCGAGGCGCTGCAACAGCGCATCCACCCGGCCGACAGCCGCGTGCGGATGCTCGCCGAAAAGACACCGGCGTCCTTCATCGCGTTCGACGTGCTCGCCCTCGGCGACGACGACTACACCGGTCGGCCGTTCAGCGAGCGCCGCGCCGCTCTTGTCGATGCGTTGCCCGATTCGGGCCCGTCGTTTCACGTGACTCCACTGACAACTGTTCTGGCGACGGCCCAGAGGTGGTTCTCCGAGTTCGAAGGCGCGGGCCTTGACGGGGTGATCGCCAAACCGCCTGCGGTCACCTATCAGCCGGACAAGCGCGTCATGTTCAAGATCAAGCACGTGCGCACCGCCGACTGCGTGGTGGCGGGTTACCGGGTGCACAAGTCCAGCGACGAGGCGATCGGCTCGCTGCTGCTTGGCCTGTACGGGAGCGACGGCGCGCTCGCATCGGTCGGTGTCATCGGGGCGTTTCCGATGGCCATCCGGCAGAGTTTGTTCGCCGAGCTTCAGTCGTTGGTCACGACGTTCGACGGCCACCCGTGGAACTGGGCCGCCCACGAAGCCGCGCAACGAACACCGCGCAAGAACGAGGGCTCGCGCTGGAACGCCGGGAAGGATCTGTCGTTCACGCCGTTGCGACCAGAGCGTGTCGTCGAGGTTCGCTATGACCACATGGAAGGCGAAAGGTTCCGTCACACAGCGCAATTCAACCGCTGGCGCCCCGACCGCGACCCGCGCTCTTGCACCTACGCCCAACTCGAACAGCCGGTCACCTTCAGCCTCGGCGACATCGTTCCCGGTCTCGGCTGAGCCATGGGTTCTATGGTGTGGTCTGTGTCTCGAATGTCCGGTCGTCCCGTGGACGCCTCGCCGTGGTCGCCGCGGGAGGCCGAATTCCTGGCGGTGACGTTGCAGCTGTTGCAGCAAAACGGCTACGACAGGTTGACGTTGGACGCAGTCGCGACGACGGCTCAGGCCAGCAAGGCAACGGTGTACCGGCGCTGGCCGACGAAGGCCGAGTTGGTGTTGGCCGCATTCATCGAGGGCGTCCGTCAAGCCGCCGTCCCGCCCGATACCGGCACGTTGCGGGACGACCTGCTGGCCCTCGGGGAGATCATCCTGGAGCAAACCCACCAGCACTCAGGCACACTCCGCGCGGTACTGGTGGAGGTTTCGAACAACCCCGCGCTCAACGAAGCGATGCAGCACGAGTTCGTCGATCAGCGAAGGGCCTTGCTCCGGTACGTCCTGCAGCAGGCCGTCAGCCGCGGCGAGATCGACGAGGCCGCCATCAGCGACGAGTTGTGGGACCTGCTGCCTGGCTACCTGATCTTCCGGTCCATCATCCAGAACCGGCCGCCAGGCACGGACACCGTGCGAGCCCTGGTCGACGAGGTCCTGATCCCCTCCCTGACCCGGCGAATCGGCTAACCGACACCCCGATCCGATTCCCGCGACGGGCGGCTTTGCGCAGCTCAAGTGCCGAAAGTCAAGACTTGCAGTGCCCAGTCCCGTACCGTACCGTTCCGCTAGATAGTTAGTCTCGCTCCGCAGTGCCGCGAGCGAGCCAGCGCCGGTGTGTTCGGGGTGGCCGGTTGTCGAAAGGTCAGGGGTTGAAGAGGTTCTCGATCGGCAGCCTGGTCAGGCGACGATGGATGGTGCTGGTCGCCGTGCTGGTGGTCGCGGTCACGTCGTTTTCCGTGTATCGACTGAACGGCGTCTTCGGCACCAACAACACCGTGTCACGGCCGGCCGCGGATTCGCTGGAGAACTCCGACTACAACCCCAAGCGCGTCCTGTTCGAAGTGTTCGGATCGCCCGGGTCCACGGCCACCATCAACTTCCTGGACAAAGACGCCCAGCCGCAGCGCGTCGACAACGTGCAACTGCCCTGGTCGCACCCGCTGACGACGACCGACCCCACGCTGTTCGCCGACCTCCGCGCCCAAGGTGACGGAAGCACGATCGGTTGCCGCATCACGGTGAACGGCATCGTCAAGGACGAAAGGTCCACCAACAACGTGAATGGCTACATCGCCTGCCTGGACAAGTCCGCATGAGCGAGCACCGCGTGGAAGAGCCCGTCGAGGCTGCGGCGGTTCAGGGTTCGTTCATGGCGCGCAACATCCGTCGGTTCGCCGTGCCGATCATGATCATCTGGGTCGGAATCGCTGCGTTCACCAACGTCTTCGCCCCGCAGTTGGAGGTCGTCGGAGCGGCACATTCGGTGTCGATGAACGCGCCCGACTCTCCGTCGATCATGGCCATGAGGCACATCGGCAAGGTCTTCAACGAGTACGACTCCGATAGCGCTGCCATGGTCGTGCTCGAAGGCGACCAGCCTCTTGGCGCCGATGCCCACCGTTACTACGACGACCTGGTCAAGCGAATCGGCCAGGACACCAAGCACGTTCAGCACATTCAGGACTTCTGGGGGGATCCACTCACGGCGGGTGGCTCGCAGAGCAAGGACGGCAAAGCCGCTCTGGTGCAGGTGTACTTGGCAGGCAATCAGGGCGAGGCGCTGTCCAACGAGTCCGTCGACGCCCTCCGCGACATCGTGGACCACTCCACGCCACCGCCCGGCGTCAAGGCCTACGTCACCGGCGCCGCACCGCTGATCACCGACAACTTCGAGGTCGGCAGCGCGGGCACCGAGAAGGTCACCATCATCACGTTCGTGGTCATCGCGGTGATGCTGCTCATCGTCTATCGCTCGATCATCACCACGCTCATCGTCCTGGTTACGGTCCTCGTCGAGTTGTCCGCCGCCCGTGGGGTTGTCGCCTTCCTCGCGAATCAGGGCATCATCGGCCTTTCGACGTACTCGACGAATCTGCTCACGCTGTTGGCGATAGCCGCGGGAACCGACTACGCGATATTCGTCGTCGGCCGCTATCACGAAGCCCGCTCGGCCGGTGAGGAACGAGAAACGGCGTTCTACACCATGTTCCGGGGAACCGTGCACGTGATCGTCGGCTCGGGTCTGACCATTGCGGGGGCCGTGTTCTGCCTCTACTTCACCCGGCTGCCCTACTTCCAGACCCTGGGGGTGCCCGCCGCCATCGGAGTCCTTGTCGCGCTGACGGCCGCGCTCACCCTTGGGCCCGCGGTGCTGGTGGCGGCCAGCCACTTCGGGCTGATGGACCCGAGACGGAAGCACCGCACCCGCGGTTGGCGACGCATCGGCACGGCCATCGTGCGGTGGCCCGGCCCCATTCTCGTGGTGGCGATCGGGCTAGCCCTGATCGGTCTTCTCGCCCTGCCCGGCTACAAGACCAGTTACGACGCCCGTCCGTATCTGCCTGCGGACGCGCCTGCCAACGTCGGATATGCGGCGGCCGAACGCCACTTCTCCGAGGCGAGGCTGAATCCCGAACTGTTGATGATCGAGAGCGATCACGACATGCGAAACCCTGCGGACATGCTCATCCTCGAACGGGTGGCCAAGGCAGTGCTGCACACACCGGGCATCTCTCTGGTGCAATCGATCACGCGGCCCCTCGGCGCGCCGATCACGCACAGCTCCATACCGTTTCAGATCAGCGCGAGCAGTGCCAGCCAGATCATGAACCTGCCCTACCAGCAGGC
>Ga0137412_10004622_pt1 | contig 10985 bp, 15 predicted proteins | sample CZODoug2_1_16fun_FD_122160 | JGI IMG/M metagenome (GOLD analysis project Ga0137412, IMG submission 122160) | Vadose zone soil fungal communities from Angelo Coast Range Reserve, California, USA - CZODoug2_1_16fungal (Hybrid Assembly) | ecosystem: Environmental > Terrestrial > Soil > Vadose zone... | reverse complement strand
TTGTCACAGGAGACTGAGATAATTGTATCCTTTCTACTAGATCCTGTCCGAAACTGTCCCAAGCCGTCTGCTCTAATCTTAAGAGCAGGAATTCAACTTCGACTGGCGGTGGAGCAGGACCAGGCAGTGAAATGCACTTGCCATCTTCCTGAAATTTGACCTGGTCTCTGCAGAAGTCAGGTTGTGGACGGTTGTGAGCGAGAGTCATCAAGGAACTGTAAGTTATTGATGGAAGTGATGGATGACAGGTTGGTCACATAAGTTCATCACTTTCATCAACTGAAAAAGCTAACGTGTTCAAAATCGAAATAGATCATGCCGAGGTCATGAAGCTGTGCGTTTCACCGACAATCAGGCTCATAGGCACCACACTACATAGAACGGAATCTCTGTCTGCTCGGCGACCGATCGAGAAGCTTGGGAGATGTCAAACAGGGAGGCTATTCAGGGGCTTGTCGCCGCTGCACAGCGTCAGTATCCGCAGGAGTAGGAACGACTCGTGGTCGAGCTCAGTATGCTGGGTGGGACTGGAATATTAGCTCGACCTTTTCGACAGTACTACCTTATCATCGTGGACAGCTATCGTCCTGGCGAGATCTCACTCATTCTTGTTCACGGTTATTGCGATATTTGATCGACAACACAAACGTGAGATTTTATTCAGTCCACGCACTGCATTATACATGGAGATAAAGCTTGACCATAAAAACATAGTTAATGTCCGTGAGTTCCTATCAGGCCGTGCACGTTGATTTTTTGATGGTTCAGGTTTCTTCACCTGTCTTGGAAGTTGGAATATGAAAAACCCACCCCAACGTCAACGGCTGCACGCTCTGCTTTACAATTGTACATGCATTCCTAAGTTAGGTCGAGCAGATGTATATTGTGAGCGAGGCTCATTAGGGAGACGGTAATCCTTACTGCAATCTTCACTACATAACCCTGGCCATGTGTCCTACCAGGACTGCTCGGAAGCCTTGTTTATTACATTCCTGCATAGTAACTAGAGTGCTAGGTGTGGCAGCAAAGCGAAGGACATGTAACTTGACGTTTATCAAGAGCATAGCACTCGCTGGCATAAAACAATATCACAACCAATGATCATCAAACCGTACACATACATCAATTCATAACCTGGAACTCGTCATCAATTCACAACCCAGAACTCTTCGGTCGAACATCAGCAGACAATATTGTCTTTGGTGTGGGAGTTGCCAGCGGTCCCCAGTCAAATGAGACAGCGGCGGGTTTTGGTGCGGGAGTTGGAGAAGCCTCAAGGCTCTCCGACTGCTTCAGCATAGTCGCCGATTTAGCTGAAGACCCGTGTCTTGATGTTCGGTGTGGGCGACAGGAAGACACTGAGTAAGCCGGGGAGTCATCGTAATTAATGGACGTTTCTGGAGACCACCCGGTGAATGCAGGCAAGGCATTGCTTGGAAGGGACAGAAGGCCAGTAGGAGTAGGTGTAGGTGTCTCAAGCGCTGGTTTCACTGCTGGCTTGCCTGGCGTCAGGAATGATGTAGGAGGCGCGGGGTGAGAGATTGCCTTGTTGAGCAAGGGCTCTTTCCTCGCGGCCAGTAAAGCCCGTTTCAACTTCTGCGCAGAGCGTTCGGCATTCAATGCAGTAGCCGTGGTAACCGCTACATCGGGAATCACGGTTGATGGTTTCTTGACTCTTGATTCTGAGAGCCGCTTGTCTCGTGGACCAATGACGTTAGAGGACAAGTCCAGCTTGCTCATTCGCTGCTGGAGCTTGGTGACGTCCCCGTTCTGTTGCTTGATTGCAATGTCAATGTTGCGGAAGGTGCGGTTCACAGTATCCAAAGATGGTGCTCTGAAAACAAGGTTTGAGACTTTGGCGGAGACGATAGACTGAACAACGAACTTTAAGCTGGGCTTGCCTGTCTTCAGCTCAGCGAGCCTCGGTCTCTCATTGCCTGTGAATGAAGTAAGTATATTACCCAGTCAATCACTGGAATAGAACTGTACCCGTATATCCCTCCTTAGCTGTGACTGAGTCTCCAGATATTCTGGTCCAAGCGTTCTGACCTTGAGCATCTTTGCAAACTCAGTATCCGTCTGTGCTCAGCTAAAGCGAATGATCTCCTCCTTCCTTGTTCCCGCTGGAAATCACCTGGTAAAAATCTGATGTTCGCAATCACAGCACGAACGACTAACCTTTCAACATACTGCTCTCAAGCTCCTTGAGAGAATTCTTGAGAAGCGTCTGTTTCTCCTTTATCCCTTCGATGTCGCTTTGGACTTCTGTCATCACACGACCGTACTCCTTGATGTCACCAAACACCCATTTGTTCAGGTCTGAAAGGTCTGCTTTCACGCGAGATTGTCCTGGTACTTTCTTTGACTTGAGCTCCACTGCTTTCTGTGTCGTACGCGCTGCCATAGCTTTTAGCTGACCGCAAGGTAAGCCCTCAGTTTGAATATGCGTGTCATATCAAAAGACTTACATTATCGAGTTCCCAAGTTAGACGTGAGAGCATGTACGAGCACTCCGACTGCATGCTTTGCTCGATTGGCGGAGTTGGAGGGGTAACTGCAGGTTGTAGCCCACCTGGAGATATGACAGCAGTGGGTACAGCTGGGAGTGGCTTGGAACCGCCAAAAACACTTGGAGGCGGAGGAGTAAATGTAGGAGGCACTGCTGGCGCTTTGAATGGCATGCCAAATACGCTAGGAGGCGAGGGAGTCGCACCACTGGGACTCTCGCTCGGCTTTGAAAACCCGAAGAAACTCGCAGGAGGTAGTGTAAAAACTGACGGAGTTGGGGTCTGGGGTGATGCACCGAAGATGCTAGGTGGAGGAGACGGAGTTGAGGTCGGAGCTGGTGCACCAAAGATGCTAGGAGGAGGTGGAGGAGTGGAAGGTAGCAGGGGCTTTGGAGGTAGCGTAAACGCTGGTGGAAAAGGAGGTGGCGCCGCAATTGGTGATGCGCTCGCGCTCTTGCCGAAAAGGCCAGGAGGTGGGTCAGCTTCTACATCTTGCTTCACGGGTGGTACCCATGTGCCGAATTGTGGCCTTGGTGAAGCAGGATGCGGCACCATAGCTGGAGGAGCTGATTCTTCATACTCGGTAGTGCCATTTACACTCCTCGATGAATACGGCTACTTGACAGGGTGTCATCTTTTTTACTAGTGAAGGAAATAATTTAGTATCGACGAAGGGAAAGTACTAAGCAGTGCCGATACCTCTGAAAGCCACAGCGATAAAACTGCCGGCGACTGAAGGTGTTGCACCGCTGGTTTATTTGATGCAGCATTGCCTTAGTATATTGATAGAGTCGGAAGGACACAACCGTCGACCGAAATGGGGTTGGGATGTACATTGTGGTTCCACCGTCTTACATGAACGGGGAGTTTTGATAGTCTAACGCCTGCGCAAACAGTCAGTTAAATTCACAATAGATAGGAGCATTACTTACAGAACGCTAGTCAACCATAATGGAGTTATTGACCCCAATGCAGATAAAGGCGAGATGATCTTGCAGCCTCTTCGAAGAAAACTTGACCATAGATGGAGAAAATTCGGGTGGGAGCTTGTGAGTAAGTCAGTTAAATTCACAATGGATAGGAGCGTTACTTACAGAACGCTAGTCAACCATAATGGGGTTATTGATCCCAATACGGTGAGACGATCTTGCGGCCTCTTTGAAGAAAATTTGAGTAAGGCGCGAGTCCTTGGATGGAGAAGAGGGCAGAAAGGGTGTCAGATTGACATGCGACAGGATGTGTCATGCTATTTCAAATGCATGATGATCAGCGTACTTGTTAACATAGTAGGCGCGGAACACGTCGTAGGAATGGTGAGCAGTGATCTCGCGAGGCAAGAAATTTGTGCCATAAACAGGGATAAGATGAGCTGCGCGGAAGATACTATCAATATGGATAATAGAGACATCTGGCGTGCCATCGTCGTCCATTGAGGGCGCAACAATGTACATCCCTGTGTCGGGATCACGGCCATCGAGGATGTATGAGAACCAGTGCACCACTGCACATCTAAAGTAAGATGTTCGGTTCCTAAATGAAAAAAAGCACAACACTCGTGCTATTGTGAGTCCGTCCATCATGCCATCGTCATGGTGGTCAGAATCCATGTTGACGAAGATGCAGTCATTTCTAGCAGGTCCCCCTCGCCAGGTTGGTGTTGCCCGAATGTACTCACGTCGCATGCCTCCAGTGCCACTGAGATCACTTGGTGCATAGAATGATGCTGACGCCGAACTGAAAGTTGAAACTCTCCCCATGAATGCTGGCGCTGTACCAGGGTCGAACTCTAGCGGATCGGCATGATCATGATGCTGATCATGGAGAAACTGCTGAATCATCATTGGAAAGTTTGGAAGCTCAAGGTTGGCCGCAAGAGCTGGGACATTGCGTGGGCCACCTAACACTAGTAAATGTCAGTAAAGAATGGCTGCACTGAGAATAAATAAGACATACCCGCTGTCGTGGCAAGGTCTACATGAGCTTGGACAGTAGGTCCGTCAATTACATCGGCTTTCTCCCCCTCAATGGACTGATCCTGTGGTTCGTCGACACACAAATACCGAGGTAGTGCACAGAGTGCAGCGGCACCTGCACCGTCATCTGAGTCGTCTTCGTTGTCGTGGGACTCTGAGTCAGAATGACCTGTATAAGTGATTGAAAGCTCAGCGAAGGCTGGGAGCTGATTCTGTCAAAAAACCTACGAGTCTCAAGCATGCGCAAAGCATCAGATATGCACGAGCCTTGGAGCATCCCGCGAGCCTCAAAGTCGGTGCGTGCAGCGGCTATTTTGTCTAGCCGTTGATTTGTAAGTAGCATCTGGCCTAGCGCTTTATATCTATTAGAACGGCGCCAGGGCTCTTTGACTGCCTTGATATGTTTTGATTCTGTTATCGATGAGCAAAGGCCATTGGGGGCGCCAAAGAGCTGGATCATGTGAAAGTAGTGCATCAAGGAGTGCTGGCGTGGAAGGGAGAAGGATGAGACAACTCCTGTCGTTTTGAATATTTTGCGATATCTATGGAAGCGGTCAAGTGCGTTTTGAAGTTGTACGAGATCATCTTCCATAAGTGCCTCCCTGCGAACAATATAGCAGAAGTCCAAGAAAGCGCTAAATGCGCGTACTACATCACAAGGGACATGACCCTTGATGGCGGGTAAATAGACCTGAATAGTATTGGGTTACCTTGAGTGTGAGCCTGAGCACTAAGAGAACTTTGACAACAGACCTTCATCAGCGCTTTAGAGTCATCGCCTGTCCATTGTTTGAAGCCACGACCTTCAGGAAAGTGTCGCAAACCTGCAAATGGGGCTACTGCAGCTATTCTGGAACAATTCTGTGAGAGAGAAATGATTTATGAAGTGGGGCTCACCTTCGATCGATGTCATCCAAGATTTCAGTTGCACGTACGGTGCCGTGGGTAAGCTTCAAGTATGCGTCCACCCAGTCAACGAGGTGATCCTTGAAAGCACCTTTAATGATTTGATGTAGTAGGTCCGGGGAAAGAAGTTCGTGTATGTCTGCACGAGGAAAATCGTTGGTGAATGGCTAGTTTGAAACAAGTGAGTTTGAAATGACACAACTGGAGACTCATCGAAGAATAAACTTACCACAAGATCTCCTACGATACCATATTCGGTCCATAGTTTCGCATACTCGAGCTCGTCGACCAGAAGGTCAGTATGTTGTCTGCACCGGTGCAAACACAGCCCATCACCGTCGAGATTTTTGCGATCAGCCAGGCATCTGTAATAGTGTCAGAAATGGATAAACGAAACATCGATTGATACATACTTTGGACACCACCCTTGCACAACTCCAGACAGTAGGACTTGCTCTGGATAATCAGCGATATATGGCCCTAATCCATATATAACTCGCCGGTAGTGGCCATCAGGGCAGCGTACAACATCATGAGTCGTCATATAGGGTTTCACCGACTCAAATATCTTTGCAAGAGAGCACTGAAATAATTGTCGGCGAAAGTTGCGATATTCTACATCATTGGCATGTTCCTTAGTACCTACAGTATGAATGAATGAATGAATCATCATAGCACGAACTGACTCACTTTTCGGGATGGCAAGGAACCCAACTAGCACAACCCCATTACGATGTGCGCGCCGGACGCTATTGAAGATGTTACCGATTGATAAATAGAGTGGATGATACTCGGTATGCCCTGTGGCAACCGAGACAGTAGTTTTGTCACTCCCGATGATCAGCGGAACGAACATCGATCCATGGGTCTCTTGATCTTGAGTAATAATGTCCTGTATATAGTCCTAAACACATAGATGGCATGGAGAAACATAGAGAAACATACCGCTTGATTCCATGTCCAATTGCCTGAAAAGAAGTTTTTGAAACAGCGTTTGTCGTCACTGCTATAGTCCCGGTATGGGGTATACTCCATCTCGCCCTCAAAGTCTGGGTTTGCGAGCATATTGTGAATGAGTAGACGTGGATCACGGAACCATACTTCGTGCGTCGCCTCCATCCATGGGGGTACGTTTTCAGGTGGCTTAACTCCATTGAAGGACATTGAGAAACTCTCCCATGCGACATCGCCAAGAGGAGTTGAATCAATTGTATCATATAAGTCCCGGTGGCTAGCAAATGGAGGGGCATCGTCGTGTTTAATCAAGGTTGCTGCCCAGAGATCAAGGAGAGTATTGATATGTCCCGCAGACATTTGGTTGCGCATAAAGAGAAATTCGGCCGTCTCGAATGCAACCCGGCTAGCATAGGGAGTCCAGTCAGTGGGTAACGCATCTGTTCGGGGTGGTGGACACGCATTTTGGTCAATAAAACTGCCATTGGCATCACATTTGAGCGCTGATTCACAAAATATTAATGTAGTCGCATATGGTATCGTGATGCGTGTACTTACCTGTGAGATGAGGATGAAATGCTCGGAATAGAGGCCCTAGCTGTACCCAGGTGTCTGCCTCCGGTACAAATCCTTCCTCAAGTTCCCCTGCATTGTGTTCCACATCTAGATGATCGTGACGTGGATCAAGCATTGCTTCAGGTTCACCGGGGATAGAGTTAGCATCCCCAGCGCCAGACACGGGGCGTGGTGGTCCAGGTGCTGCTTGATGAAAGGACCGACGACTGCGCAAGGGTTGCGGATGCTTCGTGCGCATGTGCTTTGTATGACCTGACTTGTTTTTGAACCCTTGATCGCAGCCTGGAAACTGACAAAAGAGCCGAAGTGGTGCCCTCACTGCCTTGGAGGGAATGGGAGTGTGTGATGCGCGTTGACGTGGGCTTCTGGGCATTTTGTCCCGGATATCTAGCAATGATTCTGTAAGGGCAATTCAAAGAACTGTAGTGAATTTTACCTTCATACGAACGACACGGACTCATCGCGACCGTGTGGTTCGGAACTTGTTTGGGTTAGATTGAATTGAAGTAAATCTAAAAGAATGGTGACGGAGCGTCCAGTGACCCTGGTTGAACTTGTTTCTTTCAAACCTTTGTCGCTCATTTTCTTTATTTCTCATGTCCCGTCCAACAACTCGCCCTAGCAATTTGAACAAGCATCCTGGACAAGTTGTCATTGATGCCAACGGAGTGCGGCGCTCCAGGAAGGAAGAAGCCACTGAAAAAAAAAAAAAAAAAGGTGAGAAGGATGCACAGGCTGCTGCGGTGAATAGGGCGCACACGAAAGTCGCAGCCAAGGAGGATGATATGGCCATTCAGCAAAACGCTCAACTGTCTGGCCCACCAAAGCTCGTTCGACCGAGGCCACGCATGGTGACTAAGGGTGCACAGTCCATTCCTGCAAAAGAACCCCCTACAATGGATGCAGGTCAGTTGTTACTATATTTTTCAGCAAGCGCTTAAAGGACTCACCATCATGATTGATTGCCACATTGATATTTTTAGCTATCCGATCGAAATCGTCTGCCAACGATGTTCAAGTCGCACAGAAGAAGCATCCAAACTTGAAGCTCACCTTTCGTGATAGCGTTACTGCCAACCGCAAGATTCCCAACAGCACTGGAGGGACATTCACTGAAACAAGCGACACACGTGTTGGAAGTACTGAATTTGGGGATGGGAAAAAAAAACAGGTGTAAGCTTGACTAGTACCATGTTGCTTCTATCGGAACTCACCTTGTATTACCTTGAATTTGCATGGTCATTGGAAACCAGGTCAAATCCAAAGCATTCCAGCGTCAACCCTGAAGGCATCATCTCCAACTGGGTAGATAAAGTTGCGTCTAAGCCACAGCTCAAGCCTTCTGCTCCACCTAGCGCCCGAAGTGTACCCCATTTAGGCCCAGGAGACTTAAATCTTGATGATATACCTGAGGACTATGATGAGCCGCCAAGAACGCTAGTCCAAAAGGTGAGTGCTTGTTCAGATTTGCGCCCACATCCACTTACTGCAGTCAGGATGTTGTGCGCTTTGTCGAGAAACCTCAGCGCACTGCAAAAGGCAAGAAGCGTGCGCACTCGGTCATGGTTGAAGAACCATGCAATGTCATATCGTCCGCTGATTCTGAAGAAGAATTTGAAGTCCGTGAGGATTCAGATGCCGCCAAAGAAGTTGTTGAGGTCCTCGACTTTGAGTTGGAGGATCGAGAGGCTGCAGAATATGACGATGAGGATCACATGGAGATCAACACAGGTGATGTGGAGATCAACGCTGATGATGTGGAGATCGACTCAGACGCTGGTGACTTGGACATGGAACTAGTAGTAACGCTGGAGAATGATGGACAGACCAGCGACAGCGTCACTGGCAGGGCTACTCGGCTGACGAGTTCAGTGAGTTAGACCATTTGTTTTGGATCGCACCTATTAACAGAAGCCTACGATGCTCTCATACACAGATGTCAGTCGATATCTCCAACCATGATTCGAAGCGCATCAAGCTCGAGGATATGGAATCTGCCCCTCTCAGCGTGCGTGCCAACCTCAAAAAAGACAAACCAAAAAATTCCCATCTGCCCCCCGGAACACATGATGACGGAAAATGGCGCTTGGTATTCCTTCCTTCATTGATATACTGGGTGGGGAATAGCAAGTATGCATGGAGCATCCCAGACGAGACGCTGAGGTCTGTCCTCCAGGACATATACCTTGCAATATACAATAGAAATGGCTGTTTTGAAGACGACAGCTTTGGCTATCATGTGGTCTGCATTTATTTGTATTTTCCTGAGAACGGCTCACTTACTACATCTTGCCAGGCAACTCAAAGACTCCACGAGTGGCGGGCGGCATTTGGTTCCACCGCCATCAGCATTTTGATGGCATTTTTCGCTTCAATGCCCCAGTACAACACCCAGGAGGCGCGCGCTGAATATGCGGACTATCAACTGCACGACTCACGCTTCATTTATGAAGATGCTGAGAACGATGACCAACCGGGTGCATTTTTGTCGGAGTATATGGTGCGTATTTTTGCCGCACATGTGAGCTCAATTGTTGGGAAAGTGAGGGTGGATTCCCTCAATGAGTTTGGGGCACCGGGGTACCAAACCGCACTGGCGCTGACTGCTGCAGCCGTGAGTCCCCCCTTTTGTTCTATCACACTAGTAACTATAAGTCAGTAGGCTGAGCGTGCCCTCACCTTGGTTCGAGATGGACTCTTAATCACCAACGATGCCGAGGACAGCAAGAAAAGCCACAAAATTGTGCCAACGCTCAATGAGGCGACCAATAGGATGAGCAACACAGGAACACAGTTCTCCTCTGGAAACTGGGAGGCTGATACTATGGCATATATGAAGAGTGTCGAGGAATTGCCATACTCACGCGTCCAGGAGATCATTTTGCGTGCGGAACCATTCATGAGGCGCCCCCGCCACAAAGTCCGTACATCCTCTGAGGCGTCTGGTTCTGATGCTCCCATTGCTCCCGCTAATCCACGCTCCCGCATCCGTATTTGTACCGTCAATTCCCTCTTCTCCTCCCTCCTTGCCATTGATTTTCATTTAACAGAACCTCTGCTTGCTAGTGCGATGGTTCAGTGCTGGTTGGAGGCCCGGATCGTGCTCGCTAGTATGCCTCACTCGTTTTTTGCTATATACTACTACTGACATGATACCCGCAGCCGCTCCTCCCTTTGAATCACCAACCTCCTTGTTCCACCCCTTATTCGCCTTATTCGCCTTATTTAAACCCCCTTTGAATAATGGACCTCCTTATTTTGTCGTAGTTTGAAGCTCTGGATCGTCTTGCATCACTCCTTAATATTACCCTTTGACGGCCTTATTTATGTCCTTATTGGACTTCAATCACCAGTGACCTTAGAATAAGGAGAGCGGCCTTAGAATAAGGAGATGGACCTCCTTAACGTTCCTTAATTCTAGCAATGAAATCCTAATCTTAAAGTTCCTTATTTTCGAAAATAAGTCATTTAAGGCACTTTAAGGGTGATTTAAGGAACCCGGTGTTTTCCTGATGTATAACAGCACCGGCCACCCAATACCACCCCACAAAGCGACAGATCTCGGAAAGATTCCCAAGAAGCTCGCAGGAGGTCCAGCACCCGATCTAGAAGAAAGGGAAGGGTCAGAATTTTATGTGATTTTTTTTTATATTGTTACCTATCACGACGACGTAAAATAAGGTAATAAATGCGACTTAGGTTGGTTTTATTATCTTATTTGACGAAGGCCTCGTAAAACCATGGAGCACATGACTTCTTGCCTCATGAAAACGCGTTCCTCCGAGTTTGAAACGTTTCGAATATTAGGCGCGTCTTGTTTGTATATAATACAACTCTGTCGTTCGCGTCTCGCTCACCTCGGATGAGGAGAAGCAGGCCGCTTCCAGCTGGCGTCAAGCCATGGCACCGCTCTACGAGCGCCGCACCGGCCCGCGCAAAGTTGCACTCGAGCCAAACGTCGCACCGTGGTCGCGCTACGTCTCCGCTCTGCCCGGCGAGCGTGTTGGCCCGCAGCGTGACCAGTTCGTGCGCAGCAAAAGTGATCCCGGTCCGTTGCCCACAAACGATG
>Ga0137412_10001971_pt1 | contig 10985 bp, 7 predicted proteins | sample CZODoug2_1_16fun_FD_122160 | JGI IMG/M metagenome (GOLD analysis project Ga0137412, IMG submission 122160) | Vadose zone soil fungal communities from Angelo Coast Range Reserve, California, USA - CZODoug2_1_16fungal (Hybrid Assembly) | ecosystem: Environmental > Terrestrial > Soil > Vadose zone... | reverse complement strand
ATCATCGCAGTCGTCACGCTCGCGGCCTGCTCGATCTATTTCGCGAAAACGACCGAGACTGCGGCGCACCGCCTCTACGATCACGGGTTTCGCGGAACTTTGGGCGCCTCGCGTCTCGGGCTCCTGCTCGAGCAGCACCGCCGGATCGTCGAGAGCATGCTGTCGGAAGTCGATCGCGAGCGGATCGACCGCGGCCGCCACGATCTCGCATCGACCAGGATCAAGCTGAACGACCTGATGAAGGAGATCATCGGCCAGAGGAGCGATTTGCCGGCCAGCGCGCTGGAGCGCCGCATCGAAGAAAGTCTGCCCGCTTTGTTCGACGCCGCGCAGAAAGTCGCCTTCTATGCGAACGACTTCGCCCAGGACAAGGCGAGCGAGCAGGCCGAGGGATATACGTACATAGCCAACGGAATTCAGATCCTGGTTCTCGACTACCGCGACCAGCGGCTGCATGACGCCGAGGAAGCCGTCGCGTTCATGCTGGCCTCCGCGAGCTCGCTGACGATCGCGGTCTTGATATGCACCTTCGCGGCCTTCGTGCTGATCGGGCCGATCGGGCTCGCGACGATGCATCGCGTCCTCTCGCGCCTGGGCGACGTCACCGGCGCCATGGTGAAGCTCGCCCGGCACGAGACCGCGACGGCGGTCCCGTATCGCCACGATCGCGACGAGGTCGGGGAGATGGCGCGCGCCGTCGAGGTGTTCAAGGACAACGCCGTCCAACTGATGTCGCGCGAGGACGAGCTCAGGCAGCTCAATCGGCGCATCGACGTGGCGCTCAACAACATGACCCACGGCCTTTGCATGTTCGACGCCGACCACAGGCTGATCCTGTGCAACGCCACTTATGTGGAGATGTACGGCCTGTCGTCCGGCCAGACGCAGCCGGGCACCGCGCTCGCGCGCATCGAGGCCCATCGTGCGGCGATCGGAACGGGTGCGATCGCGTCCCCCGAGGAGACCGCCGCGGCGGCGCAGACCACGCAGGAACACTCCGCCTTCACGCAGGAGCTGATGGATGGCCGCGTCATCGCGGTGTCGCAGCGTCCCATGGCGGACGGCGGCTGGGTCGCGGTCCACGAGGACATCACCGAGCGGCGTCGCGCCGAGAGCAAGATTTCGCATCTGGCGCGCCATGATCTCCTGACCAATCTTCCCAACCGGGTGCTGTTTCGCGAGCATCTCGAAGACGCCTTCTCCAAGCTCCAGCCCGGCCGCGGATGCGCGATCCTCTGCCTGGACCTCGACCGCTTCAAGACGGTCAACGACACGCTCGGGCACCCGGTCGGCGACGAATTGCTCAAGGCCGTAGCCGGCCGGCTGTTGTCGGCCGTCCAGGGCTCCGACATGGTGGCGCGCATCGGGGGCGACGAATTCGCGATCGTGCAGAGCGCGGTGGAGCGGCCGGAGCAATGCAGCGAGCTCGCCACGCGCATCGTCGAGCTCATTGGTCGTCCCTACGAGGTCGGCGGGCGCTACATCGATATCGGCACCAGCGTCGGCATCGCGATTGCGCCCAATGACGGCGCCAACCCCGATCAGCTTCTGAAGAGTGCCGACATGGCGCTCTACCTCGCCAAGAGCGACGGGCGCGGAACGCACCGTTTCTTCGAGCGCGAGATGGACAAGCGCCTGCAGGCGCGCCACGCGCTCGAGATCGATCTGCGGTCGGCGATCGTCAAGGGCGAGTTCGAGCTGCATTACCAGCCGATCATCCACCTCAGCGACGGTCATGTGAGCGGCTTCGAGGCGCTGGTGCGCTGGAACCATCCCTCGCGCGGACAGATTCCGCCGCTCCAGTTCATTCCGCTCGCCGAGGAGACCGGGCTGATCCAGCCGCTCGGCGAATGGGTGCTGCGCACCGCATGCGCCCATGCGGCGAAATGGCTCGAGCCGCTGGGCGTCGCCGTCAACCTGTCGGCGGCTCAGTTCAAGGGCCAGAACCTCGTTCAGATCGCCCTGAATGCGCTGGCCGCGTCCGGCCTGCCGCCGAACCGGCTCGACCTCGAGATCACCGAGTCGGTGCTCCTGAAGGGCGAGACCAGCACGCTGGCCACGCTGCATCAGTTGCGCGACCTCGGCGTGCGGATCTCGATGGATGATTTCGGGACCGGCTACTCGTCGCTCGCCTACCTGCGAAGCTTTCCGTTCGACAAGATCAAGATCGACCGTCAGTTCGTGCGCGACATGCCGGAGCGCAACGATTCGCGCGCCATCGTCCGGGCGGTGGCGAGCCTTGCCGCCAGTTTGCGGATCGCTACCATCATCGAGGGTATCGAGACCGAAGAGCAGCTCGAAATGGCGAAAACAGAAGGCTGCGACGAGGCCCAGGGCTTCCTGTTCAGCAAGCCGATGCCGGAGCGCGAGATTCCCGAATTCCTGGCCAAACGGCGGCGCCGGATCGCGGACGCGGCCTGACCGGCTCGCGTCGGCACCACATGGGCAAGAGAGTCCTCGTGCAGGATTCTGCTGCGTCCCCCCCGTAAATTTTCGCTCCCATCCCCCGTGACAACTTGATCCACGCATCTGATACGGTGGCGCCGAAGCGCCGCTGAACCAGGCGCCAAGGGGTTCGCAATGACGACCACATGGCTCGATGGCCGCTCCCCCCGCACCAGCCCCGCCGCGGCCTTGCGCCGCCTGATCGCCAGCAAGGCGACGGTTGCCGCCCCCGGCGCGCATGACGGCATGTCGGCGCTGCTGGCGCGCCGCGCCGGCTTCGAGGCGCTCTATCTGTCGGGCGCGGCGCTCTCCGCCTCGATGGCGCTGCCCGATCTCGGGCTGTTGACGCTCGAGGACGTGACGCGGCGCGCCCGCGAGGTCGTGCGCGCCAGCGGCCTGCCGCTGATCGTCGATTGCGATACCGGCTTCGGCGAGGCGCTCAACGTCATGCACACGGTCCGCTGCCTGGAGGAGGCCGGCGCCGCCTGCATCCAGATCGAGGACCAGCAGTTTCCCAAGAAATGCGGTCACTTGAACGACAAGCGGCTGATCCCGGCTGACGACATGTGCCGCAAGGTGGCGGCGGCGCGGTCGGCCGCCTCCGATCTCCTGATCTGCGCCCGCACCGATGCGGCCGGCACGTCGCTCGACGACGCGATCGCGCGCGCCAGGCGCTATGCGGATGCGGGCGCCGACCTGATTTTCGTCGAGGCCCTCACCTCGGCCGACCATATCCGCCGGGTGCGCCGGGAGGTCTCGGCGCCGCTGCTCGCCAACATGACCGAGTTCGGCCGCACGCCGCAGCTCTCGTTGCAGGAGTGGCATGAATTCGGCTACGAGGTCGTCATCTTTCCGGTATCGGAGTTCCGTATCGCGGCTCACGCGACCGAGCGTTTCTATGCGAGCCTGCGCCGGAACGGCCATGCGCAGGAGATGCTGCCCGACATGATGACGCGGGCGGCGCTCTACGACACCATCGGCTACTACGACTACGAGGCGCTCGACGCGTCGATTGCACGCACGGTCCTCGAGGATCATTGAGGGAAGGGAAAGTCACCTGATGGGGGAGCATGCCGGTGTGGACAATGTCCACACGCGCCAGATCGCGGAGTTCGTCTCCGCGCTGAGCTACGAGAGGATTCCGGCGGAGGTCCGCGAGCGCATCAAGCTGTTGATTCTCGATTCGATCGGCTGCGCGATCTACAGCGTCGATCTCGAATGGTGCCGCATCCTGCGCGAGACCTGCGCGGCGCTCGACGCCACCCGCACGACCTCGGTCTGGGGGACCGGCCAGCGCTTGTCGTCGCCCCATGCGGCGCTGGTCAACGGGACGCAGATTCAGGGCTTCGAGCTCGACGACGTCCATCGCCAGGGCGTTCTGCATGTCGGCGCCGTCACGCTGCCGGCCCTGGTCGCGGTGGCCGAAAGCCATGCCGAGCTTACCGGCCGCGACTTCCTGGCGGCCGCTGTCGCCGGCTACGAGATCGGTCCGCGCGTCGGCAAGTGCATGGGCCAGGAGCATATCGGGCAGGGCTGGCATTCGGGCGCGACCGTCGGCGTCTTCTCGGCGGCGGCCGGCGCGGCGCGCGGCTTGCGGCTCACCGCCGAGCAGACCGTCCACGCGCTCGGCATCGCCGGCACCCAGTCGGCCGGCCTGATGGCGGCGCAATACGGCGCCATGGTCAAGCGCATGCATGCGGGCCGCTCGTCGCAAAGCGGGCTCTATGGCGCGCTGTTGGCGCACAACGGCTTCACCGGCATCGTCGACGTGTTCGAGGCGCCCTATGGCGGCTTTTGCACCACCTTCTCGCGCTCGAATGACCGCTTCAACCTCGCTGAGCTGAGCGCCGGCCTGGGCGAGCGCTTCGAGACCATGCGCATCTCGCTCAAATTCTATTCCTGCGTCGGCAGCAACCACACGACCCTCGACGCGATCCGCGATATCCGCAAAAAACGCCCCTTCGGGCTCGACGAGCTCGACAAGATCGTGGTGCACGGCTCGCAGGTCACGGTCGACCACGTGGGCTGGCCCTACCGGCCCGACAGCATGACCACGGCGCAGCTCAATCTTCCATTCTGCGTCGCGACGCTGCTGATCGAAGGCGACGTCTCGGTCGACCAGTTCCGGCCCGACGCGATCTACGATGAGGCGCGCATCGCCTTGTCGCGCAAGGTCGAGGTCGTCCACGATCCGCAGGTCACCGCGCTCGGCTCCGCTTTCCGCCACAAGGCGCGGGTGGACGTGCATTTGCGCGACGGGTCCGTGCATACGGAGACCCGCGAGGCGCCGCGCGGCAGCGAGCAGTCTTTCGCGAGCGCCGATGACATCGTCGCCAAGTTCCGTGCGCTGACCCGCACGGTGTTGCGGCCGGACCGCCAGCAGGCGCTGATCGACGCCGTGCTCGGGTTGGATGAATTGCCGGCCGCCAAGCGGCTGACCGAGCTTCTGCGCGTCGATTGAAGCCGGCGTCATGCCGCGAAAACGGGGCATCCAGTACGCGAGGATATTGTTGTGGAGGATCCGCCCCGGCCCGCAATGCTTGCGGGTACTGGATTGCCCGCTTGCGCGGGCAATGACGACACCGATGTAGAGAAAAACCCTACGCCTGTAGCAGCGGCCGCAACTCGATCACGCGGCCCATGCGTTCGAGCGACGCGACCGCCTCGACGAGTTGCGCGGCGCGCGCCGCGCCGACCACCGGGGCCGTCAGGTCGCGCGCCTTGTCCTCGACCTCGGCGGTTTCCATCGGATTGTCGGGCGTGCCGCGCACCGCGGTGGTGCGATGGCGCAGCGTGCGGCCGTCCGTTGTCTCGACCGCGACGATCGCCTGGCGGGCCGGCACCGCGACGGTGAGCTCCGGGCTCGGCACCACGGTGATGCGGGCCCGGATCGCGCGCACGGCCGGATCGGCCATCCGGGCATAGTCATGCGCGCTCGCGAAGGTGAGGGCGCCGTCGGCGAGCGTGAGCGCCAGCAGGTGCTGCAGGCAGATATCCGGGATCGTCCGGTCGTTCACGATATGCAGGCGGTCGTCCGGCATGTCGACCGTCATCCGGCGCACATTGTGGGCCGTCAGCCCATGCTCGGCCATCAGCAGCGTCAGCGCATCGAGCGCCGCCTGGATCGGCGATCCCACGCACCATTTCTTGATCGAGGCCTGCATGATCTCGAAGCGCGACCCGAGCCCGGCCACAAGCTCGTCGGGCGCCGCGGTTGCGGCGAGCGCCGTGAACAGGTTGTGCGTGCCGCCAAACGGGTCGTCGACCGCCGTGAAGCCGGCCGCCACCATGGTGGCGGCCGCGACCCCGTTGCGGGCCCCCATGCCGCCGAAGTCGAACGCCTTCTCGATATGCTCCTGGTCGCGCGACCAGAACGCGACGCCGGACGCCTGCTGGGCCGTATAGGACAGGACGTAGCGGACCTGCGTGTCGTCGAGCCGCAACAGCGCCGCGGCAGTGGCGGCCGCGCCGAACACGGTCGCGAGGCTGTGCGAGCTGCGGCTTGCGGTGTCGGAACGGCGCAACCCGAGCGCCGGTGCGATGCGGGCCCCGACATCATATCCGAGCGCCACGGCCTTGATCAGATCGGCGCCGCCGAGCCCGGCCTGCTCGGCCACCGCCAGCGCGGCCGGGACGATGCCGCAGCCGGGATGAAAGCGCCCGCCCAGGTGTGAATCATCGGTCTCGTCCGCGTGGCCCATCATGCCGTTGGCGAGCGCCGCATTGACCGCCGAGGTGACGATGCGCGTGCCGATCACGGTCGCTTCCGGCCGGCCGCCCAGGCGGTCCACATAGGCGGCCGCGAGCTCGCCCGGCTTGAGGCGCGAGCCCGACAGCATGGCGGCGAGCGTGTCGAGCACGTGCAACTTCGTCTTGGCGACGACGTCGGCGGGCAGCTCGTGCGCCATCGTGCCGGCGATGTAGCCGGCGAGCGCACGCGTGACCGCGGAAATCTCAGGGTTTGTGGTCATGCGGCGCTCCCCGCCAACGCAAAAAGGATTCAGGCCCAAATTTTAGGCACGCGCCACATTTTTGATCAACAGGCCAGACGGCTGCCACTTGCTCAGTTATCAGGCATCCCGGCCCATTTCCGATTCCAGGCGATCTCAGGACTTTAGCTGGTATTTCGGGCTTGGCACGCTCCTTGCGGCTTCCTCGCGAGCGGACCGGCAACCGGCCGCGACGCGCGTAGACAGAGAGGAAAAAAAGCAATGCTCAATCCCATACGTACGGTCGCGCGGCGACCGTTCTTGCGCCAGGCGCTGGCCGCCACGGCGGGACTGGCGCTCGGGCTTGCGGCGGCGCTGCCCGCCCAGGCGCAGGACACCATCAAGGTCGGCATTCTCCATTCGCTCTCCGGCACCATGGCGATCAGCGAAACGACGCTGAAGGACGTGATGCTGATGTTGATCGACGAGCAGAACAAGAAGGGCGGCCTGCTCGGCAAGAAGCTCGAGGCCGTCGTGGTCGATCCGGCCTCCAACTGGCCGTTGTTCGCCGAGAAAGCGCGCGAGCTGATCAGCAAGAACAAGGTCGCGGCTGTGTTCGGCTGCTGGACCTCGGTGTCGCGCAAGTCCGTGCTGCCCGTCTTCAAGGAGCTCAACAGCATCCTGTTCTACCCGGTCCAATACGAGGGCGAGGAGAGCGAGCGCAACGTGTTCTACACCGGCGCCGCCCCCAACCAGCAGGCGATCCCCGCCGTCGACTACCTGATGAAGGACGAGAAGGTGAAACGCTGGGTGCTGGCCGGCACCGACTACGTCTATCCGCGCACCACCAACAAGATCCTCGAAGCCTACCTCAAGGCGAAGGGTGTGGCCGCCGAGGACATCATGATCAACTACACGCCGTTCGGTCATGCCGACTGGCAGACCATCGTGGCCGACATCAAGAAGTTCGGCTCGGCCGGCAAGAAGACCGCCGTCGTCTCCACCATCAACGGCGACGCCAACGTGCCCTTCTACAAGGAGCTCGGCAACAAGGGCATCAAGGCCAAGGACATCCCGGTCGTCGCCTTCTCGGTCGGCGAGGAGGAGCTGGCGGGCCTCGACACCAAGCCGCTGGTCGGCCACTTGGCGGCCTGGAACTATTTCCAGTCGATCAAGGACAAGGGCAACGAGGAATTCATCGCCAAGTGGAAGGCCTTCACCAAGAACCCGAAGCGCACCACCAACGATCCGATGGAAGCCCATGTGATCGGCTTCGCCATGTGGGTCGCGGCGGTGCAGAAGGCCGGCACCACCGACACCGACAAGGTGATCGCCGCGCTGCCCGGCACCAAGGCGCCGAACTTGACCGGCGGCGTCTCCGAAATGCTGCCGAACCACCATATCAGCAAGCCGGTGTTCATCGGCGAGATCAAGGGCGACGGCCAGTTCAACGTGGTGTGGAAGACGCCGGGCCTCGTTCCGGGCGCCGCGTGGTCGCCGTATCTCGAGGGCTCGAAGGATCTGGTCGCCGACTGGGTCACCCTCAAATGCGGCAACTACAACAAGGTGACCAAGAAGTGCGGGGGCGCTTGAGCCCGTCGGCTCCAGCCGCATGACCGAAACCGGGAGGCGGCGGACGTCCGCCGTCTCCCACCAACAAAATGCCGGGGCATGACTGCGATGCGTTTCCTGTCCGATCGCCTCGTCGCGTTGCTGTTGGTGCTCGTCCTGCTGGGCGCGGCATCGGGGGCACGCGCCGCAAGCTTCAATGAGGCGCTCACCCGCTTTGCGGCCGACGATTACGACGAGACCGAAGCCGGCATCGGCGAGGTCGCGGCGAGCGAAAACCCGATGGCGGCTAACGTGCTCGACGCCCTGCAGGACGGCCGCCTGCTCTACGGCGCCGACAAGAGGATCTTCATCAAGGATCCGTCCGACCGCCTGCTCGACGCGGCGAGCGGCCGGCCGGTCGCCGGCGAAGCGCCGCCCGACCTGGAGACGGTCCGGATCAACAACCGCTTGCGGCGGACCATCGATGCGGCGATCGGGGCGCTGACCCTGCTCGACCCCGATTCTGGCACGCGCTTCGATGCCGCCCAGGCGGTGTTCAAGTCGCAGGAGGCGAGCGCGCGGCCGGCCCTCGAGGCGGCCATTGCGAAGGAGACGAACCCCAAGGTCAGGAAGGCGATGCTCGAGGCGCGCGCCGCGATCGTCCTGGGCGCGAGCGATTCCCCGGACGCCGATAAGATCGCCGCCGTCTCGGCCATGCGCGAGCGCGGCGACCAGGATGCGGTGGCGTTGCTCGCGAGCCTCCCGTCTGACACCTCGCCCGCCGTGGCGCGCGCCGCGCGCGACGCGGTCGCCTCGATCCAGAGCGGGCTCGCGTTGTGGAATACCCTGCAGAACGCCTGGTACGGGTTGTCGCTCGGCTCGGTGCTGCTCTTGGCCGCGATCGGCCTCGCCATCACGTTCGGCGTCATGGGCGTCATCAACATGGCGCATGGCGAGATGGTGATGCTCGGTGCCTACGTGACCTTCATGGTCCAGGAGGTGATACGGACCCGCAATCCGGCGCTGTTCGATTATTCGCTGGTGATCGCGCTGCCGCTCGCCTTCCTGGTTTCCGGCTTCGTCGGCGTCCTGATCGAGCGCGGCATCATCCGTTTCCTCTATGGCCGGCCGCTGGAGACGCTGCTTGCCACCTGGGGCCTCTCGCTGATCCTGCAACAGGCGGTGCGCACGACGTTCGGGCCGAACAACCGCGAGGTCGGAAACCCGTCATGGATGAGCGGCGCCTTCGAGGTCGGGCAGATCACCATCACGTATAATCGATTGTGGATCATCTGCTTCGCGCTCGCCGTCTTCGTCGCCCTGATCGCGCTGCTGCGTCTCACACGGCTCGGGCTGGAGATGCGGGCAGTCACGCAGAACCGGGCGATGGCGGCCGCCATGGGGATCGCCACCGGGCGCATCGACGCACTCACCTTCGGACTCGGTTCCGGGATCGCGGGGCTTGCCGGCGTGGCGCTCTCGCAGATCGACAATGTCAGCCCCAATCTCGGCCAGGGCTACATCATCGACAGTTTCATGGTGGTGGTGTTCGGCGGCGTGGGCAATTTGTGGGGTACGCTGGTCGGCGCGCTCACGCTCGGCATCGCCAATAAGTTCCTCGAGCCCTTCGCCGGCGCGGTGCTGGCCAAGATCGCCATCCTGGTCTTCATCATTCTGTTCATCCAGAAACGGCCGCGCGGCATGTTTGCGCTCAAGGGCAGGGCGATCGAAGCATGAAATCGCATCCGCTCCTTCGGCTGCTCGACCGCGGCTCAACGCTGTTCCTGGTGCTGCTCGGCGCTTTCGCCATCGCCATTCCGGTGCTGAACCTGTTGATGCCGGACGGTTCATTCCTGCACATTTCGACCTACTTCGTGTCTCTGTTCGGCAAATACATCTGCTACGGCCTGCTGGCGCTCTCGATCGATCTGATCTGGGGCTATGTCGGCATCCTGTCGCTCGGCCACGGCGCCTTCTTCGCGCTCGGCGGCTACGCCATGGGCATGTATCTGATGCGCCAGATCGGCACCCGCGGCGTCTACGCCGATCCGATCCGGCCCGACTTCATGGTGTTCCTCAACTGGCCGGAGCTTCCGGTCTACTGGTACGGCTTCAACTATTTCGCCTATGCGGCGCTGATGGTGCTGCTGGTGCCGGGCATTCTGGCCTTCGTGTTCGGCTGGTTCGCGTTCCGCTCGCGCGTCACCGGCGTCTATCTCTCGATCATCACGCAGGCGCTGACCTATGCGCTGCTGCTCGGCTTCTTCCGCAACAATTTCGGCTTCGGCGGCAACAACGGCCTGACCGACTTCAAGGACATTCTCGGGTTCAATGTGCAGGCGCCTTATACCCGGGCGTCGCTGTTCGTGATCTCGGCGCTCGCGCTGATGCTCGGCTTCATCATCTGCCGCGTCGTCGTCAGCTCGAAGTTCGGCAAGGTGCTGGTCGCGATCCGCGACGCCGAGGCACGGACCCGCTTTCTCGGCTACCGGGTCGAAGCCTACAAGCTGTTCGTGTTCACGCTGTCGGCCTGCATGGCGGGGGTCGCCGGCGCGCTCTATGTGCCGCAGGTCGGCATCATCAATCCGAGCGAGTTCTCGCCCGCCAACTCGATCGAGGCGGTGATCTGGGTGGCGGTCGGCGGGCGCGGCACGCTCACCGGCGCGGTGCTCGGCGCGGTGCTGGTGAACTACGGCAAGACCTATTTCACGAGCGGATTCCTCGCGCCCTATTGGCTGTTCCTGCTCGGCGGCCTGTTCGTCGCGGTGACGCTGCTGCTGCCGCGCGGCGTCGTCGGCACCTGGCAATGGTGGATGGAGCGGCGGCGCGCGAGCGCTGCGGCCAGCACGCCGGCCACGCCGGCGGCGCCCCAGGCGGCGGAGTAGGTCATGGAAGCCAGCACCACGGCCTTGCTCTACCTCAACGGCGTCAATGTCTCGTTCGACGGCTTCCGTGCGCTGAACAATCTTTCGCTCGCGGTCGAGCCAGGCGAGATGCGCGCCATCATCGGCCCGAACGGCGCCGGCAAGACCACCATGATGGACGTGGTCACCGGCAAGA
>Ga0137412_10004621_pt1 | contig 10986 bp, 10 predicted proteins | sample CZODoug2_1_16fun_FD_122160 | JGI IMG/M metagenome (GOLD analysis project Ga0137412, IMG submission 122160) | Vadose zone soil fungal communities from Angelo Coast Range Reserve, California, USA - CZODoug2_1_16fungal (Hybrid Assembly) | ecosystem: Environmental > Terrestrial > Soil > Vadose zone... | reverse complement strand
TAAGCTATACCCGAGAAGTATATAGTATATAAGGTCTCATTATAGACCTTAATAAAGCGTAAGCTTTAAGAGCATCGCTTTTTATAACTATTTACTATAGAAGTATGATACTATATCGCGAAAGAACTCTAATAATAAGGCTCTTAGGAAATCGGTATTATCCTAAGTTTCTTTATACGAAAGTTTAGAGTTAGAGTACTCCTAGACTAGATCTCTTACTAGCTTTTCCGTGATTATATATAAGTAAAGATTCTAAATAACAACGTAGTTAAGCTAAATTATACGTATAAGTATACTAATTATATGTCTTAGTATACTAAAATAGTTAACTTCTAATTCTTTTATAACTTAGATAATAGGATCAGGACTACTTTATATAATTAGTAGCTTTTAGATATTGACTTTTTCCTAGATTACAAAGAATTTAGGGAATAGTGAGATATAATAGAAGATAATATATTATAATAGAATATAATAGAATATTAGATAAGAGAAGATTAATATAGATACATAAAGTATATAATAGAAGATTATAGAAGATAAGATAATATAATAGAATATAATATAATAGAATATTAATATAGATACATAAAGTATATAATAGAATATTAATATAGATACATAAAGTATATAATAGAAGATTATAGAATATAATATAATAGAATAGAATAGAATAGAATAGAATAGAATAGAATATAATAGAAGATTAATATAGATACATAATTCTACATATACAATATACAATATACGTATAGTACCGGTTGCTAAATTTGTTAATTTTAATTGTTTTTTTTAATTGTTAATTGTTAATTGTTAATTGTTAATTGTTAATTTTAAGTTATAAAATATAAATAGCTATACATTTATAATTATTATTATTATAATTACTGTTACTGTCCTTGGACAAGATTTTAAATTACTACTGTTAAAGTTAAATCTACTGTTATTTTGACTGTTAATCTATTAAGTGAAAATAAGGTAAATTAAATAGGAATATATTATATTTATTATATATTTATAATTATCAATATTTAAATATATAAATATTATTAACATTAATAACTTATTATTAGTTAATAGTTAATAAATGGACTCTTACTCTTTAATTAAAAAGTAATTATGTTAAGTAATTATTATTATTATTATTCTTATTATTATTATTATTATTATTATTATTCTTATTCTGATTCTGATTCTGATTCTGATTCTGATTCTGATTATTTATATTGTTATTATTATTATGCTTATTTATATTATTTATATTTTTATTATTATATTAATTATTTATATTATGATTATAATTCTTAGTATTATTAATATTATTTATTATTATTATTATTATTATTATTGTTATTCTGATTATTAGGCTTATTAATCTTATTTATTATTATTTTTATTATTGTTATTGTTATTATTAATCTTATTTATTATTATTATTATTATTATGCTTATTAATCTTAATCTTATTTATTATTATTATTATTATTGGTATTATTTTTATTATGATTTTTATTATTAGTAATTATTATTTTTATTATTATTTTTATTATTGTTATTATTTTTATTATTTTTATTATTTTTATTATTATTATTTATTTATATTTTCTAAACCTTTCATTACCAGTTTATATAATTTATTATGCCTGAATCTGCATATACATGTTAATAACCCTAGGAGGAATTTATTCGTTTTCAAAACTAATCCTAAATGGTAAAAATTGTCTTGTGTATATGAACTATTCATAATATTAATATTATTATTATCATTATTATTATTATTATCATTATCATTATCATTATCATTATCATTATCTGATTTGATTTTATGAGTTTCTAAATCTAAAGCTCCTATTTTATAATCAAACATTTGTTCTTTACTTTTTTCAACAAAATTTGCAAAATTATAATAAGTTTCAGTATAATTTAATTTTCCTTCTTTATAAACAAATCCATCCTAGGAGAGTACCTCTATATCTTATAAAATTATTTAATCCTTTTTCTACATCTAAATAAACTTTAACATCAGTTCTAAATAACCCTTGGATGATATAAAATCCCCATTTTCATTTATTATATTGTTATCAATATCTACATTTTTTTCGGTTACAAAATATTTTAATAATTTATTATTTTTATCATCTGTACCATAAGCTTTATTAACATCAAAATAATGATCAACACCTTTAATAGATAATTTAAATAATTCTTTATTATTAATTAGAACTTTGTCTCCATATTCTCCCATCAGAACATCAACATATTTACCTTGATAATTTATTGATATTCTTTTTGTTATATCTGTTAACTCTTTTTTACCTGATAATTTATTTACTTTAATACTATCTTTAATAATTTCATTAATTACTTCTTCAACCTTAACAAAAGATCCAAAAAAATCATTTTCACTGTATCATTCTTTAAACATTAATGCAAATTCACATTGAATATTATCAAATCCATATTTATGAATACAACTATTTATATCAAATTTTAATTTTTCACAGATATTTAGAACATCAGTATTTTTACTTACCATTATACCAGTTGTTATTGTTTTAACTTCCTAGGAGGAATTCACCATTTAATTGTGTTTCGGTTTTTTAATACAAGGTATAATTTTATATACTTTATTATCTTCTAAACTTGCTAAAAATGATTTAATATGGTTTACGAAATCTTTAAAACTATCTTCAATTTTTAATATTTCTTCTACATTACTTTCCTGATTAAAAAATTCACTTAATAATGGAATTGTTACTTGTGATTCAAATTTAAATACATTATAATTCATTTCCTTTAATATTTAATTTTCAATATGTCGACTTGTACCTGATTTTCCAAATGAAACTAACATTTTATCTTTAAAACTTAATTTTTGAAATTCATCAGATTTTATAATATTTTCATATAATTTATTATTAGAAACTATTCCTTTTTCACCATATAATTCAATTAAAGAACTTGCATTATTATTAATATTATTATTATTTTCTCCACATTTTGCAACCTGTATTACTAATCCTTCTTCTTCACCACCTCCAAGTTGCTTTCCACCACCTAAAGTAAAGAATTAGAATTTGTATTCATGAAAGTTCTAATATTATCTCTATTTATTTTATTTCCCATAACATGATTAATATGATTAATATCATTAATATTAGGTTGAATTATACTACAAAAATTATTATAACCTGATCATGTATGTAATTCCTTTGCTCCAATAAAGCCTAGTCTTACACTTCAATTACTAAAATTATTATTATTATTATTAATTCTAAATTTCTTAAATCCACTTACTGATAATCTATTAGGTTCTTTTAATTTAATAATCCCAGTAGCTAATAATAAATCAAATAACTGATTATTATCAATATTAAATATAATTTTAACAATATTAGTAAATCCTGTAACTTCTAATTGTTTATTATCAATTCTTAAAACTAATTCATTTAAAAATTTAAATATTCTTTTGTTATCAAATCCTAATTTATTAAATTTATCTTTATTATTCAAAACTTCATTAATTCCACCTAATCTCTCTATTAAAATAAAGAAATTATACAATACTAATAATCCTAGGAGAAAATTTGTTTAAATCCTGTATTGAAATTTAGAACGGTAATAATCCTAGGACTCTGACTATTACTCTTTATATGACTCTAACTCTTAATGTTACTCTCTCCTAGGAAACAAACTCTTATTATTGCTATTGCTATTCATATTGCTATTCATATTGATATTGCTATTGCTATTGCTATTGCTATTCATATTGCTATTCATATTGCTATTTAGAGAATAGATAATAAGACGTATACTATAATAGAAAGAGTGTAATAAATTAGAGAATATAACATAATATAATAATATAAGACATATAATATAATACATGTTATAATATAATAGAAATAGAAGATACTTTAATACATTATATAATATAATACAAATAGAAGCAATTTAGAATATAATAGTTTATATAATATAATAGAAATAGAAGATAAAAGATTATAGAATAGAGTATAGAATAGAATAGAATAGAATAGAATAGAATAGAAGATAGAAGATTATATAACTTTATTTATATAATATAATAGATTATTATAGAAGATATTAGATTAGTATTTTATACAATATACTTTAACAGTTAAGAGATAAGACTAGAATATAACAGTAACATTAATAAAAAGAATGAATAACAAGAATGAATAACAAGAATGAATAACAAGAATCCTAGGGAGAGATTACTAGAATAGGAATGTTATCAGTTATTATATACTATAACAGAATTAAATTAGTTAAGAAATACAAGATAATAGATCTGTTAAGATAATACAAATACAAATACAAATACTAATACAAATACAAATACAAGAGAAGATAATACGGTTTTAATTGATTGTCCAAGAAGAATAGTATACAAGAGAATAGATTCTATAATTAGTTAATAATAAGAATAATAGGATTATTAATATTACTATAACTATAACTATTACTATAAATATTACTATTACTATTTAGAGAGTAGAGAATAGAATACAAATACAATACAACCAATTTAGAGAAGATACAAGATACAAGATTCTATAATTAGTTAATAACACTAGGATTATTAATATTACTATAACTATTAATATTACTCTAACTATTACTATTATTATTCCTATTTGAATTAAGAGAGTAGATAATAGAATAGAATAGAAATACAACATTATTTAAGATAAGGGAAGATAATATAAGATAATAGATTTTATTAGAATTAGATAAGATACAAGAGGATTATATATTATATAATAGAAGATAATTATTAGAGAATAGATTATATTAGAATAAGATAATATACAAGAGGATAATTAATTATATAATAGAAGATAAGATACTGTAAGATAATAGAATATAATAATAATAGATTAGGATATAAGAATATACTATATTAGAGGATAATTAAGTATATAATAGAACAGAATAGAAGATTATAGATTATTATAGAAGATAATAGCAGAATATAAGATATTAGAGGATAATTAATGATATACTAGAACAGAATATTAGATAAGAGAATATAATAGAAGATTAGATTAGAGAAGATTTATATACATACATATATTATATAATAGAAGATAAGATAATATAAGATAATATAATAGAAGATTAGATTAGAGAAGATTTATATACATACATTAATTATATATATATAATAGAAGATAAGATAATATACTATAATATAATAGAATAGAATACAAGATAAGATAATAGAAGATTTATATACATACATACATATACATATAAAGATAAATATACAGATAAATATACAGATACATATACAGATATATATACATATACAGATAAAGATTTATATAAATATATATATACATCTATTAACGGTTGCTAAATTTGTTAATTTTTATTGTAATTTTTATTGTTATTTTTATTGTTAATTATTATTCTTATTATTATTATTATTTAACAAGATTTAATTAGTTATATATATATTATTTTTATTATTAATTATTAATTATTAGTAATTATTATTATTATTATTATTATTATTATGATTTTTACTTAATAACAAGATTTAATTAGTTATATATATATTATTTATTATTATTATTATTATTTTTATTAATTTTATTATTGTCCCTTGATTCTGTTATTCTGTTATTCTTTGATTCTTTATTATTATTCGTGAATAATCCTAGGATTCTTATTATTATTCTTATTATTATTATTATTATTATTCTTGCTATTTAGAAATAATACAAATAGTAAATTATTGTTTATATTTATTTATAGATTTAATAATTAGATATTATATAGATTATTATAGTTAAATAAGAAGATAATTATACAAATATAAATATTAAGATTAAGATAAAGATAAATATAAATTTAAATATTAATACAAATACAATAATTACAGATATTAATTAGTTAATTAGTTAATTAGTTAATTAGTTAATTAGTTCATTAGTTAATTAGTTCATTAGTTAATTAGTTCATTAGTTAATTAGAAAGAGTAGATTTTATAAAGTATCAAGTATAAAGTATAAAGTATCAAGTATAAAGTATCAAGTATCAAGTATAAAGTATAAAGTATAAAGTATAAAGTATAAAGTATAAAGTATAAAGTATAAAGTTAGTTTAAATAACTAAATATAATAAAAATAGATAATAAAAATAAGTTAAGTATTAAGTAAATGTTACATCTTGATATTTTGATATTTTATTAAATATGTATAGGTAATAGGTATATATGTATAGGTAAATAATAGAAATAGAATGTATAGAGAATATAATTAAAGTTTATTTATATTTATATGTTAATAACAATTTATTGTTAGGTTAGAAAACTCTTAGAATTAATTGGTAAGGGTAAGGGTAAGGGGTAAGGGGTAAGGGTTAAGGGTTAAGGGTTAAGGGTTAAGGGTAAGCCTAATATTTTAATTTTAAGATGAGATAAGACTATTACTATTAATATTACTATTAATATTACTATGAATATGAATATTACTATTACTATTACTATTACTATTAATAGAACTAGAACTATAAAGATAAAATTAAAGATAAAGATAAATATTAAGATAAATATAAAGATATATATAAATATTTATATTAAAGGAATATATTCATTATAGAGAATAGATAATAGAAAAGAGATAATTTATAATTTATAATTTATAATATTTAAAATTTAAAATTTATTATTTTATTATTTTATATAACATCTTACTGGATTCGAACCAATAATCTCTCACTTCGAAGGCAAACGCTTTACCAATTTAGCTAAAGATGTATATACTGAGACTGTTTTTATTTTAGTTTAAGTTTATTTTAGTTTATTTTAGTTTATTTCAGTTTTAACAACACTACGTTAGGATTATTATTATTATTATTATTATTTTTATTTTTATTATTATTTTTATTTTTATGATTATTGCTCTTATTATTCTGATTATTATTATTCTTATTCTTATTATTGCTATTATTATTATTATTATTATTGCTATTGCTCTTATTATTATTCTTATTATTGATATTAATATTCATATTGCTATTCATATTTAGAGATGAGAGTTGAGAGTTGAGAGTTGAGAGTTGAGAGATCCTAGGATTCTTATTATTATTCTTATTATTACTCTGAATCTATTATTAATGTTACTCTTATTATTGCTATTGTTTTTTGAGAGAAAGAGAAAAATTTTATTTATTTAATTTTATTTTTATTTTTATTTTTATTTTTATTTTTATTTTTATTTTTATTTATATTTATATTTATATTTATATTTTGTTTTTTTAAAGAACAAGCACAGAAAAGAAAAGAATAAGTTTATTTATTTAATTTTATTTATATTTATATTTATATTTATATTTTTTTTAATTTTATTTATATTTTTATTTATTTTTAAAAAGAAAAGAAAAGAACAGAACAATTTTATTTTTATTTATTTATATTTATTTTTATATTTATATTTTTTGTATATTTTTATTTAACAAGAACAAGAAAAGAACAAGAAAAGAACAGAAACAGAAACAGAAACAGAAACTAACAAATTAAAATTAAGAATTAAGAATTAAAATTAAGAATTAAGAATTAAGAATTAAGAATTAAGAATTAAGAATAAGAAAACAGGTTTAGATAAAGAACAAGAACAAGAAAAAGAAACAGAACAAGAAACATAACAGAAAAGAACAAGAACAGAACAAGAAAAGAACAAGATTATTTTTATTTATTTTTTATTTATATTTATATTTTTATTTATATTTATATTTATTTTTATTTATTTATATTTTGTTTTTTAAAAAGAACAAGAAAAAGAAAAAGAACAAGAACAAGAACAAGAAAATAATTTTTAACAGAAAAAGAAAAGAATTTTATACAAGAAAAGAACTTTCTACAAGAAAATAACAGAATAAATCAAAAGAAAAGAAAAGAAAAAGAAACAGAAAAATAAACAGAAAATAATTTTATACAAGAAAATAACTTTATACAAGAAAATAACAAGAACAGAATAAATCAACAGAAAAGAAAAAGCAAAAGAAAAAGAAAAATAAAAGAATTTTATACAAGAAACAGAAAAGAATTTACTACAAGAAAAGAACAGCAAAAGAAAAGCATTTTCTACAAGAAAATAAAAAGAAACAGAAAAGCAAAAAAATAATTTTATACAAGAAAAGAAAAAGAAAAGAAAAATTTTTATTTATTTAATTTTATTTAAGCAATCCCCCCCATTTTATTTAGTAAATGTCCTCTGAATTGAGATTAAGATTTAAATTAAGATTAAGATTAAGATTTAAATAAAGCCTAACTTAGAAAAGATTTATAGTGATAGTTATACTGATATTTATAATTTATAGTGATAATGATAGTGATAGTGATAGTGATAATGATAATTATAGTGATCTGAATATTTATAGTAATAGTGATATTTATAGTTATACTGATATTTATATTTATATTTATATTTATATTTATAGTGAAAACAAAAAGCTATCAAATTTAGTCTCCATTAGTGCTGCCGTGAAATTCGTAAATTATTCGTATAGGGGGTTAAAGTATATATTATCTAATTCTAATTCTAATTCTAATTCTAATTATCTTAATATCTATAATATCTATAAAAATATTAGTTATATTATTTTATCAAATAAACTGATACTGAGATAAAAATTTTGTTAGTTATATGTAGGATTAAATGATGTAATGATGTAATGATGTAATGATTTAAGGATGTAAGGATGTATTAACAGAAATAAACAGTTTTTGAAATTTAGTCTTAAACTTGATTCTGATTTATAAATCTGATATATAAAATTAAAACTAATAAAAACTTACAAAATATTAATATTATATTAATGTGTATAATTGTATATTAAAAATTAAAAATAAAGCTTCCCTAGGAGGAAGGTTACAAAATACACAAATAAGATATAAAAAATAAATAATTATTAGTTATTATTATTATCATTTGTTAAATTATTATTATTATTATTATTAGTAATTCCATATTCCGATATATTTTTAACTTCTTTCATAGTATTTAAATCATCTTGTAATTCAAAAATAAAAGCATTATCCGATTTAAAAGGAATTAAACTAGAGTAATAAGATTGACTAGAATTATTTAATAAAAAAGGATTAGTTCTAACAAAAGAATGAGCATTTAACTGAATATTTCTTTGATCATTCAATATAGTATTTAAGTTAGTGTTTAAAAAAGTATCAACGGCAAGTTTATCAGCTAAAGTATTTTTAAAAATAGATCCGATAAAATAATCAATTAAAAATAAATTTGGAGATAGACCTTTCAATTCCATTTTATTTTGAATATATGTTCTTTGATCTGTTAAAAGTAAATCATTAAAATTCATGTTAAAATTCATTCATCCTTTATTTTCATTAATACTTAAATTGCTATCACTATTATCTCCATCATCGATTAAATCAATTAAAGGAGTCGGAGTCGGAGACGGAGTCGAAGTCAAAGCTAAATCTACATTTTCTTCATTCACTTGCACTTGCACTTGATCTACTTGATCCACTTGATCCACTTGATCCACTTGATTCACTTGATCGGATATCTCCATTAAAGGAATTACTGATAATAAGCATTTACTTATACTATGTAATTTAGTAATTAATACTAAGAACAAAATTAATAATAATAAACTTAATAATCTAGTACTAGTAAAATTATCAACTAAAACATGTATTGATCATAAGGATGATATATTTGTAATTGTAATATTTATAATATTTGTAATATTTGTAAATTGAGACAAAAACAATTGAACATCAAAATTATCTAAAATTAAATCTTTAATTAAAATTGGAATGCTTATCTGAAAGGTATATAATATTAAAAATCAAATTATTAGTAAATAGAGAATAATTATATAAATATAGTATTTAAATCAAATATAATTAGATATAACTGTTAAAATTAAAGAAACTAATTTATTTCAAATATTTAAAATAATCTGTGACTTAAATAAATAACTTATTAATTGATTAACTCTATTAATAAAGATTATCATAATTCTATTTATTATAGTTTTAATTAATAATCTAATTAATATTTTAATTTTGAATATAAATTTTATTAACAGATAGTACAAAATAGTTTTAACTTGAAACAGATTACTAAAACTTAGATAATTTATTATTTCGAATTCTTTCATAGAAATAGAGAATCAGGAAGATAAAGATATAAAAAATTCATTTAAATAAAAATAAATGTGCTAATTCAATTTATTAATTCTAATAAAATTATTATAAATTTAAATAAAAATAATAGTTATAATAGTTATAATAGTTATAATAGTTAAAAGCAATAAAAACAAAAATAAAAACAAAAATACAAAAATACAAAAATACAAAAAAACAAAAATAAATACAAAAATAAAAAATTAAAAAAATAACATCCGAAATTATCTTAAGTAAATATAAATATAATATTAATATAAATATAAATATAAAGATAAAAATAAAAATAAAAATTAAAATAGATAAAAAATATAAAATATTTAGTTAAGTACAGGTATATACTAAATACTAAAATTGTTGTTTGGCTTATAAGAATTGGGAACAGAACTTTTGGAATTTGTTTATAAATAACTAAATAATGAAATAATGAAATAATGAAATAATGAAATAATGAAATAATGAAATAATTAATACACTTTCCTTTAGAAAACTCCTTTACTCATTTAGGCCTTTAGTAAATTCGTAATTAAGTAATTGACTCCTTTAGCAAATTAAATTCCGGATTTATACTTTATACTTATACTATATACTATATTTTTAAAGTTCATTGAACTAACAATTATAATGTTAAGTATCAAAATATAAATATTCTATAAAACTATAAAATTTATACAATCTGAAAATATATTAAAATTATAAATGATAAATACTTATACAAGTATTAAAGAGTAGATAAATAAAAAAGTGTAAACTAATTTGAAATTTAAATAAATATTTTAATATTA
>Ga0137412_10004620_pt1 | contig 10987 bp, 9 predicted proteins | sample CZODoug2_1_16fun_FD_122160 | JGI IMG/M metagenome (GOLD analysis project Ga0137412, IMG submission 122160) | Vadose zone soil fungal communities from Angelo Coast Range Reserve, California, USA - CZODoug2_1_16fungal (Hybrid Assembly) | ecosystem: Environmental > Terrestrial > Soil > Vadose zone... | reverse complement strand
CAGGCCGTCGGCTACTGTCAGAAGTCGCTGGACCTGACCCAGGTACAGTATGAGACCGGGGTTGGAGACCAGATCTCCGTAGTCGAAGCGCGGACGACTCTTCAGTCAACCCAGGCATCCTTGACCAACCTGGGGATCCTGCGGGCGCAATACGAGCACGCGATTGCGGTTCTGATCGGCAAGTCGGCTTCCGACTTCTCTCTTCCGGCGCGTCCCATTACCGTGGCCCCGCCGCCGATTCCTGTTGGCATGCCATCTCTCTTGCTGCAGCGCCGGCCGGACGTGGCCGCCGCCGAACGAAACATGGCCTCGGCCAATGCCCAACTGGGTGTGGCTTACAGCGCTTTTTACCCGTCCCTGACGCTCTCCATGGCCGGCGGCTTCCAGAGCTCCCTGTTTAAGCACCTCGCGGACTGGCCCAGCCGCTTCTGGTCGGTTGGCCCCAGCTTCTCCCAACCCATTTTCAACGCGGCTCTCAGTTCGGCGCTCCATCAATTCGTGGCGGTTTACAACGCCGACGTCGCCAGCTACCGCCAGACGGTGTTGACTGCCTTTCAGCAGGTAGAAGACTACCTCGCGCAGACCCGCATCCTTTCTCAGCAGATTCAGCAGCAGCGGGCCGCGGTCGCTTCAGCCCAGCAGTCCTTGGATCTGGAGATGGGCCGATACGAAACCGGCATCGATCCCTATATCAACGTGGTCACCCTGCAGAACACCGTGCTCACCAATCAGCAGACACTGACCAGTCTGCAGATCAACCAGATGACCAGCGCGGTGCTGCTGGTGGAAGCTCTGGGCGGGGGTTGGGATACATCGCAACTGCCGACGCCGGCGCAAGTGTCCGCAAAGCCCAGCAAGGCTGATACACGCCTTCAGCAGTAGAACGCCTGCAGTGCAATCAAAACCCCGGCCGGTTTTCCCGGATGCGCGCCGAGAAATCAGCAGCGTGATCGGCCTGCTTTGCGGCGGGATTGATCCAGGCATGCTGCTTCAATTCCTTGAAAGGCAGACCGCCGGTGACGATCAAGCCTTTTTCGTAAGCCATTTCATCTGCCTTGCCGTTGAGTAATATCCGCCAGTCAAACGGCTGCTCTTTCATGCTCTTGAGAGTGTAGATCTCCGTGGTGCAGTTGTGCGTGATGGCGTTATACCACTGGGGATGGTCGTGCAGCTGATTGGTCATCCCGATGTAATTCAGAAAGAGGGACTGCGCGAATGCCGGTGTCGCGCTGGTGCGATAGAGATAGAGGTCTTCGCCATGCCGATGGTTCGTGCGCACGCGAATCAAATCCCGCTCGTCGCTCACCACGGAGATCAGCGTAAATTGACGAAAGAAGCCCAGCAAAGCGGAATACGTTTGCCCCTTTTGCCGGCGGGTCTCGATCGAAAAGGCGATAGGCGTTTCGCCGCGAACCTTAAAGCTGAGAATGGTATGGGCAATCAGAGGAGATCCCCAGTAGTTCATGAACAGGTCCACGCCCTCGATCTGGTTTAGGTCGACGGTGCGGGTCAGCCACTGGCAGTTGTAGTCGAACTCCGCGCGGTAATCGCAATCCCGAAGGTTATGGATGGTGACCTCGCTACCATCAACATCGGCCCAAGCCGTCCTGGATTGGTCTGCCCCCCACTGTTTATCATTCGAGGGCCGAAGCGTCACCCACCAAATCAGAACCGCCAGGAAACAAAACAAACCAACGAGGAGCCGCCGCTTAAAGAGAACGAAAACTATCGCCAGCCCATAAACGACCGCGGCAAAAATACGCAACCGTGGAAATGGCAAATCGATGGCTAAAGCCATCACCGCCCAAACGCTGGCGAGCAGAACACCGACATACGCCGCCCACTTCGCAAACACGTTAGAGAATCGAATGGGCGTCCCTCAAACTTTGTCTACTCATCGAGTGAAAGCATTCGAAAAAAATCGTTTTCGGCCCACGTACGCTTAGGCGAACGTGGGGCACCCGTCCATTTCCTCGGACCTTTTCCGGATCCGAACGAGTCCCGATCGTCTGTATTTCAGACAACGTAAACTCCTGCCCAAATTCCACCCCCTGGACGGGTGCCCCATGTTCGCCTAAGCGTACATGGGCCGAAAACGATGGGGCAAAGCCCCTTCGAATGCTCCTACCGAAAGACCTTCACCAGGACTTAATCGTGACCCGTCCCTGCACCCCAGTTTGGTAATACCGGTAACTCGACCAACGCCAATCCTCCGGCCTATCCACCAGACCGCGCTTCATCGGGTTCCAATGTATGTAATTCAGTTTCTCTAACCGCTTCTCTTCTGTCAGCACGTTGAAGTCATAGTACCGTGGCAACCAGAACGGCCTCATTTTCGATCGCCTTGTCACAGAGACCTTCAATGCCTGCAAAGCCGCGGAAAGCAATTCTCTTCCGGGCTCACTGACCAGCAAATGCACATGCTCCGGCATCACCACATAACCCACGACATCGAATCGATACGAGCGACCCACCTTCTGCAGCGCATCCTCAAACAAATCCCTCGACCCAGCACTCTCCAAATACGCAAGCCGATGGAAGCAACTGAACGTGACAAAATGCAAATCCCCACCCACCTGTCGCCGTTCCAGCCCCACCACCATGCCGGCCATCTTACAATTGACCCTGAACAGGAGACCCCCCATTCCCGCCATCACTCTAGCCTCTGTCCTCGAAACCCCAACCCTAAAGCTGGACGACGTAGCCACCCACGCCCCCGGCCCACAGGGGCAGCTCCCCATCACCCCGGAAATGCTCCTTAACGCCCCCTCCGGCAATCTCTTCGGCTTGAGTCAAAACGCAGGCATGGGATGGGAACCGCAAAAACTCATCGGCTCGGAAGTCCTCATCCTCAGCACCCACGGAGGCCTGCGCGCCCCCGACGGAACCCCTATCGCCCTCGGCTTCCACACCGGCCACTGGGAGCTGGGCGCACTTGTAGCCGAAGCCGCCATCACCCTGAAATCCCTCAACGCCATCCCCTTCGCTGGAGCCTGCACCGACCCCTGTGACGGACGCACCCAGGGCACCACCGGCATGCTCGACTCCCTCCCCTATCGCAACGACGCAGCCATCGTGCTCCGCCGCCTCATGCGCTCCCTTCCCACAAGAATGGGCGTGATCGGCATCGCCACCTGCGACAAAGGCCTGCCCGCCATGATGATGGCCCTGGCCTCCGCCGGCCCACTGCCCACCATCCTCATCCCCGGCGGAGTCACCCTGCTCCCCGAATCCGGAGAAGACGCCGGCAAAGTCCAAACCATCGGCGCACGCTACGCGCAAAAACAAATCACCCTGGAAACCGCAGCGGAAATGGGCTGCCGCGCCTGCGCCACACCGGGAGGCGGTTGCCAATTTCTGGGAACCGCCGCCACCGCGCAAGTAATCGCAGAAGCCCTGGGACTCGCCCTCCCCCACACCGCGCTCGCACCCTCCGGTGCACCCATCTGGCTCGACGCAGCCCGCCGCTCCGCCGGCGCGATCATGCGCCTGCATGCACTCCACCTCGGCACCCACGATATCCTCACTCAGGCATCGCTCGAAAATGCCATGGTGGCCCACGCCGCCTTTGGTGGATCCACCAATCTGCTTCTCCATCTCCCGGCCATCGCCTACCACGCCGGACTCAAGCGCCCGGTAGCCGCCGACTGGGCACAAATCAACCGAACCGTCCCCCGCCTGGTGGACGCCCTCCCCAACGGGCCGCGCAATTTCGCCACCGTGCAAGTCTTTCTCGCCGGGGGACTCCCTGAAGTCATGCTCCACCTGAGACGCGCAGGCCTGCTCAACACCAAAGTAAAAACCGTCTCCGGAGAATCCCTCGACACCTGCCTCGACTGGTGGGAAAGCAGCCCCCGCCGCCACGCGCTGCGCAAAAATCTCATGACCCGCGACGGCATCGATCCCGACGACGTCATCATGGATCCCGATCGCGCCCGCTCCAGCGGTCTCACCCCTACGGTATGTTTCCCCCACGGGAACCTGGCCCCGGAAGGTTCCGTGGTCAAGAGCACGTCGATTGATCCGTCGGTAATCGGGCCCGACAACATCTTCCATCACGTCGGACCCGCCCGGGTCTTCGTCTCCGAAGAAGCCGCCATCCACGCCATCAAGAACGGGGAAATCCAGCAGAACGACGTCCTGGTGCTGGTCTGCGGCGGCCCCGCAGGCGCCGGCATGGAGGAGATCTACCAGATCACCTCCGCCCTCAAGTGGCTGCCATCCGGCAAACACGTAGCGCTCCTCACCGACGCGAGATTCAGCGGTGTCTCCACCGGAGCCTGCATCGGTCACATCTCCCCCGAAGCCCTGGCCGGCGGAGCGATCGGCAAGCTGCTCGATGGAGACCAAATCGAAATCATCATTGATCGCGAAAAATTAACCGGGTCGGTCAACCTGGTCGGCGATGCCCGCGAGCACTTCGGCCCGGAAGAAGGAGCCATCCGGTTGAGCGCGAGGCGATCCCGCGCCGACCTCCGGCCCCATCCCGCGCTCCCCGATGACACGCGCTTGTGGGCGGCGCTCGTTCAAGCCAGCGGAGGAGTCTGGGGCGGCTGCGTCTACGACGTGGACGCCATCATCTCCCGCCTGCAACCACCGTGGGCACAAATCAATGTTTGAATTTCGGACACCGCTGAAACTGAGGACCCTCGCCTGCCGATAGCTCTGGTGTGAATAGGCCCACCCATCAAGCACCCGTCCGGATCCCTGCCGCTGAGTACACAGCAATCGTCAAACCGAGGTCGGAACGAGGCAGTTCGCGGGTGCGGCCAGGGGTCTTTCTGGTACTTCAACCCACCCTGGTAGACGAGCCGGACCAGGTATTTTCCTTTTCCTCCTGGCGATTTCTGCGCGAGAGCCTGCTGGTCTTTGGACTTGCCTCGGCCAAGGAGCTGGACACTGCGGAAGTCCGCCTTTTTACCGGCAAGCAGCCCTTTATGTTTTCCCGCCGTCGCTGGGAAGCCCCCTTGATTGAAGCCCTCTACGGCAACTGCGACGAGCCCTAAATATTAGAGCGCGGCTACCGTGATCACGGTCTTCATGGTGTGCTGCTGTCCCGGAGCAAGATCGACAGGATAGACGCGCATGTTGCTGGCCTCGACGCAGGCCATGGTCCGCCACTCCTCGTCTCCCAAATCTGAAAGCGTTTGAGCGCCCGTGCTCCACGGATTCCACACCACCGTCGTGCGAGAATTTTGCTTCTCCAGCCGGATCCGCCGGCGCAGGACGGGGTCGGCGATTTCCACGGCATGCGTCGTGTCCAGGTAAGCGCGATCCGTTTGCGCAGTAAACACAATATCGCCCGCTTGACGCTTCTCCCGGTTCCCATCTGTGTTGTCGAGATACGCCACTCCATCAAGCCCACTGATACGAACCTGGGTTGCTGCGCCCACGCGGTAATACGTATGCAGGGCCTCTTCGAAGCGCGCCGGCGCCGCACCCGTGTTGGTCGTCACTAATTCCTGTATTAGCTCGGCGCCAATGGTAGCCCGGTGCACCAGGTGAAAGTCATACGGCCACCAGGCGCGTGTCCCCGCATCGCTTACGGTCGAGAGGCTTACTACCACCGTGTCCCCATGACTCTCCACCGAGTCGAGCTCCCAGGCCTTGGTCCGCACCACTCCATGCGAAGGCGCCTTAGGATCGTCCACCTTATTACGAAACCAGGGAAAGCAAACGGGGATGCCACCACGAATCGCCTTTCCTGTCTCAAACTGCGAGTGCTCGCTCAGGAAGATAACGTCCTCGTGGCCCACCGGACGCCATGACGTTACCTGCGCTCCGTGCAGATAGATTTCCGCTGTAGCCGCGGGGCTAGTGATGCTGATCCGCGGCAATCCGCCATTGCCTGCAGTAATCTGAACCACCCCAGGGATCGCAAACTGTTTGTTCAATTCGTCAAAAGATGCCATTTATCCTCAATCATAGTTACACAACCAGCAAAACCGCAGATCCCTCGGCTACGCTCGGGATGACAAATAGGAGAGGGTCGTTGTCAGGAAACGGCGGTTGCTAAAGTAGGGGGCAGTCGCTAATGGGTTTCCCGCCCCAACAACCGCTCTGGCTCTTGGCAACGGTCCTCTCCTTCCAGCAACCCTCTCCTATTTGTCATCCCGAGCGAAGCGAGGGACCTGCAGTGCGCCATTCCTGTGCCGCGCCTCTACCGGCCCACAACCTCCACCGAAGCAAGCAACTCACCGTAAAACCCTCGCCGCCCTCTCCTTGTCATACCGAGCGTAGCCGAGGGACCTGCGGTGCGCCATTCGGGTGCCCCGCCTCTACCGGCCCACAACCTCTACCAAATCATCCACCGAACCCACGGAAACCCCCTGCTGCGTCAACTTCCCTGCACCATCATCCCAATGCAGCGTGGTCACACTACTGGTCCCCTTCTCGTAAGCATAAGTCTTGCCATCATCCTGATACATCGTGAACTCACTATTAGCCCCGGGGTACACCCGGATCTTAGCCAACCTCTGCACCTGGCCAGTATTCTCCACCATCTCCCCTAACGGCAAAATCGACCCTGCACGAACAAACAACGGTAGCGTATCAATCGGAGCCGATACCTGAACCGTCTGCCCACCACTCACTTTTTCCTTAGTCCAGTAGTTATACCAATCCGTCCCACCGGGCAGATACACCATACGGCTGATAGCCCCCTGTTCCGTCACCGGGGCTACCAAAAACGCCGGTCCAAACATATATTCATCGCGAATATCCGCCACCTTCGGATCCTGGGGAAAATCCATAAACAGAGCCCGCATGTAGGGAGCCCCCGTCTGGTGCGTCTGGTAGCCAAGCGAATAAATATAAGGCATCAACTGATAACGCAGCCGCAGATACTTCTCCAGAATCGGCTCCGCCTGTTTCCCGTAAGACCAAACCTCGTTATACCTCCGGCTTCCATGCGTACGAAAATTCGGCTGAAACGCCCCATACTCAAACCACCGCGTATACAACTCGGGATAGTCATCGTACCCACCGACATTGTCGCGAGCATCCGAGGCATCAAGCAAAGGAGGATGCGCCGGATGGTGCACTGCCGGCAAATACTGCCACCCACCAATATCATTCCCCCAATAAGCAATCCCCGAAGCCGTAACATCCAACCCGGTAGGAATCTGCCGCCGCAGCGTATCCCAGTTGGCATAAATATCCGACGACCAGAAGATCGCCCCGTTGTGCTGCGCCCCCGGATACGCATCCCGTGACAAAATCAACGCGCGATGCGGAACATCCCTCCGGAATCCGTCATAGAGCGCCGCCGTGTGAAACAGCGGATACACATTGTAATAACGCGTACCCGGTCCAATCGAAAAGTACCCGCCATTGGGGGGAAGATCGGGCTCCGTCTCATCCGCCCAGATAGAATCAAACCCCTTGCTGATGATATTGTCCCGGACCGCCTCCCAAAACCACTTCGCTGCCGCAGGATTGGTCGTATCGATATCCGATCCCGCACGGTCATAAGGCAGCCCGTCCATGGGAGTGCCATCCGCAAGATGCTCAAACCACCCGTTCTTCAACACCAAATCGTAGTAGCGCGTTCCCTTCTCGAACCGTGGCCACACGCTGATCATGGTCTCGAAACCCATCGCATGCAGTTGCTTATTCATCGCCACCGGATCCGGCCAATTACTCGGCACCATATCCATCTGCCCCATCTTCGAGTAGTAGAACCAATCCACCACGATCACATCGGCGGGCAGGCGCCGCTCGCGATAGCCCCTGGCTACCGCCATCACCTCTTCCTGCGTGCTGTACCGCTGCTTGCACTGGATAAACCCATAGGCCGCTTTGGGCAACATCGGAGTGGACCCCGTAAGCAGCCGGTAGCCCTCATAAATCTCATCCGTCTTGCCGCCCGCGATCACAAAGAACGAAACCCGGTCGCCGACCTGGGAAGTCCACCGCGTCTGCTCATTGAATCCCGGCTGAATGGTGGTCTGCGAAGGATTATCCCAGAGCACGCCGTACCCTTTATTCGTGACCATCAGCGGAACGCAAAACGTGGGCCCACCGGTCGCGGTGTAATTATTCCAACACTCCACCGTATGCCCGCGGTGATCGAGATATCCCTCCTGGTTCTGGCCCAGCCCGTAGTAGTGCTCGTCATCCGGGGAGGCGAAGGTAGCCCCCACCTGGTAAAACGGCGCATCGCTGGGACGCTTGTCATTGAGTACGCCCGCCGTGCCGTCTTTATGGTTAGGCACCGCCATCGCCCAACCCTGCATATCGAGCAGCCGGGTTCCCTCCGCTGTGCTGAACGTAATATGTGCGCCCGGAGCTGAGCCGTTGAAGTACCTGGCGATATCCAATTGTGTGGGCAAAACGTTACCGCCCGGCTTGTTGGCGGCAAGGGTCACACTCATGCGTTCAGAGCGGTAGGTATCCCCTTCGTCGGTGTGCTGATGACTCCACCCCGCAGCGTTGGGCGTGCCCGTAAACCCGTAACCAGGAGGAGCCAGCGCAGGCTGTTTTTGCAGACTGAGCGTCACCCGGATGATGTTCGGCGCGTACGGCTCAAAAACAATGGTGCTGCCGCCGCGGTCCAGGACCAGTTGGGTATCCTGGGCCACAGCAGCCGCACCACAGATCACCATCATCGCCACGCCGCACAACCGCAGCATGATCGATGGCACAGAGTATAAAGACAAACCTACCTCCCGGGCCAAGCCAGACAACTACGTTTTCGGATATTTTTTGAACATCTTTTCGACGGCTTTATGCACCAGGTTCTGGTTCTTGTCCCCGTTGTCACTCAAAGTACCCGTGGCGATGCCCCGCCAAACCAATTGCTTGGCTTTGGCGTCGTACAGGCTCACGATCAGCGTGCCCTCTCTGCTCTGCTGCGGAGTGATGGTGCTCATCCCCCCAAAGCGCGGACCCGCGCCCCATGCACTGTACGACGTCTGCTGTTTCGAGCCGCCGCTGGCCAGCAGGATCAGGTCAGGGTTGTCGGTTTTCGCAACCTTGGTTAGACCTTTGCTTTGCATTGCGTTTTCGATATCTGTCTTGGCCACCTGAGCCAGGATGGAGTTGCGAATCTGGTTGGCATTCTCTTCTCCCCACGCATACGTGTGGAAACCGGAGAAATTCTGGGTTTTAACGTAGTTGACGGACACCTGCTGCGCCAACACTGGCGCAGCAACCATCAACAACAAAGTACAGAGAGCTGAAAGCCGGATCTTCATGCGTATCTGTGATTCCTTTCCAAAGGCATGGCTCTGCGGGCCGGAGGCCAGCACCATTAAAGCACCCCCGCTACGGAAAGAAAACGATCAGGAACGATGCAACTAGAGTTTTGCGAGCCGGCGGCTACCATGGGCCGGAGGAAATCGGACGGGTGCCCTGCCAGCCTGTGTGGGCGCCCGTCCAGCTTGGTTTAAATTACTGGGTATGACTGGAATCTGGAGCAGCTAAATCGTAGACCACAGCCCGCGGACGGTCCTGTTCGGCCAGGACCAACCGAATGACCGCCAGAAGCCTCTCGTTCGCCACCGGCTTTTGCAGAAACGTCCTCGCTCCCGCTTTCAGCACACGATCCCAGTTGCCGACGCGATCCCGGCCGGACAAGACAATCACGGGAATCGAGGAAAGTTTCCCACTGACCCTCAACCTTTCTAAAACACTGAAACCGTCGCCGGCCGGCAGACCCAGGTCCAGGATCATCAAATCGGGCACGTGCTTCCGTGCCTCGGCGATACTCGCCACTCCATCGCTCGCGGAAATCACATCGTACTCGTTAGCCGCCAGCCTTAGTTGCAAGCTCAGTCGCACATCGGGGTCGTCATCGACGATGAGAATTTTCTTCTTAACCATGAGCAGACTCTTTCTTTCAATCTGTATCCATCACAGTACGTCAAACCAGTTAATCGCCATGACCACAGGAACCGCGTTCGCGGGCGTCCGGCTATAGTTGCCGGCGAAAGGCCCGATCGACGTGGGCACGCTGTCGTCGACAAAGCTGACCGCCTGGGTCCAGACCACTCCATCGACGGAATAATAGGCGGTGTAGGTGCTCCCGGCGCGGGTAAGCCGTAAACACATGGGATTGTGATACTCGTTAAAACTGACAACGTTGAGCACCGTGGCCGCAACTCCGGCGCTGACCTTGTGGGCCGTGAGCGAAATGTTGGTTCCGTCGGTCACCAGCGCGAAGGTGATGAAGTTCTGGTCATCCGCAAGCACCATCAGACCCTGGCTAGTGCCAACAGCGGTAGCCACGATAGGCGAATCGATCTTGATGGAAACGTCAAAGTCTTCGTTCCCGATCGGCTGTACCACCCGCACCGTCTGGTTCGACGGAAGCAGCGCATCGTGGTTGCTGCCGCCAGGAACCGTCAGCGTAAGGTGCGCGTTCTCCGCTGAGGCCGTTCCCCCGTTAGGCGCCACCACTGCCCACAATGGCCCAGGGAAGCTACTTGCCACCGGAGCTCCCGGCTCTGCAGCAGCGGTTCCACCACTGGCGGAGTGTGTGGCCAGCATCATGGCCAGTGAGGAAACAAGGACACCAATCCATTCTCTTCTATTTCGGTCCATAGCGATTGCCTCCGCTCGTTCAATGAACCATCGCCCTTTGGTGACCACTCGGGCAATTACCATTGCTGTGCATTACTGGAGTTACACTACTCTGCGTGAAAACTAAGATGACAAAATCGAGTCCCGCAGAGCCTGCCCTGAGCTTGTCGAATGGGGACGGCTGAACTTAGCCCAAGGACGCAGTCCTGGGTTTGCGTGGACCACGGACAAGTCCCGCAGGGACGACTGAAAAACCTATCGAGACATCGTCCTGAATTCGAACAGAGGATCGGGAGTTTTCAAATCGTGTAATTCCTCGATATGCCCGGGTAACTTCCAGTCGTCCCTACGGGACTCATCGTCTCTCGAACCTCTATCCAGGACTGCGTCCCACAAGCGTTAACCTATTTGGGGTGTTTTTCTTCAAACCTCCCACAAAATCGTCATCCTGAGCGAAGCGCCT
>Ga0137412_10004617_pt1 | contig 10991 bp, 7 predicted proteins | sample CZODoug2_1_16fun_FD_122160 | JGI IMG/M metagenome (GOLD analysis project Ga0137412, IMG submission 122160) | Vadose zone soil fungal communities from Angelo Coast Range Reserve, California, USA - CZODoug2_1_16fungal (Hybrid Assembly) | ecosystem: Environmental > Terrestrial > Soil > Vadose zone... | reverse complement strand
TGCCATCGGAATAGCTTTTTGGAGGGAGTACGCATGCGCTGTTACCGTCAGCCTCTCGCATTCCTGTTTTTGTTCATCGGCTTTTGCAACCTCGCCTGGTCGCAGGCATCGTTCACATCGTTGCGAGGCACCATCACCGATCCCTCTGGTGCCGTGATTCCTGGCTCTGTCGTGACCATCGTGCATAACGCCACCAACGTCACGTCGACCCAAACCGCGAGCGGCAGCGGCGAATACCAGTTCCAGCAGATTCCGCCCGGCACATATGTCATCACCGCCACAGGAACGGGTTTCAGCCCACAATCCAAGCAGGCCGATCTTCTCGTAAATCAGCCGGCCACGATCAACTTCAAATTGTCCGTCCAGGCCACCGCCGTCACCGTCGACGTGAGCAGCGAAGCACAAACTCTGAATACCACGGATGCCTCTATCGGAAACGCTGTCAACAACGCGACCATTCAGGCATTGCCGATGGAAGGGCGCAACGTAGCCGATCTGCTCAGCCTGCAACCCGGAGTCTTGTATCTTGGCCGGCAAACCACAGACCAGCAGGACCAGGACAGCCGGAGCGGCTCTGTCGCCGGCGCGCGTTCCGACCAAACCAACGTGACCCTGGATGGCCTGGATGATAACGATCAGCAGAACGGCTACGCCTTCACCGGGGTTCTCAGGTCAACGCTCGATTCGACAGAAGAATTTCGTGTAACCACTACCAGTTCGAATGCCGACGCCGGACGCAGCTCTGGAGCACAAGTCACCCTGGTGACCAAGTCGGGAACAAACAAGTTTCACGGCGCCGCCTACGAATACAATCGCAACAGTCTTGGATACGCGAACGACTGGTTCAATAAGCAGGGCGAGTTGCAGTCTGGCGAGCCGAACAAGCCCGGCAAGCTCATCCGCAACACCTTCGGAGGGGCCCTCGGAGGACCCATCAAGAAAGACAAGCTCTTCTTTTTCTTCAACTACGAAGGGCAGCGCACCGCGGAAAACTCGCAGCAGACAAGGATCGTACCCAGCGCTGGATACCGCCAGGGAAACATCACCTATCAATACTGCGTCGACCAGAGCGATCCCAATTGCGCGCAAACCTCCACCAACACACTGACCGCAGCCCAGATTGCGACTCTGGATTCCGATTGTCTCGCGAACGGTGTTTGCACCACACCCGGCCCGAACTCTGCCGCGCTGGCCTTGTTCCAGCAGTACCCGATGCCCAACGGAGCGACCCAAGGGGATGGGTATAACTTCCTGTCTTATACCTTCTCTTCCCCTCATCCTGGTTCGCTCAACACCAGTATTTTCAAGCTCGACTACGCGATCAACGAGAAACACCACCTGTTTGCGCGCGGAAACCTGCAAAAGGACACCCAGTCCGGAGTTGAGGATTTCCCCGGCGATCCCCCGTCCTCGCGCTTCGAAGACAACAGCAAAGGAATCGCGGCGGGGGAAACCTGGTCAATCACTCCCCATATCGTGAATGACGTCCGTTATGGCTTGATACGCCAGGGATTCAGCAATCGCGGCATCAGTCAGGGAGACTACGCCACCTTTCGCTTCCTCAACGACTCCAGCAGCGATCCCTACTACATAACCCGCTCCTCCGTGGTCAATGTTCCGGTCAACAACGTCGTGGATAACCTCACCTGGATCAAGGGGAGTCATACCCTTGGATTCGGCGGTAATTGGCGTCTGATTCACAACAACCGTGGCTCTGATGCGAATTCTTTTAGCAATGCCTCCAGTAACCCCTATTGGTTCGGCGGGAGCGCTCCCGATCCCACGACATTGGGTGCGCAACCGGTCTCGGATGGCTTTGCCAACTCCTACCAGATTGCCTTCGGCAACATCGTGGGTGGTCTCCCCGAGGCGACCACCATTTCGAACTACAACGTTGCCAAGGGCGGGTTGACCGGAAACCTGTTTCCGGACGGGACGTTTATCAACCGGCATTTCAAGGCCAATGAATTTGAATGGTACGTGCAAGATAGCTGGAGAGCACGGCCGAACCTCACCATCACCTTCGGTCTGCGGCACACCATTCTCCAGACACCCTATGAAGAGAATGGACAGCAAATTGCACCGACCATCGATACCAATTCCTGGTACCGGCAGCGAAACGCTTCGGCGCTTCATGGAGAGGTGTATGAACCACTCCTTCAATTCAGTCCCAATGGCCCAGCGAACCACGCTCCCGGACTCTGGTCCAAGCAAAAAACAAATTTTGCGCCCCGTCTGGCCATTGTTTATGCGCCCAACGAAAAGACTTCCATCCGGAGCGGTTTTGGCTTGTACTTCGACCACTATGGCGAAGGCATCGTCAATACTTTCGATCAGTTTGGATCATTCGGGTTGAACAACAGTGTCACCAATCCGGCGGGTGTCTACGGAATAGAGGACGCACCCCGCTTTACCGGTGTCCACAATGTTCCCAACAATGGATCCGCGCAACCTTCGACGATCACGTACCCGTATACCTACCCGAACGACGCGGTCAGCGGCTTCGCTATTCAGTGGGGCGTCAACAATCATCTGAAAACCCCTTACGCAGAAGCCATGGATTTTTCCATCCAGCGCGAACTGAAGGGCGGCACGACCTTGGAAGTCGCGTACGTGGGGCGGCTGGGCAGGCACCTGCTGCAAGCCCTCGACATGGCGGAGCCAGTCAACTACGCCGATCCCCAGGGCGGCGGCGACTACTTTACCAACGCGGCCAAGCTCTCTGCATTGGTGGATGCCAACGGAGGCGACAACAAGGCGTCGGTTCCAGCTATCCCTTACTTCGAGGACGTATTTCCGCAGCTTGCGGGGTACGATTATCTGGGAGAGAGTGCCACCCAGGCCATTTACACCAATGAGTGGGCGCCTTACCGCTACCAGCTTGGCGAAACCTCCGCTCTGGCTGACCTGGATTTTTATTGTTCTTACACCTGCCCGCAGGGGACAAAATTCTGGCAGTCTCAATTTTCTTCGCTATACGCCTGGGACTCCATTGGCATGAGCTATTACAACGCCGGCCAGATTACGCTCCGCCATCCCTTAAGTCATGGCCTGCAGGCCGACTTCAGCTATACATTGTCGAAATCGATAGATATGGGTTCCGACACCGAACGCGCCAGCGAAATTGATTCGAATAGCGCGTTCAGCAGCATTATCAACACGTGGAATCCTTCCCTGAATCGAGGTGTCTCCGATTTCGATACCAAACATCTCATCACCTTTGACTGGTTGTATCGCCTGCCCTTCGGTACCGGGCAGATGTTTGGCAATACCTCGAATCGCCTGGTCGATGAATTGATCGGAGGTTGGCAGTGGTCAGGGGTAAATCGCTGGACCAGCGGACTGCCGTTTAGCGTCTTTGCGCCGGGCTGGGGCACAGACTGGCAGCTTGAAAGTTTCGGCGTCCAGACGGGTCCGGTGAAGATCCGTAAGCACCTCGATCAAAATGGAGCGCCGCAGGTCTTTGATAATCCGGCAGCCCTGAACAATGGACTAACAAGTGGTTCGCCAATTCGCCTGGCCTACCCGGGCGAGGTTGGACAGCGCAATAAGTATCGCGGAGATGGCTACTTCGATCTCGACTCCGGTTTGTCCAAGGTGTTTAAGATCACCGAAAGCCAGGGCGTAAAGTTTGCCTGGGAGGTTTTCAACGTGACGAACTCCGCTCGATTTGATGTCAACCCGCTCTTCTTCGGAGTCACGTTGACGTCGGGCACTCTTGGCAACTATTCGTCCCTTTACACCAAGCCGCGCGTCATGCAGTTCTCACTGCGCTATGACTTCTAACTGAACGGAGTCGGCAATCGCTCTTCCTGCATCGGTTTCCTCCGCAGCCTGTAAAAGCTGCTGAGGAAACCGTGTAGAGAACGCACGCCAAAACGCAAAAGCCCCTCAATTTTCGTCAATCCCGCCCGTCTCTTTTCCGCTATGGTGAACCCATCGTCGTTCCAAAGGATGTCTTCTAATTCCTATCAGGCATTGGAATAGAATCCGAGTCCCCGCTGTTATATCCACTGGGACGGCCCCGAGCGATTCGCCGGGAATTTCATCAAGGATGGGATAGAGTGCACCTGAACTTTGCACCAATAGGAATAATCGCCATGATGGCAATGGCCAGTACTTGCGATGGTCGAGCGCAAACTGCTGTGGTCCGGCTCCAACCGCTGGTGGAGACTTCAGCCCGCAGACTGAGTCTGGCGCAGGAAGTCGCCTTCGCCAAATGGCAAACCGGAACCGCGGTAGAGGATCCGCCTAGAGAGGAGCACGTCATCGCCAGTGCCGTGAGTGAAGGCAAGACAGAGGGGCTGGATCCAGCGATTGTATCCCGGTTCTTCAGGGCACAAATCGAGGCCAACAAAGTCGTTCAGTCCTCGCTGCTTTCCGCCTGGCATAGAGTGGGTAAAGCGCCGGACCATCAAGCAAAAGATCTGGCCACTACGATCCGTCCGCAGTTGGACGAAATTCAGAAGCAGCTGATCGAAGAGTTAGTCACCACCGCACCCGTTCGCGCCAGCTCGACCTGCCGTCTCGATCTTGCATCAGCGGTGAGCGGATACCTGACAACACACCAGCTCAGTCCCGTCGATGTACAGGCAACCGCGCTCAAGCAATCGCTAGCCGCATTCTGCCCTTGAAAAGCCATAGGGGAACCGCAGATCTCTCTACTACGCTACGCTCCGGTCCAGGTGACAAATTTGTTGCAACAGAGCTTCGACCCTCTCCTGGAATTGACGATCCTTTGCACCAGATCGTGGGAGAGTGTGAGGGAAACGAAATCCGGGTCTGCCAGCCCTGAACCACCGACTACGCTGCTCATTTTCCATGGACCTCGAAGCGCCAACGGTTCTAGCGGTGCGCTCCTCTGCGCGCCAGTTTCCCGGATAGCGAAACCGCAGGCCTGAGACGCCGGATTCTTAGAAGGGGAATGCTTGGTGGGCCCACCAGGACTTGAACCTGGAACCAACGGATTATGAGTCCGCTGCTCTAACCAATTGAGCTATAGGCCCTTCGCACATCACCCTGCGGTGACCGCAACCATAGTGTAAATGGGATTGGGCCCATACACCGTGGCCACCGAGGTTGGACCGGTCCCGAATAGGGCTCTGCCTTATAGCCACGCGCGGGAACCTGCGTCGAACATTCTTCGGCACGAAGCCGCTCTCAAGCCGCGTTTTGCATCCTAAACTGGCAAGCACTGCAAGTGCTCTGCAAAGGAGCCGTGATGAAGAGAGCGTTATTTTGGGGAACAATCGTTGCCGGCGCTGTCGCCGCTTACCTGATGTACCGTCGCGGAGAAGCCATGGGCATGATTGCTGTGCGAACCGTAACCAACCCCGTCGGATCCCTGGTCACAGAACTGCAAACAGCGTCTGATTAAAAGACAGTTCCTGTACATTTCTTCATTCCGCCCGTTCTAGCCCACGCAAGCCACGACTTCCTGCGTCTGATCACTTGCATTCGTGTCAAACCAACCGGTGTCCGGTTGCCTCCCACGCTTTTGCTCCCACGGTTGCGATCAGGTATCATCTCGCCTTCCGGCCTGTATTTTTTCGAGGAACACCCACAGCCGGGCTGAAAAGGGAAGGGTCCAACATGTCAGAAGCAAATTGCGATATCGGTCTCATTGGGTTAGCAGTCATGGGACAAAATCTGGTGTTGAACATGAACGACCACGGCTACAAGGTCGCCGTCTTCAACCGTACCGTCTCCAAGGTGGATGATTTCGTTACCAATGAAGCAAGGGGAACCCAGGTCGTGGGGGCGCACTCGATCGAGGAAATGTGCAAGCTCCTGAAAAGGCCGCGGCGCGTGATGATCATGGTCAAGGCTGGAGAAGTGGTCGACCAGACTATCGAGCAGGTACTCCCCTATCTGGAAAAGGGAGACATCCTTATCGACGGCGGCAATTCGCTGCACACCGATACCACCCGGCGAACCAGGGATCTTGGCGCCAAAGGCATTCTGTTCATAGGAACGGGCGTTTCCGGCGGCGAAGAGGGAGCGCGCTTCGGCCCGTCTATCATGCCCGGCGGCAACAAAGAAGCATGGCCGCACGTGAAGGATATTTTCCAGGCAATCGCCGCGAAAGTTGAGGATGGGACGCCTTGTTGCGACTGGGTCGGCGAGGACGGCGCCGGGCACTACGTCAAAATGGTGCACAACGGCATCGAGTACGGCGACATGCAATTGATCGGCGAGGCCTACCAGCTTTTGAACGACGGACTCGGACTCTCTGCTGATGAACTTGCAGAAGTCTTTACCGAGTGGAACAAAGGTGAGCTCGACAGCTTTCTCATCGATATCTCAGCCACCATCTTCGCCAAGAAGGACGACGACGGGCAGCCCATGGTGGACAAGATTCTCGACGCTGCCGGGCAGAAGGGTACCGGAAAGTGGACCGCGATCTCAGCGCTCGATTTGGGGCAGCCGGTCACCCTGATCGGGGAGAGTGTATTCGCGCGCTGCCTGTCGGCATTGAAGAGCGAGCGTGTAGCCGCCGCAAAAGTTTTGAAAGGCCCTCGCAAGCGAAAAGTCTCGACGGATAAGAAGGCGTTCATCGAGGAAGTGCGCCTGGCTCTCTATTGTTCCAAGATGGTGAGCTATGCGCAGGGATATATGTTGCTGCGCGCGGCCGAGAAGGATCAGGGCTGGCACCTCAACATGGGCGGTGTTGCATTGATGTGGCGCGGCGGCTGCATCATTCGCAGCGTTTTCCTGGCAGACATCAAGGCGGCATTCGACCGTGATCCAAAACTGCAGAACCTGCTGCTCGACAAATTCTTCTCCACGGCAATGAACAAGTATCATCCCGCGTGGCGCAGGGCCATCATTTACGGAACCAGGGTTGGCGTCCCCATGCCGGCATTCTCGACCGCCCTCGCGTTTTACGACGGCTACCGCACAGCGCGTTTGCCCGCGAACCTGCTGCAGGCGCAACGAGACTTCTTCGGCGCCCACACCTACGAACGTGTCGACAAACCCCGCGGCGAGTTCTTCCACACCAATTGGACTGGTAGAGGTGGCCGCGTCTCCTCCTCCACCTACAACGCCTAGCGTCGATTGGACTCTCCAGTTGACCTTTACTAGGGGGATCCCAGGTCTCAAAATCGAGACCTGGGATCCCCTTCGCCTTTTCTAGTTAGGTGCGGGCGGGTAGATAGGGCTGGTAGGTACGGGCTTTACAGGTTGCGGAAAAATTCGGTTTTGTATCAGGGCACGACTTTAGTCGGGCCGTAAATGGTTGAGAATACGTCGGGCTTTAGCCCCTGAGGTACGTCTTTTCCGTCTGGGCCGAGTTTTTCTGCGGCCTGTTTAGCCCGTACACAAACCCAGCAGAACCATCCGGCCTTTAGGCCCTGAGGTAAACTTTTGCAGGAGCCCGGCCCCGACCTCAATGCGGAGCGCTAGCTGGAGGCGCGCTCTGCTGCGGCTGTTGTTGCCCGTTAGCTGGCGCATTATTCGGCTGCCCCGGATTGTTCGTCACGTCCTGCCCCTCAAAGATCAGCTTGACGGTAGAACGAAACTGCTTGTAGTCGGTATACCGCACGATCTGCCGAATGCGAATGTCCTGGGCCATGGACCCGTTCCCGCCCGAAAAATGGAGTTCGGCGTCAGCCTTGGTATACACAGGAAACCAATATTTCCCATCCACTTGTTCACGGTAAGTCGTGAACGGCGGCGACAAATCCTCGTGCCCTTTACGCAAATCGTCAGGAACGTTCTTGGCACTGGTGATCACAATTTGCAGATCCTTCTGGTCGACCCAGATGCGCCCCTTCAAATAGCGCTTGCCCTTCTCCATGACCTTCGGCGCCACATCAAAAACGTAGCAATCCACCTCGTCCACCTTCTGCCGCCCCACGTAGGTCAGGTTGTATTGCCCAACATCCTCCGTGGTCAAAACGAAAGGCAAACGCTGCTCAATATCGGAAACATCGGCCGGGCTCATTGTAATGCGCTCCAGCGTGTTCGCCGGCGCGAAGGTCACATGCTCTGATTTGCGCCCATTGCTGTCGAACGTAATCTGCACCACCTGGCGATATTCACCGTCGGCTCTGCCGTCATCGTTGATGGTCTGGATGCGCACGTCACGCTGGTAGGTGTAGTTGTCCAGGGCGTGCCGGAACTCACTTTCCTTGGCCGCAAACTGCTGCACGATCTTATCCGGTTGTATAGCGGGAGCACTGGTATCGACCGGCCCGAAGCCCTGGTCCGGCTGATCTTTCGACTGGGCCCGTAGCGGTAGACCTGCAATGGGCACAAGCGCCAATAAAATCAGCCACTTTGCTAAACCTCTACCCATGGTTTTGTCTCCCATCGCGTCCCCCCGCCATAAGGCCATTATGCACCTCGCCCGTTCTGTCTATGAATAGACGCAAGCGGCCCCCCACTCGGTTACGGCTGACCTGACGACTCGCCCAGAACCAGGCGCAGCCGCCCTTGGGCCGCCTCCAACCGTTTCATCGCCAACTCGCGCGTAATGCCCAGCTTCTGCATCACGATCGCGACCCGCACCGATCCGGCCTGCGTCAGTAACGTGCCCGCCCGTTCCTCGTCCACTCCGGTGGCCGCGGCAATGATCCGTGTTGCCCGATCCTTCAGCTTCACGTTGGTCGGTTGCACATTCACCATCAGGTTGCCGTAGACCATGCCGATGCGAATCATCGCGCCGGTGCTCAACATATTCAGCACCAGTTTGGTGGCGGTGCCGGCGCGCAGACGCGTGGAACCGGTGATCACCTCCGGCCCCACCGCTGGCGTAATCGCGATCTTCGCCCGGCGCTCCACTTCGGACCCAGGCACGCAGCTCAACCCCACGGTAAGCGCGCCCAGGTGATTGGCATAGGCCATGCCACCCAGCACATAGGGGGTGCGTCCGCTGGCGGCGATCCCCACCAGCGTATCCCCAGCTTTGAACCCGGCGCCTTTCAAGTCCTCAACCCCTTGATCGGCGTCATCTTCCGCCCCCTCGATCGAGTGCCGCAGCGCATAGTCGCCGCCGGCAATCAGGCCCACCACCAGGCTGGGATCTACATTGAAGGTCGGCGGGCACTCCGAGGCATCCAGCACGCCCAGCCTTCCGGAGGTGCCGGCCCCGGCATAGAAAAGCCGGCCACCTTTTTCCATGCGCTCTGCGATGCCATCGACTGCCTGGGCAATCCGGTCCAGTTCAGCGTGCACCGCATCCGCCACCGAGCGATCGGCTGCGTTGATTACCTCCAACATTTCCCGCGTCGAGAGCTGGTCGATGCGGGTTGTATCCGGGTGCCGCGTTTCCGTTAACAAGTGCTCAAACTTCATCATCAGCCAACCATAGCAAAGTCCTTTTGGCTAAGGTGCTAACCTGTGCCGGAAGGATCGCGAAACCGGAGAAGCAATTGGACACTGTCTCTCAATCCACGCCGGCGTTGCCCCGCCATCCGCGGCTGCCCCAGATCCTGGAACAGAACTGGCAGGCAGAGATGACGGGCTATTACACCTATCGCGCGCTCGCCCAAAGAGAGCGCGAACGCGGGCGCAAGCAGGCGCTTGAAAACATGGCTGTTGCAGAAAAGGAACATGCCGCACTGTGGGCAGCCCGATTGCGGGAGCTGGGGGAGCCGGAGCCAGTCTACCGTGGCAAGCCGGCCGGCGACGCTGATAGCCTCAAGAACCGCGTCGGAGGTGACGATCTCGCCTTGCGCCGCCTGGAAATCGACGAGAGCCGCGATATCGCCAAATACAGCCAGCAACTCAAAGCGCTCGGAGATACGCCCAGTGTGGCCATCCTGGAGCGGGTGATTGAAGACGAGCAGGAACATTATCGCGAGCTCAGCAAACTGATCCGTTGCTACCCACCACGGCCGGGTGCCCCTGCATCCGGGCTCGATCCAAAAACGCTCCTGGAACAGCTGCTGGCCAAGCGAAACCAGGGCCGTTCCCACACCGCCGGATGGATCGGCGATGCCATTTACGGAGTCAACGACGGGCTGGGGTCCATCTTTGGCATCGTCTCAGGAGTTTCGGGTGCCACCCTCGGCAACAGCAAGTACGTCCTGCTCTCCGGCATTGCTGGCATGATCGCCAGCGCGCTCTCCATGGGTTCCGGCGCCTACCTCGCCGCCAAGAGTGAGCGCGAGATCTACCAGGCCGAACTCGCGCGCGAGCGGGAAGCCATTGCCATGAACGGCGCGGAAGCCCGTGAACTACTTTCTCTCTACTATCAGGTGAAGGGCCTTCCTGAGCAGGACGCTGACCACATGGTCGAGCACATCGCGAGCGACCCGGACCAGATGCTCCGTGCCCTCGCGGCCGAGCGGCTCAACTCCACCGAAGAAGCTCTCAGCAATCCGCTCACTTCCGCCATCTCCGGAGCCCTATCGACCGCCGCCGGAGCCTTTATCCCGATCGTGCCCTTTTTCTTCTTCACGGGTTACAGCGCCGTCATCATTTCGGCCACAGTTTCGCTGTTAGCTCATTTCGCCGTAGGCGCGGCCAAGTCCCTGGTCACCGTGCGTTCCTGGTGGAGCAGCGGCTTCGAAATGACCTTCGTAGGAGCCGTGGAAGGCGTAGTCACTTACATCATAGGCGTAGGCCTGGGGCATCTAGGCGCCTAACGCCTTTGTCATCCCAAGCACCAATCGGAGGGAGTAAAGGAAGGGTGCCAAAGGATCCCAGCAACCGCCCTCTCCTAAAACAACCCTCTCCTTTTTGTCATCCCGGAGCGAAAGCCGAGGGATCTGCGGTTTTTCTCTATCTACAACAAAGGCTCCGGTCATCAAACCCAGTCTAAACCGCAACACCCCATCAAACCCTGAAGTAATCCCCTCGCCAGGATTCGATCGACTTCTTGATCTGCTTGCTGGTTAATCCCTCATTCAAAGCCCGCAGCGCAAGACCCGGCAACTCGTCATCCGATGCAAACCTAAGCGCGATCAACTGCGACTCCGTCAACTCGCCAATCCGCGACCGGCCCGCCTCCGGCATAAGCATTGCGAGCCGCAGCCTCTCCT
>Ga0137412_10004616_pt1 | contig 10991 bp, 7 predicted proteins | sample CZODoug2_1_16fun_FD_122160 | JGI IMG/M metagenome (GOLD analysis project Ga0137412, IMG submission 122160) | Vadose zone soil fungal communities from Angelo Coast Range Reserve, California, USA - CZODoug2_1_16fungal (Hybrid Assembly) | ecosystem: Environmental > Terrestrial > Soil > Vadose zone... | reverse complement strand
CGCCTATACCCCTCGTCAACAAAGGTAGTTCGTGGTATTTCGACACCGATGCAGGCAAGAAAGAGATTCTGTTTAGACGAATTGGCCGGAATGAAATATCGACCATTCGTGTTTGCCAGGAGCTCGTGGCGGCGGAAAAGGAATATCACTCCGCAGAGCACGCCGAGTATGCCCAGAAAATCTTCAGTGATGAAGGGCAGCACAATGGTCTTTATTGGAAGGTTGCTGAGGGCGAACCCCAGAGCCCTATCGGGCCGCTGGTGGCGTCAGCCGTTGCTCAGGGCTACGCCAAAAGCCGAGATGGCGCTCCGACTCCGTACCGCGGCTACTACTACCACATCCTGACACGTCAGGGAAAAAATGCCCCAGGCGGAGCGAAAAGTTACATCGTAAACGGCAAAATGAGCGAGGGATTCGCATTTGTGGCCTATCCCGCGGAATACAGGTCATCCGGCGTGATGACCTTCATCGTTGGCGTGGACGGAGTGGTGTATCAGAAAGATCTCGGTAAGAAGACCGAAGTTCTCGCCAAAGGCATGAAGGAATACAACCCCGATTCCGGTTGGCAAAAGACTGAAGAGCAGGAGGAGCCGACTGTCGATCCGAAAGCTAGTAGCAAGAAATAGCGGGGACGATCTCTTAACGACACCATCGAGGTCCCGGTCGTCTGTTCTATCGAACGTTTCCGTTGAGTTCGTGAATCAGGTGCTGCTCGAATATTTAGAGCCTCTTTGGGAGACTGACAGTCTGGTGCTGACGAACAGTAGATTGCCCCAACACGGTTCGCTGGAAATTAGTTCAAAGTGAAATTCGTGCCCCTTGTACATGATCTTCATTCGCCAAACTAGCGCAGCAGTCGTCCTGGTAACGCTCACGCTTTCGTTGCAGTGCGCCGGCATGGTTGTGGTGATTGCATGGGCAAGACCCAGGTTTGCGCCCGAAGTTCTCAGGCTAGGGGCGATCCGTTCCGCCATCCTCGTGATGCGATTGATGACTGCGTTCATTGGCTTGCACCTTTTGGAGATTCTGCTTTGGGCGGGCTTCTATCGTTGGCTTTGTTTTACATCGTGGGAATCTGCGTTTTACTTCTCGGCTGCCAGCTATGCGACCGTTGGCTACGGCGATGTCGTTCTTCCGTGGACTTGGCGGACCTTGGGTCCAGTGGAAAGCATCATTGGCGTGCTGATGTGCGGGTTGTCGGCGAGCTTCCTGTTCGCCGTCGTGAGCACGCTAGTCGACCGTGAGGTGCGGGCCTCAGACACTGCCATCACAGTCGCGGGAGACACTACCCCTGGAACGAGGGTTCGCGGCGCCGAAGCCGCGCGACGCGGCAGGTCGACCGTATCCATCAGTTAGAATGGTCCTCGCGCGCCGACTTTCGGTAGCTGGTCACGGACTCGTCGCGCCTTGTAGAAAGTCGCCCGAAGGGAATCTGGCTATGGCTTCAACTGAAAAACTCGACACTCACCACAAAGCGCTCACCCTGAATCTTGATGCATCCGCCTTCGGTTCGTTCGCCGAAATCGGCGCCGGACAGGAAGTCGCGCGTTGGTTCCTTGTAGTAGGAGGCGCCTCCGGCACGGTGGCCAAAACCATTTCCGCTTACGACAAGGAAGTCAGCGACGACCTCTACGGCTCCGGATCGCGCTACGTATCCCGGCAGCGGCTCGAGGCCATGCTGGACCACGAATGGAGCCAGCTTCTGACGCAATTAAGCAAAACCCGCGGGCCGCAAACTCGCTTCTTCTCCTTTGTGGATACCGTCTCCGCGCGCAACTTCGCCGGAACCAACGAGCCCCACGGCTGGATGGGCCTGCGGTTTCAGTTGCAACCCGGGGGCCCTCCCAACGACGTGCTGCTGCACATCAATCTGCTCGATCCTTCCAATCTTCTCCAACAGGAAGCCATCGGGATTCTGGGCGTCAATCTCATTTACGCCGCGTTCCACGAATTGCAAACCAAGGAATCATTTCTGGAAGGTCTGGCACAAGACGTCGTCAAGGAGCGAATCGAGATCGACTACGTGGATCTTCGCGGGCCAGCGTTCGAGAGCTGGGATCGCCGCACCTTGCTCGCCCACTTGGTGTACGCGGGACTCGCCGAGGCTGTATTTTTCCCCTCGCAGGGCCCCAGCGTTCCCCCGACCGAGACTCTCTACAAGAAAGCCATCGTGCTTGCGCCGGGAACCTTTAGCCACGTGGATGCAGCTCACGCGCAAGTTCACGCGCGATTGCTGGCTTCGGCGATTCAGGAGCTTCGGAAGGAGCAGGGCGAAACAGAGGCGGCGCCCGCCGGCTTTTTTTGCCTGACGGCTGATTCGCTCACGCCGAACGAACCGGCTCCGGAGATCCCCGACTTACTTCATCGCATCGATGCCCTTCTCGTCGCCGGCGGCGACGTGCTCCTTTTTCGCCAACGAGAGCTCTACCATATGACCGCTCTCGTGAATCGCTACACAAAAGCACCCCTGCGCTTCGCCGCGGGTCTTTCCCTGATTATTCGAGGGTTTGACGAAATTTACGGCAATCTCGAAGGCAGCCGTCTGGAGGCCCTCGGGCGCCTCTTCGCCCAGAACGTGTGCATATACGCTTATCCGATGACCGCCTCGGATCTGCAGGAATGGCTGAAGAGTGCTTCCGCTACCGGCTGGGAATGGAGCGAGACGAATGGATGGGTTTCCGCCAGCCAGCTACGCCACGCGCCGCCTCTCGGACACCTGTTCGCCTATCTTCTCGCCAGCAACTTTATTGTCCCTATGCAAGTGCCCGCGGCCCTGAGAGCCGACGCTTGACCACGTGAAAGACTCGCGCCGCACCGCTCTCTTCCTGCACTTGCACTCCCGCTGATCAGTCTTCATAAGTCGGCATCTCGTCAGGAAATCAAGCGCTGCCGATCTACACCCTTGCGCCGGATGAGGCGCGCAGAGTCCTGTTGCCGGCTCAATCCGGCCCGGTCGAAAGGCCGGGCCGAATTGTCAGCTAGGCTGATCGAACTCCCATCCTTCGCACTTCCTTTTTTTCCTCGTTTTCCCAGGCGCCTCCGAGAAAAATGTACTAGTACCAAAATTTTTCCTCCTTTTTATCCTTCTCGAATGTTCCTTAAATAAGTAGGGGGCTGCGGTTGGCATTTCGACGGATAAAAATAGCCCAACAAGAAACTTCCTTCGGTGCGCGCGGCGAGAAGCTCTTGCGCCAACTCGTTGACATCGTCACAAGTTCTTGGACGCTCAACAGCCAGCCGCTGGAACTTCCGTGAGTATCGCTTTCTCTTCACTTTGCAGCCCTTTCCCTGCAAAGTGTGCCCATCCCGGTTGTCTCATTTCAAGGGTGCAGTCCATTTTTGGGGTGAACCCCTAAGATGGCCCAAATTATTGGGGCACAGCTTCGCAGTGATTCACCTGTTCCCCCGAAATGTCCAGTGCGTTGGCGAACGCCCAGACGGCCGACTAGCGCGCTGGCAAGGTCTTCTTCCAGGGGTTTCTAAGTTTCTTGCGAACTTTCATGGGAAAAAAACATTCAATTTCCAACAGACTGACAGTGTCCAAGGGATTCGACAGGCGACTCTCACCCGCTGAGGAGCAAGTCCTCCCTCCTTCACTCTATATCCTCCTTGCTGCCAATATCTTGCGTGAATACTCGGTTCACCTCGCAAAACGGTACGGTGCGTGCTTTCTGTCAGCTTGAAGTTGAAATTGAAATCGCAACTCAGGGTAAGGGCGATTCATCATGAAACCAATCACGCAGGAAAACGATAGGCTGGGATTTGTCGGGATCGGCTACATGGGCCGACCGATCGCGCGGAGGTTGCTTGAATCTGGCTTCAAGCTGACAGCGTACGACCGGAACCGTGCCAAGGCGGAGGAGTTAATTCCGTACGGCGGCAACGTCGCGCAGAACGTTTCCGAACTTTCTTCCAGTTGCGACGTCGTGTTGTCCTGCCTACCAAGCGATGAGGCTGTCTTGGACATTTATCGAGGACCTGACGGCGTGTTCGCCAATGCGCATTGCGGCTTGAAGGTCATCGACCTGAGCACGGTGTATCCAGAGACCTCGCAGCAACTCTCTAGACGTGGTTTGGAGCGCGGAGTTGAGGCTCTCGACGTGACTATGTCGGGGAGCACTCCTGCCGCCGAAAATGGGTTGCTGACTCTATTTGGGGGCGGAAACAAGGAACACTTCGACGCTGCCGAGTCCATCTTTCGCGTTATCGCCAAGAAGTATTTTTATCTCGGGCCAAGCGGCTCGGGGGCGACGATGAAGCTCGTGGTGAACACCCTACTGGGAATCGGAATGCAGGCGATTGCCGAAGCTGTCGCGCTCGGCGAGAAGTCTGGTCTTGATCGCAATCGTTTGCTGGACGTGTTGTCCCAGACGGCAGTGGTCGCACCTGCGCACGTGGGCAAACTGCAAAGAGCGATGAAGAGCGATTATAGCCCGCAATTTCCGATTCGGTTAATGAACAAGGATTTCGGATTGATCTTCAATCTGGCGGTTGCCGTTGGCGCACGAATGCCCGCAGCGGAAGTAGCTTTTGAGATCAATGCAAGGCAATTGGATGAAGGAGCAGAGCAAGATTTTTCGGCGGTGATTCTACAAATGGAGAAGCGCGCGCATCTGGGTTCCAACGGCAATGGGAGGACCTGATCCGGCGTCGACCGGATTCTGGGCGAGGGCAAGAAAATGATTGAGCTTAAGAGTTCGCTTAGCGAGGATCAGATTCATTCCCTGGTGGCGCACATTCGCTATCTGCATCAAAAGAAATAGCTCGGAATCTGCACACCGCCGTTTCGCAGCCGCAAATGGATTCCGTTCCTTCAAACGCGAGGCGCTTGAAAAGGAGGTAAGTCATGAATCACAAGAAAAATCAGCAAGACCGGAAAGATTCAGCCCGTCCGTACCTTGCGCCAGTTTCAAGAACTAACGACGCCGTAGAGGCCGGCATTTCGCGCCGGGGATTCCTCGGGTTTGCGGCAGCGTCCATTCTCTTGGCGCACGCGGACCAGCAGTCCCCGCAAACGGAATCCAGGAATGGCATTCCCTACCGAACGCTAGGCCGCACCAGAGAGAAAGTCTCACTCGTTGGGCTCGGTGGCTATCATCTTGGCAAACAAGCCGATCCGCAAGAGAGCATTCGCATCATCCGCACCGGGCTTGATGAGGGAATCAATTTTCTCGACAACTGCTGGGACTACAACGGCGGCGAGAGCGAAATCCGTATGGGCAACGCGCTGCGCGACGGCTATCGGCAAAAGGCTTTTCTCATGTCCAAGATCGACGGGCGCAGCAAAGCCGCCGCTTCCAGCCAGATCGACGAGTCGCTGCGCCGCCTGCAGACAGACCGAATCGATCTTCTCCAGTTCCACGAAGTAATCCGGGAAAACGATCCGGACCGCATTCTTGCGGAAGGTGGAGCGATGGAGGCCGTACTTCAAGCACAAAAGGCAGGTAAGATCCGCTTTATCGGTTTCACCGGCCACAAGAGTCCGGACATTCATCTGAAAATGTTGGCGACTGCTTCCCAGCACAAGTTCACCTTCGATGCGGTTCAAATGCCGCTCAACGTAATGGACGCGCACTTCAATAGTTTCGAAAAGAGAGTTTTGCCGGTTCTGCTCAAGAACCGCATCGGCGTGCTCGGTATGAAGCCTATGGGCGACCACTTTATTCTCGAAAGCAAAACAGCCACGCCTGTGGAATGCCTGCATTACGCGATGAATCTCCCGACCAGTGTCGTTATTACGGGCTGCGATTCGCTTTCGATTCTTCAGCAGGCGCTGCAGGCGGCCCGCAGTTTCAAGCCGCTCGACTCGTCCGAAGTTGCGTCTCTTCTGGCAAAAACTGTGAAAGCAGCGGCAGACGGCCAATTCGAGTTATATAAAACGAGTCACCAATTTGACGGCACCTACGCCAACCCACAATGGCTCGGATGACGTCAGCGCGGAAAAAGGTTAGAGGACGAACTTGGAAAAATTCTGGAGGTTAACCATGAACAAGAACAAGAAAGAACTTTCTGCACGTGCGGCTGGAGATATTTCGCTCGGAGGCGAAACTTCTGTGTATCGTCTCGGCTTCGGAGCGATGCGTATTACCGGCGAAGGCATCTGGGGACCACCAAGAGATCGCAAAGGGGCGTTAGCGGTTCTTCGCCGGGCCGTGGAGCTTGGCATCAATTTCATCGATACCGCGGATTCCTATGGCCCGTACGTGAGCGAGGAGCTGATTGCAGAAGCGCTATTTCCTTACCCGGTCGACCTTATAATCGCGACCAAGGGAGGCTGGAACCGTCCCGGCCCGGATCAGTGGACCCATGACGCAAGTCCCTCACACCTTCGCAGCGCGGTTGAGGGCAGCCTCAAAAGACTGCGGCTGGACCGTATCGACGTCTATCAACTGCACATTCCAGATCCTGCAATCTCGTTTGAGGCATCTGTGGAAACCCTGGCTCAGTTGCGAGACGAGGGCAAGATTCGTCTGGTCGCGTTGTCCAACGTCACGCGAGAGCACATCGAGCGAGCACGCAGAATTGTGCCTATCGTTTCTGTGCAGAACCGCTATAGCTTTGCGGATCGTGAATGGGACTACGTGGTGGATTATTGTGAGCGCAATGAAATCGCTTTTATACCGTGGTTCCCTCTGGGAGCTGGCAAAATGGCCGGTGCAGCGCTTGATCGAATCGCAAAAGCGCACGGTGCAAGCCCCACGCAGATAGCTCTCGCTTGGCTCCTGCGGCGCTCTCCCATTATGCTTCCAATACCAGGAACCTCCTCGATCGAGCACCTTGAGCAAAACGTTGCGGCTGCTTCTCTGCGCTTACCTGAGGAAGACTACCAAAAACTTTCTAGCGTTCCGGAGCTGGTTGCATCGCGGTGACCCGTTTTTGCTGGCCAAGATCGCGCTAGACGGCGCAGAAACAACAGTTCATTAGAAAGTCGACAGCCGAATGTGCTTTCGCGGCTTGCGAAAGATTTGAAAGAAACGAGTTCAGGATACTCTGCATTTTTGCGCCGTATTTCAATGACCTGTTGAAGGTAAAGCTCTCTGCCCAGCTTCGCGCGCTCCACTAATTTGCCAACCGCCGAAGTTACTCGGTCGAGTTCCCTAAGTTCTCCTGCCCGCCTCGGGACTCCTAGATCTTCTCGCGCCAAGTTAGAAGTCAGGGCAGGCTAGCGGTCCGCACCAAAATGCGAATTTCCTTGCGCTCAAGTGTTTTTAAGATTTTCACGCACATTTTTCTTCCGGCAAAGCATAATGCCCTGTCGTTCGAAAGACTCTTCTGCACGCTGGAGCGCCGATAGTTTTTGGACCTGAATCAAGAGCCTCGATTGGGCTAGAATTTCACTGAAGGAGCTACGATCATGCCTTCTTCCACCACCAAAGCGGCCAAAGCTGCGCAGTCCACGCAGCCTCTCTCACCCGAAGAATTGCGCAAGGTTCATGCTTATTGGCGCGCCGCGAATTACCTTTCCGTCGGGCAAATCTATCTTTTTGCCAATCCCTTGTTGCACGAACCGCTACAGTTGAAGCACATCAAGCCCCGCCTGCTCGGGCACTGGGGAACAACTCCCGGATTGAATTTCATTTATGTCCATTTGAATCGCCTGATCAAGAGACACGACCTCGACGTGATCTATGTCGCGGGTCCGGGACATGGCGGTCCGGGCTTGGTGGCTAACAGCTATCTGGAAGGAACTTACAGCGAAGTGTATCCGCATATCCCGCAGAATGCAGAGGGGCTGCAGCATCTCTTCAAGCAATTCTCGTTTCCGGGGGGCATTCCGAGTCACGTTGCCCCGGAAACGCCGGGATCGATTCACGAAGGCGGCGAACTCGGTTACTCCGTTGCTCATGCGTATGGAGCGGCGTTCGACAATCCAGATTTGCTGGTGTGCTGCGTCGTTGGAGACGGCGAAGCGGAATCCGGCCCATTGGCGGCAAGTTGGCATTCAAACAAATTCTTAAACCCTGCGCGCGATGGCGCGGTGCTACCGATTCTGCATTTGAACGGATACAAAATTGCCAATCCCACACTGCTCGGCCGCCTGGATGACGCAACTCTCACGCAACTATTCACCGGCTACGGCTATAAACCGTATTTCGTCGAAGGCCGCGAACCAGAAGCGATGCATCAACTCATGGCGCACACGATGGATAGCATCCTCGAGGAAATCCGCGGCATTCGACACGCTGCCCGGAGCGGAAGCCCTTCCGGGTTCCCGGCGTGGCCGATGATCATTATGCGGACACCGAAGGGCTGGACCGGTCCTAAAGTGGTTGACGGCAAGCCGGTCGAGGACACCTGGCGCGCGCATCAGGTTCCACTCACCGACTTTGCCAAAAAGCCTGATCACGTGAAGATGCTCGAAGACTGGATGAAAAGCTACAACCCGGAAGAACTTTTCGACAAGACCGGCAAGTTCATCCCCGAATTTGCCGAGCTTGCGCCCTCCGGCAATCGCCGCATGGGGGCAAATCTTCACGCCAATGGAGGATTGCTGCTGCGCGATCTCTCGATGCCGGATTTCCGCGACTACGCTTTTCCCGTGAGCAAGCCGGGAACGGAATTCACCGAATCGACTCGCGTGCTCGGCCAACTCTTGCGCGATGTCATGCGACGCAACGCCGACAATCAGAATTTTCGCGTCTTCGGCCCCGATGAAACGGCATCGAATCGGCTGGATGCTCTTTTCGAGGCCACCGACAAGGTTTTCCTGGAACCGGTGCTCGCGACCGACGAGCACCTTTCGCATGACGGACGGGTGATGGAAGTTCTAAGCGAGCACATGTGCCAGGGCTGGCTCGAGGGCTACCTGCTGACGGGACGCCACGGATTTTTTTCCTGCTACGAAGCCTTTATCCACATCATCGATTCCATGTTCAACCAGCACGCCAAGTGGTTGAAAGTTACCAGGAAAATCCCCTGGCGCCGGCCAATCGCGTCGCTGAATTATTTGCTTACGTCGCACGTCTGGCGCCAGGACCACAACGGTTTCAGCCACCAGGATCCCGGCTTCATCGATCACGTGGTAAACAAAAAGGCCGATGTGGTCCGCGTGTATTTGCCGCCTGACGCTAACACGCTGCTTTCTGTCGCCGATCACTGCCTGCGCAGCCGCAATTACGTAAATGTGATCGTCGCAGGCAAACAGCCGGCGTTGCAGTATCTCGATATGCGATCAGCAATCGAGCATTGCACAGCGGGCCTCGGTATCTGGGAGTGGGCGTCCACCGACAAAGAAGTCGAGCCGGATGTGGTGATGGCCTGTGCCGGCGACATTCCGACCCTCGAAACGCTGGCCGCGGTTGATTTGCTTCGCCAGAATTTTCCCGACATCAAAATTCGCGTCGTCAATGTAATTGATTTGATGACCCTGCAAACTTCCTCGGAACATCCACACGGGCTCACTGACAGCGAATTCGATTCCATCTTTACTAGCGACCGGCCGGTGATCTTTGCATTTCACGGCTATCCGACATTGATTCACCGTCTCACCTACAAACGCGCGAATCACGATAATTTTCACGTGCACGGTTATCGCGAAGAGGGCACCACCACAACTCCTTTCGATATGACGGTGCTCAATCAGCTGGATCGCTTCCATCTTGCCGGCGATGTTGCGGATCGTGTCGCTCGATTGCGCCCCGTGAACGCGCACTTCAAACAGCAACTGCGCAACAAACTGGTTGCACATAAACAATATGTGCGCGAATACGGCGACGACATGCCGGAAATTCGCGATTGGAAATGGCCTTATTAAAAATGAAAATTCTGGTGCTCAATTCCGGGTCGAGCAGCCAGAAGGCCTGTCTCTTTGATCTCGGCGCACTGCTTCCCGATGATCCGCCCAAACCGTTGTGGGAAGGCAAGCTCGGATGGCGCGATGATCGTGCCACGCTCGAAGCTCGTACCGCCTCCGGCGCAGCCGTTAGAGAAAATGTCGAGCCCGGCGAGCGCTCAGCCGCGACTTCCCACCTGCTCAACGAATTAGTTTCGGGAAAAACTCGTGTTCTCGAATCGCTTTGCGAAATTGACGTGGCCGGCCACCGCATTGTGAACGGCGGCCGCTCCTACACCGGTCCGACGGTGATCACCGCCGAAGTAAAGTCCGCGATAGAAAAAATGGCCGGCTTTGCGCCGCTGCACAATCGCCTGGAACTCGACGGCGTCGCGCTCATCGAAACCCTTTTTGAAAAATGCCGCGGCACAGTTCCGCAGGTCGCCGTCTTTGATACCGGCTTTCACAGCAGCCTGCCGGATGCCGCGGCCATTTATCCCGGCCCTTACGATTGGGTGGAACAGGGAATTCGCAAATTTGGTTTTCATGGAATCAATCATCAATATTGCGCAGGACGCGCTGCTCAAATCCTGGGCAAAAATCTTGCCGATCTGAAACTAATTACCTGCCATCTCGGCAACGGATGCTCGCTTGCCGCAATTCGCGGCGGCAAAAGCATAGATACCACCATGGGATTTACTCCGCTGGACGGACTGATGATGGGTACCCGTTCCGGCTCCGTCGATCCCGGCATTCTTACCTATTTGATGCGCGAGAAAAAACTGCGCGGCGAAGAGCTCGACGAACTCTTGAACTCGAAATCAGGTTTGCTCGGAGTTTCTGGCGTGTCAGCCGACATGCGCGAAGTCATTGCTGCCATGCAAAGCGGCAACAAGCGTGCACAACTGGCCTTCGATATTTTCATCCACCGGCTGTGCGCCGGAATCGGCTCTATGCTCGCTGCGCTAAACGGCGTCGATGCCATCGTGTTTACCGGAGGTATCGGTGAGAACTCGGCAGAACTACGCTCCGCAACTTGCAGTCACTTTTTGTTTCTAAAATTGGCGCTCGATTCGAACAAAAACTTCACGAAGCCTATCGACACCGATATCTCCTCGCCAGACTCAAGTGTTCGCATCCTGGTCATTCGCGCGCAGGAAGACTGGGCCATCGCCCGCGAATGCTGGCAACTTACATCCGCTGTAAAAACCGCATCCTG
>Ga0137412_10004615_pt1 | contig 10994 bp, 14 predicted proteins | sample CZODoug2_1_16fun_FD_122160 | JGI IMG/M metagenome (GOLD analysis project Ga0137412, IMG submission 122160) | Vadose zone soil fungal communities from Angelo Coast Range Reserve, California, USA - CZODoug2_1_16fungal (Hybrid Assembly) | ecosystem: Environmental > Terrestrial > Soil > Vadose zone... | reverse complement strand
TGATTGCCTAGCGAGAAAGTTAAAAAAAATGCGACAGGTAATTGTCCACAGGTCCATACCCATGCGGTTGCCATATCGAACCAAACGCTCAAGCTTCTCCATCTCAAACTTGCGTGCAACCAAATTCTGGACGATCTTCTGCCGCAGTGCAAGCGAGTTCATCCGTAGGCGAAGGAAATCATCGCCCTTCAAGTTGTGGAGTTTTTCCTTTGCGGTGATACCGAGTGCTGACGTCTGCTTGCTGATATTGCCCTCTAATTGTGTGATCACTGCCGCTAGCAACTTGACCTCTGCTTCGCTCATCTGAATCTCTTGTGCAGTTCCGGCCTTTGCCTTCCATTCCAAAGCTTTTCTTGCTCACCCGAGATTCAGTTTCTTTGTCTTAAGGACATCTTTCTTGTCAAGAATGTTGGCAATGGCGCGGTCTGCAATATTCTTGCTCTGCCCTGAGCTGAAATCAGTGGATAGGACTGCGGCGAACGATTGCACTACGAACGCGGTGCGGAGGCTAGCTGTGTCTCGATCTGTGCCTTCCACTCGCGCTCCAGGGTGGCTAGGGGAACCCCGGACTTTTGGAGCCTGAGCGCTGCGTCCGCTTTACGATTGAGGGCACTAGCCCACTTCCCTTGCATCCAGTGACCCATCTCGAGTAGGTTTTGCTTCTCAAACCAAAGGAGCTGAGAGTCCAGTGCAAACAAACGCCTCCAGTACTACATTTAATCTCTAGTTAGGACAAACAGGTAGATGCGGTGTAGCACATACCCCAGCTGAGCGGAGAGAAGGTACCATTTTCCGCATTGCGCTCCAGAGACGTTCGCAGCCCTCCCCATCTGAAAGGCCGTAGCCTTTGCATTTTCGTGGGTGGTAGACGAGCTGACATGCCCACTGATGGCCAAAGGCATGAAATACCGAAACTGCAAACCTTATTCGATCGATATACTCAGGTAAGAAGCTATACTAAAGCCTGGCTCAGCCCCGGGACTGAGATAACATTATATACACTTACCTTGCGCATACTGCGTTCAAGCTGACACGCCACATCGTAGAGAAGACCAATAACCCAATCGTCAGGGAGGTGTCGAAAGAGAGCTTTGATGAGCGCCAAAGCGTAATATTGTCGTTCGCCCGCTGAGGTCATGCTGACAAGAAACAATGGACGGTCGTGACGGCACAGAAGGGCCATCAATGCAGTATCCGCAAATATAGCACTGCTGGACTTCGCGATATGACCTTGTGCGGCAGTGAACACCTTCTCGCAGTCGTCAAGGGTGTCATCCGGTAATCTGACCAACAATTTGGCATTAGACCTGGATTCGGAGGGCCTTGCGTGTTCCACTACACGCTTCATACATTCCACATCATTCGTTGAGAGGAAATGTGTGTCAGGATGTGGATCCACTGGGTCGGGATGTCGCGAATGCCGCCGTCGTTGAGAAAAGTTCGCGTCAACGCAGACAATGGCCCGGGAACTGATGGGAATATCAGTTGCCATGCTAGTATAAACCTCTGGATTCAAGACGCACGCAGAAGTCTCAAGATTTGGTGTTCCAGAGAAACATACTGGGCACCGCCGCTGAAGGTATATCGATGGTAAATCTGCGCTCGGTACATCCTCTTCCACCCGCAGGAAGTCTTGTGGCAACGGGAATGGAAGGGGTAACGCGTTCGGCAAATCTGATGGACAGAATGTCGTAGCTATCCTCCCAAGAGGTTCTGATGTAGGGGCGCTGCTTTCGATGCCACTGGAGGCATCTGTGGCGTTGGTATTGTCAGGGGGCGTCATCACGACTGACGTCGTATTCCGGACCCATGTATCGACTTCCTGGTCTGCTATAGCAACAAGAACTTGATACCAATGTAATGCATTTCCGAAACGCCGCCGGATCGTGCCCTAAACAACTCTTCAGTGCCATGCAAGACCCCGGTAAGGAAGGCACGCACCTTCTCACCAACAAGATACCCGCGGACGGAGAGGAAATACTGAAGTGCACTTGACCACCCTGCTACATTGGGTGCCATATGGTGCGACGCAGTGGATACAAACTCGAGGAGGTTTATATCAAAGGTGAAGGTTGGGTGGATCGGGGCGCAAGGAAAGTAGCCCATCTCAATCAACTGTACGCCAGATGGATAGCACTCGCAGATGGATAATACTGTCTGCGAAGATCCTGATGTAAAACACAATTAGCAAACAGTTGCGGCAAATGTGGAGAGAACTTACGATCCCAGGTCACCATTTCGACCTGTAATGCTACCTTATGGCACTGGCATTGGTGATTTGGTCTCGGTGGTGGTGGTAATCTCCCAGATTCCGTCGCCGCGCGGTTTGCAAGGTACGTAGGCATGAGCTGGGGAATAGCGATTGACCTCCATTGTGTGGCTTGGCTGTGACGACGTTTAGTCCACGCTGATGTATGGTCACCGGGGTGCTTGGTTTGATGGAAACGAGCACGATTATCTCGCACATTGGACGCCATGCGCAAACCAGACCCTAATGGGACATGGGAGGACACTGGAGAGTCATTAAAACTCTCTAGTCCGTATTCGTCACCTCCTTCAGGTAGTGAAGGTGGACTATGTGGCACTGCGGGCCCAGGGCTATGTTGGAGAGGAGATGTGGCATGTGCAGGGGCCGTGCGGTGAACGTGGGCATTGATCTGGGGAGCATGTGCAGTATTCGATGTATAGGCGGGATCCTGGTAGGCGACCTCACAGCGGCGACTGCGCTCTAATTTTTTCAGAGCCCTGATGCGGTCGTCGTGTGGCCCTCTCCAACGGGTCTTCACCAGTCTGTTCTGGTGGATTGGAATCGACGTGCTCTGACGCGTTGACGATAGTCGATCGACATCTGGTGAACGTGCGCGTTTTTTGGTGGGAGGCATGTTGGTAGGCTCCGTCATGACAGCCGTCACGACGGCCCGTCATGTTCACTAGGACAGCCGTGGAGGCACATTTGAGGTGGATGTCTATTCGAACAACATGTACCAAGGGCCCTTATAAACTTTACTGAGATGTAGAATTTGGTAGTAAATATGTTGTTCCACTTCTACATCGCGCTGTTGCGTGTCTGCACCGACGACAAGCAGTGGATCAGGATTACCATAATTGGAAGCGGCCCGATGGTATCTGTCCGCCGGGTGGGCCGATCGGCGATTCATTCGACGCGACACCAAGTCGTCATTCAGGCACCGCGGACGAAAAGACAAAGCAATTCCAAAGAGAAAAATTTCTAGCGACAGCATTATGAATGCTGGAGGGCTCGGATGAACCGGCTTATAGTACCTCGATAGTATAGAATTGAAAAAAAAAAGAAGCCTATAACGGATAAGGCAGCAAATTTTGGGGGTATCGGAAACGTCAATCCGCAACAGTTTCCTGTTCTGCGGCTTGGTACATTCGCGTCGCGAATTGGGAAAGCAGTATTATATGCAGGGGCAACCTCCTACATTGCGCAGATGTAGCCCACAAGCTGTTACTCTCCTTCGATTCGAGGGAAATATCATATTCATGTGTCCGTCGTATGGAGCAGGGCGCCGAGCACCATTGTACAGCAACGATGAAGTTCTGAAATTTATCTAAATAGTATATATTTGCTTTCAATAGAGCAAATAATGGCTCAAGTTCTAAGCAGCACAGCGCAGAGGCATGATGGAACATAATCCACCTCTGGACGCAGAGGTGCAGCCGACAGTGCATCTATGCATAGCAATGGTGCTTTCCCACACAGAGAGGATATCATGAGGCGTATATTCAATCAGTAAACTAACCCACGAGCTACCTACAAACGATGTGTTGCGGACCTTGAACCTCATGACTGCAGAACGAATCGCGGGGAACCGGCACTGGTGCGACCGATGCATGCTATACTTCTCATCTGCATATAACCGAGATCGACATATGAAGCGCATCAACACCTGCCGCTTTAATGACAACTCCGCCACACCACGAAAAATCGTCGATGTGCGCACCGGAAAATTGCGATACCGGACACCCGTTGAGCAGCGTGAACTCGCGCGCATTCGAAAGCTCGAGAGCTACTGGGATATACAGTAAGATCGTCGTCCTTGCCTTCACCCCGCGTTGATTATTTCATCTCACTAGGTCGACTGAGCGAATCCGCACGCTGCGCCGGCAGCTATATCGGGCGAAATTTCGACGAAAAGTGAAGAAAACGCCAATTAATCCTAAGGGAAGGCGTACCGATAGTGCGCAGTCGCCATCCGCCCTGAGCAGGGGATGCCACTGGGCCGCAGTATTACGGGAGGTGAAGCAAAAGTGGAGCGAGGACACGGTTCAAGAACAATCACGGCTCCTGGGGGCATATCACCATGTAGGGAGTATGCGAGTTCCGCGTTGGGTGAAGGAGGAGGTCTATGCATATATGGAGCGGTGCGCCCGACAGGAGATCATGCTAACTCTTGCGCTGACCTGTATTATGACCAGGAGGTACCGACGTTCTGGCCTTTGGGCTCCAGAGAGAGGGGTCTGCTGGGAGATTGATTTGGCCACGGATGACGGTAGCGAAAGCGACGAGTTCACAGATTGTAGCGACTCTGATGAACCGGAGGATTGGTAGAATGGTTTCCCTATGGTCCGCAGAGTACATATCTCCATCATATACTTCCTTGTGCTTAACACGTCGATATATGTTGTAGAGTTTGACATATATTCACATTATGTATGTACATGCTAAAGAATCTTAAACTGGGGTTTGTGTACTGTCACAGAAGGCGAGGCTACCCATAAGTCAGTCCTGAGGTTTTCCGGGTGTCAATTAGGCCGAAGATAAAGCAAGTCCTACCTTTGTGTAGAGGGGATGGCATCACCAGAAATTTTAATTCGAGCCTACGGATCAAAACACAAACCTTATTTGGGCCGCGCGATGCCACCAAAAAATAAAAACAAATCCCAAGCTACACGGTCACTGCGATCGCAGGTATGGACCTCCCATTGGAATCTAATATGGTGTTCATGTACTCACTGAGTCCTAGGGGCCTGCTATTGGAGTTCAAGAAATGCTCCTGGCGGATTCTGGGACATCTGGGACAAACTGGACAGGGACAACACCACATGTAAGTTGGTGGTCTGGTAGAAGAGGAGAAGTTCTTTTGTACTTACCTGTTGCGAAGCCCCCTGCTGTGGACGCCCCTAGAGGCCAAGAAGTGACGCCTCAGGCAGAACAACCGGTGAAGACAATCATAAAGATCCCATTACGAAGGCGAGCAAAGGCCCTATCGGTGCAGCCAACTCCTGTCGTCGCCCAGGTAGATACCTTTATCACTCACCCACGAGTCCCAATGGCTAAAGATCGACGGGAGGCACCACTCACGACTACTGAAACGCTGAAGGAACCTGGATCCGGAGCACTAAACCAGCCAACTCCTGTCGTCACCCAGGTAGATACCTTTCCCACTCACCCACAAGTCCCAATGGCTAATGATTGATGGGAGGCACCACTCATGGTTACTGAAACGATGAAGGAACCTGGATCCGGAGTGCTAAATGCAGTCACACCCAGCGATCTGTGTCTGAGCATCACCACGACGCTGACATCGGGCTCACCTGCGGGTGTGGCTCAGGATAACATTGTGGGCCAAGTGCAACTCACCTATGAGAAATTGGAGCCCTTGGAGCCCTTGGATCACAGTGACCTTGTATTCGATTCGAACTCGCCAAAGCGATTCCCTGCGCGGAACCTCCCTGAGCGGAACCTCCCTGAGCGGAACTCCTCACCCGGCTCTGGAACGCTTGAGTGGTATCGCAGGCACATAGAGGAGCTCGGACAATCATTATACAGGGAGTTTACCGGTGTTAGTGAGCCGTTTCTGCGTAGCCTTGAGGATGCAGGGAGAACTCGCGGTGGCCCGAGGGCGGTCCTTGCCAAATTGACGAAGATCGCGCACATGGAACTCAGGCAGCAATGTGGCGATCACTTCGAGGACGGTGACCCGGAGCTGGAGGGAAAGACGGGACGAGAAGACGGGAGTGGAGAGCGAAATCTCCTGGAGTGCGTCCGCTGAATGATAGTGCAGGAGGCAAAAATTCGGCAGTCTTCCAGTCGCAAGAATCGGACTGAGGACGAACCGGAAATTTTTAAAGAGAGTGGGAGAGGAAAGCAGGGGGAGACCCAAGACGGAGACGAAGGTAACGTCTTATTACAGTGTTGCAATGACATGGCTCGCTGACATTTGCGCAGCGATGACGTGCCGTATTGGTGATGGCGAGGGAAGCGGGGAGGGAGAAACCCCCTGTTCCATTAGAAGTAAGTTTGATGCGTATCCGTGGCCTTCCTCGTTACTGAGACATTCGATCAAGGGACAAATTTGAGCAAAGACGACCTCCAGGTTGCTACTGACCTGTGGGACAATGTAATAAATCCCGCCTGTATGAAATTCCAGGAGGAGACGGGGAAGCCAGCCGAGGCCATGCGTGAGGCCATCGCTGGTGTCATCGCAAGGCAAGTTCGACAAAATAATACGTGGAACATATGGCAGAAGATATGGTGGAAACGACGTCCCAAGGTCTTCGATGGGACACTCCGGAGTAAGTTTGTTACCTCCTATAATTTCCCACTTGATTAAACATATTTGCAGAGCAACAATGCCGTGAAGAGTACCAAGAGGAACTCAAACAACACCAAACTCAAGAAGAGATCGATGCGTGGACGCGGGAACTCGAGGACGACCTGGCCGGGGTGCACGAGCTCGACGCACAGACGAGAGCATCCAAAAAAATCGTCGATCTCCAGCGGGAACTCATCAACATCGTATGTTAACCATGGCATACTATGATATCTACTCATGATCGTCATTAGAGTAGCCTAGGTGCACGTGATCACATTCACGTTTTGTTTTTCGCTTTCTCAGTAAACCCCTACAATCAGGATGCGCAAGCGATGTCTGGAGTTGGTGTAGGTTCTGAAGAATTGCGGTCATTGTTGGTGAACAGCAACCAACTCCTCCCACTTCAAGTCATGCTCCATGAATTGAAGACGAAGCTCGCGTGCGTGACGTCTTATCGTAAGCTGTTCTAGTATACTTACATGGGACCTACAGGAATCAGGAGATTGACCGCCATAAGGCAGGTAAACTGCCTTCCGTATCGAGCAGGGGCTGTATGCTCAAGAGTGTGGAAACCTCCGAGACTGAACGGCCCGACTCACTTACGAAGTTCAAATTATTTGAACGCGAGAATGTCACAGGACCGTCGGATTGCCAAGGTCTGCAACTTCCCGCTCTCGCAGAACGCAACAAGCTAACGACGACGCCTTAGATAATCATGACAATGACACCGCCAAGAATGCGGACCATTTGCCCCCACTTCCTGCGAACGAGGCATTGGCCCAGGCGGTGTCGCAGGTGCAGATACCAATGGACGGGTGGGCACCGCTCCACATATTCAAACTGTTCATAGTTCTTGTGGAGCCCCCTCCGGGACTGGATCTCAGTGCAATGGAAGACCTGCGAGACTATCTCTCCCAGTTGGTGGTGATGATAGGTGGCTTCGTCGACAACGGGATACGGGATATCGCCCTCCATTCTTGGTGGCTCTTATTGGGTAATTGTTCTACATCTACATCTTACTGGTTTAATTTTCATATTTTTGCAGCTCTATGCCGAGAGAACAACGCGGTACGCAGGCGAGCCGATTGGGTGCCGATCATCGAGACTCTCAAGAATTCAAGGAAGCGATTAGTCAACTGGTGCCCGTCAATTACGTTTCCAACCACTGGCGCGTTTCCAAAGTCGCGCCCGTTGTATCGGAGCATCATAAATATGTTCTTCAATCCAGACCCGGCACGTAGATTGCGTCTCGTACCCATCGAAGGTGAGTCACAAATCTGTTCAATTCTTGGTATGGTACTGACATGGATCATTAAAGGTGCCATTACCGACAAAACCCCAATCATTATCAACCCTGCCGTGCCCGGTGGTGTTTCCCATGGGTGCACAATCAAGCATACGACCGTCACAGTTGATCCCTCGACCATATCGCGATGGCTCCAGCCAATGGGTGCCGTTGGTGAGCCACGCCCAACCACTCAAAGCGTCGCCGCTGCTACCCACACAACCTCGGGTGAAGTTATCGGCGCTTCTACTCACAGTGTCGGGCTACTGCCTACAACTCAAGGATTGGGCATCTCATCCAGTGATCAAATACCTTTCGGATTTGACTTCACCATGGGCCCAATGTCCTTCGTCCCCTCTGACCCCACAGAGGTCTTCTCCCTCCCACCATCGTCCTTCCTTGCCCCTGGAGAAGCCGCGAGGCTCTACGACAGCGATGCGCGGAGTCTTACCTTCAACCCGTCGGCTGCGCTGGGGTCTACTTCTCAGATGTTTATTCCCCCTCCCATTAGTGGTACGTATGATCCACATCGTGCTAGGATCGATTTCACTGTAGCCACAGCATCGGCTCAAAACGCCTACCCTGGTCTTGTGGGTAGGCACGAGAAGCGGAGTGCTTCACCACGACCAATCCAAGATAACACGTCTAAGCGACGGAGAATCGAGGAGCGACCCGGGAGCGTAGTTGGGCAAGGGGGATACCAAAGGCCGACCATAGCCACCGGACCCGCTGTGGCCCCATTTAATCGCCCCTCTTGGATGTCAAGCGAGGACTACATAAAGCTACTTGAAGCGAAAATTAGGATGGGGAGTGGCGCCCCAGCACTCGATTGATTTGATGATCCGCTTCGAATCATTTCTTGTCATTGTATGATTACCAATTTTGATACATTCCCACTCCTATTTGCACTACGTATATCGAAGGAAATCACGTAAGAAGTGTTGCGTTGCTAGTTTTGCGCCATGGACAATTCTGGGTCGCAGGATAGTCACCGTACAACATAATCTATCACAGGATCTTCTGGACCATTTATCGAGGTAGTCTACGCGATTCTACTATATAGGAACCGACCCCACGACCGCCGATTCGCGCGCCGAGTGTTGTTCGATTTTACACTCGCTCACATTCTGGACGCCACTGTGCGGTGATAGGAAATGTATTATATTCACACTAGTTACATATACAATGGTATTTTATGCGGAAACTAAAAAAAACGCAACCTCCCCTGAAACTTCGTCGTTTTGCTGCTCGCGGTGAGGTGTAGAGTGTGAAAAAAAAAAGCGTATACCAGGCTCTCTCTCTCTCTCTCTCTCTCTCTCTCCTCCGTTGGAGAAGAGAGCGAGAGGAGAGGTCGGAGGGAGTTGGCCCAGGTCGGGTCCAACCACCCCGGCTGTCTTCTCCAACCACTCGGGCTACCATACAGTTCGACATATACAGTCGCCGGCGACTGTATATGTCGAACTGTATGGTAGCCCGAGTGGTTCGCGTGCCTTAAACACCCGGCCGGCTTCCGGAATGCACGCATCGAACGGTCCCTGCCGGGTCACCCGTGCCGTCCGGGAGCGAACAAACACTTCGTTTATTTATTTATTTATTTTTGGACCTATCGGCGAGTTCGGGGTTTGCCAGACGGCCAAGGATCACGCATGCGTTCTGGCGCCGCCGCGCCCGTAAATTTATTCGGATAATTCAGAACAAATACTCTCGATGTCTACATAGAATACCGTCAATATTATATATTTATTCTCGGTAAATTTTCTCATCGCAAACCCGAAATCGGACAGCCCGCGACAGCGCGTCCTGACGCCCTGTACATAATAAGAAAACTGATGGTATAATAAACTACGTAACTAGATTACAGTACGCAATTTTATACATTTATGCGGGTCGTATTGAAGCCCCTATCCGCTACGTGTAAGAGGACGGCCGTCATGACGGGCCGTCAAGACGCGTCAAGGGTACCGTCACGACGCGTCAAGCGGAGCCACCCCTAAAGGCCCGTCAAGACAGCCTGTCATGACGCGTCGAGTAAGGGCTATCCCTAAAAGGTCCGTCAAGATGCGTCAAGTTACCGTCAGGACAGGCCGTCACGACGCGTCGAGTGGAGCCACCCCTAAAGGCCTGTCATGACGGCCCGTCATGACGCGTCAAGTTAGAGCCCCTCCCGTCACGACGCGTCAAGTTAGACCTCTCCCGTCATGATCGCCCGTCATGACGCGTCAAGTTAGAGCCTCTCCCGTCATGATCGCCCGTCATGACGCGTCAAGTTAGAGCCATCTCCCGTCATGACAGACCGTCATGACGCGTCACCTTGAGGCCATTCCCGTCATGACAGACCGTCATGACGCGTCACCTTGAGGCCATTCCCGTCGTGACAGGCCGTCATGACGCGTCACCTTGGAGCCATTCCCGTCATGACAGTCCGTCATGACGGTCGTCAGTTTGGGTTTCCTCACAGACGCTCTAGACGGCGTAAACTCGACAATAAAATTCCAATTTTTTTCTCAGACTATCATATAACTATTCTATACTACATACAGGAGGCTTTGCTACCAACGAAGCGTGCGCTGGGGCGCCCGCGACTGTGCGGGTTTACCAATACATTCGATGCTGACTGCTGACGGACCCCTTAGGTGGGTAATTTGACTATGCTTATGGGGGCCTAAAGGACCCCGGGTTTGAGTGCCTCAGGTGAAATGTTCCCAAATGTGGGTGGTTTACAATTTATGATCGAATGTATTGAATTTCAAAAATGAGGTCTTCCACATGCACATATGTTATTCAAATTTCATGAAAATCTTTTACACCCTGATGACATTGATTGTGTCATGTCAGCTGAAATGCCTGACAATGAAAATGATGCTTCTCTTATTCAAAAATTTATGCTCCATCATCATCCAAATGCCGATTGTCCAAAATCATCTTATTGTCAAACAATCGTCAATGGCGAATGACATTGTCATTTTCAATACCCTCACCCCATTACTGAAAGAATGACTGTTGATGCACAAGGTCAAGTTCATTATCATCAATGCAGAGAACAAGACCAAATGGTTGTAGAACACATTCCTCTGTGGATAGTTGGCCCCATCATGAGAGCGGGTCCCCAGGTTTCAGCGGTTTGCACCTGTTGGGTGAACAGGTGG
>Ga0137412_10004614_pt1 | contig 10994 bp, 9 predicted proteins | sample CZODoug2_1_16fun_FD_122160 | JGI IMG/M metagenome (GOLD analysis project Ga0137412, IMG submission 122160) | Vadose zone soil fungal communities from Angelo Coast Range Reserve, California, USA - CZODoug2_1_16fungal (Hybrid Assembly) | ecosystem: Environmental > Terrestrial > Soil > Vadose zone... | reverse complement strand
GCTACTATGCATATAGCACCATAAAAGCCCCTGATAAGGGCGAGGTCGGTGGTTCAAGTCCACCCAGGCCCACCATTTTGCACGGAAGACTCTTCAAATTCTTCCATTCATCACTGCGCGCATGAATCTCTTTTCCGCATCAGGAGGATGTCGTCCATTTATTCTCTCAGAAGCGGTGCGCGGGACCGATCAGATGCCAATGCACCGAGAACCAAGTCAGGAAAACGCAAGCCGCCGCGACCAGCGAAAACTTCAGCTTGGAGATGAAGCGGATGTCGGAGCGCCTCCAGACGCGCAATCCTGCGAATATCGCAAACAGGCTAAGCAAGATCGCTATTCCCGTCACGATATTCATCATTACAAAGTATTTGTCCAGGGCATGAGTCGGCAGCATCGTCTCATTTTCCAAACGCGAGATGAGTACGCCGATTCCGATAGTCAGGACAATCCACGTCGCGGCGGACAGCTTGGACCCCAGCGTGAGCCGCACGCTCCCAGGCTGCTGCTTAAGCGGAGGCCTCTTCGAAAGAAAAATCCTGCGCCCCAGGCGTAGCAAAGAAGCTACAACCACCGCCGCCAACACCACCAGGCTGCCCATCAGAATGGACAGAATCGTCTGGCTGTTTTCATACCAGGGGACGCGCTCGAACTGCACGCTCGGAAAGCTCACCGCGATCCGTATGATCTTTCCCGAGCTATCACGAATCGCAACCATCCGCCCCTGATCCTCGGCCTCTTGCCACAAATCCTTCCCAATGGGTTTCCATTGCCTTGTGTGTCCGCGCAAATCCTTGAAATCATCTACCTTTAGTACGCCATCCTTGTCCACAGTGGCTTCGCTCTGCCCGAGGAGGCTCCCAATCTTTAACTTGTTGCTCTCGGACCGACGAGTTGCTTGGAAAGTTCCTGCGATGGCCTTGAGATCATCGTTTGCGCCTTTCTGAAAGTCGGGCTTTTGCGAGTACGGATAATAGCGGTCAGCGAAGGCCGTCAATATTTCGGTGCGCGTCTTGTTTGCTGAACCGGCCGAATTATAGGAGATGAAAATCACCAGTTTTTCCTTGGGCTCAAGGAGAAATAAGCTGTGAAAAGCGATGAGGTCGCCACCGTGCCCGACGAACCGCAGCCCGTTCCGCCAAGTCTGGTAAAAACCCATGCACATCGCGGGCAATGCGTCAGACGTACCGAACTGCTTCGTCCACATCGAGCTCAGTGTTTCGGGCTTCAGAATTCGGTGGCCCTCCCACTCGCCTCCATTCAGGAGCGCCTGGGCGAATCGCCCCATATCGGACGCCGTCGAGGAAACACCTCCTGCCGGAGCAGGATTGAAAATCTCAAAGCCGACGGCCGGTTTTTCCGTATTGTTCCGGTAGCCGTCCGAAGGGAACGGCAATAGGTCTTCTGCAAGCGGCTGCTTAAAGCTGGAGTGTTTCATCCCCAGCGGCTGAAAAATATGTTCCGCGACGTACTGCTCGAAGGGCTCGCCGCCCACACGCTGTACGATGTACCCTCCGAGTCCTACCCCATAGTTCGAATAGGCCGGCACTTCGCCCGGCGGAAAGATCCTCCGTGGCTGGTTCGCGATCAGGAAGTCTCGGAGTGGCGTCGCCTGCTTTGGGTCGGTAAGAAGAACGTCGCGAATCTCTTCCTCAAACCCGCCGGTGTGGGTCATCAGGTTCCGCAAGCTGATGGGCTTGCCGAAAGCCGGCGCGATTTCAAAATCGAGATACTTGTTTACATCCGCGTCGATGTCCAACTTACCTTGTTCCGCCAATTGCATAATCGAAATCCAAGTGAACAATTTGGAGATCGAAGCCAAACGAAACATCGTCGTTTCGGGATCAACCGGTTTTTTCTTCGCGACGTCCGAAAAGCCGTAGCCCTTCCTCAGCAAATCCTTGCCATCTTTCATCACTAGAACGGTGGCACCGGCGACATCGCTACGCTCCAATTGCAGTGGAACGATGCCATCAAAAAATGCCTCAAGGTCGGCCTTTTCAAGAGCGTGCGATGTCCCAGGTTGGGCTACCGCCGGGGGCTTTTCCGCGGGGGCACTCGAGGCATTCTTCTGGGCCGCGTGTGCGCGGGGAGATTGCGCCATCGCGGGAAATGATGTGCACACTGCTACGACAATCAAAATCCTACAAGCTAGACTCATTCCGCCTCCCAAGCTCAAGTGGATTGGCACCGAGTCTCGTGGATATCGGCAGGCCATGCAACTGAAAAATTGGATTTGCTGGTCGTTCGGAATTCGATACGCATTTGTCCCAAAACGGAATGGGTCTTTCCCAAACTTGCCCGAGAACCACACATCGGCGCCGCATCGAAGCTCTTAAGCGCAATGATTTACACGTCCTCCGTACGGAGAGGCGTGGAACTAAAGGTGCGGTAGAAAAGCCGAGGTTTTCAATAAAGCATCCGATGCTCCCTCTTGACGATCCCGAGGTCTACCGCGCGGCGCTGGAAAACGTGACGGCAGGAGTGTACCTCGTCGACCGCTCTGGAAAGATCATGTTCTGGAACGCCGGCGCGGAACGGATTACCGGCTATTAGCGTCAAGACATCGTCGGTCACTCCTCCCTGGAAGACGTTCTCGGCCACCTGGACGGCCAAAACAATGCCATCGCCAAGGACGCGCTTCCGGTTTCTAGCGTCCTGCGCGAAGGCAAGGCCAGTGATGCACTGGTTTCTCTGAGACATAAATCCGGCCACCGGCTCCTCGTGCGGCTTCATGCTGCTCCCATCCGGGATGCCCACGGGACACTCATTGGGGCGATGGAAAACTTCGAGGAGGTTGTCTCCACCGCAGCCTTCGCCGAGCGCCAGAATAAACTTGCAGCCTACGGATGCCTCGATGAGGATTCCGGCGTATTGAACCACGGCATGCTGCAAACGCATCTTCGCGAAGCTCTTGCCTCCTTTGCAGACCATCGCGTTCCCTTCTCCATTCTCTGTATTGGCATCGACCGGCTGGACGCGATCAAATCACGCTACGGCGGTGGAGCCGTCACTGCCATGATTCGCGTGGCCGGGCAAACTCTTGAGAACAGCTTGCGCCCGACGGATTTCCTTGGGCGATGGATGGAAAACGAGTTCCTGGCCGTGTTGACAGAATGCAGCGACGACGAAGTGACCAGAGTGGGCGAGCGGCTGCGCAAAATGGTGAACCAGTGCAAGGTCGAGTGGTGGGGCGACAACCTCGAGGTAACCGTCTCGATGGGCGCGACATCCGCCAGAACCGCGGACAGTGCGGAACTCATGTTGCGCCGCGCGGAAGACGGCTTGCGCGATTGCGTCAAGCAGGGCGGGAACGGCCTGGTCCTGCGCCAACAGTGAGTACCGGGAAGCAGTCGAGGGTTGAGGCACTATGTTCGTAATCATTGGGATCGTTCTGGTGATCGCCGCGATCGTCGGTGGCTACCTGATGGAGCACGGGAACCTGAGGGTGCTTATTCAGCCCGCGGAGCTCCTCATTATCGGCGGCGCTGCGATTGGGACCGTCTTGATCGCCAATCCCCTGCACATCCTGAAAGCCATTGCCGGTGGCGTTGCGGGAGCTTTTGGCGGCTCGAAGTTCGGCAAAGAAAAATATCTCGAAACTCTAAAAATGATGTACGAACTTTTCACGCGCGCTCGTAAAGAAGGTCTCATGGCTCTGGAAGCCGATAGCGACGACCCGGAGAAAAGCCCCGTTTTCTCCAAGTACCCTAAATTCCTGAAAGACCACCACGCTCTCGCCTTCGTTTGCGACACCATTCGCATGGCCTCCGGCGGCGGCGTCGAGCCCTTCGACGTTGATCAAATGATGGAGCTGGACATGGACGTGCACCATCACGATACTTCACAACCGATTGCCGCTCTTTCGACCATGGCCGATGCCCTCCCCGGTCTCGGCATCGTCGCCGCCGTGCTCGGCGTCGTCATCACCATGGGCGCCCTCGGCGGGCCGCCCGAAGAAATCGGCCACAAGGTAGCCGCCGCTCTGGTGGGGACATTTCTGGGTATCTTGCTCTGTTACGGGTTTATCGGCCCCCTCGCCGCAAATATGGCCAAGAGTAGCGAGGAAGAACATGCCTACTACCACGTCCTTCGCGTCGTGATGGTCAGCTTCATGAAAGGCACCCCTCCGACCATCGCGGTGGAATTCGCGCGCAGGGCCATTCCGGGCCATGTCCGGCCGACATTCCAGGAAGTGGAAAAGAGCATTAAGGGTGGCGCTAGCGGTGGCGAGACGCCGCCGGCGGAAGCCGCCGCATAACGGCGGGACTCCTTTATGGCCGGTGCTCGTCCCATCATTGTTATCAAGAAGAAAGGCAGCCACGGAGGACATCATGGCGGCGCGTGGAAAGTGGCTTATGCCGATTTTGTTACCGCCATGATGGCATTGTTCATCGTTCTCTGGCTGATGAACAGCAGCAAGCAGATTCAGGAAGCCGTCGGCGGATACTTCAAGGACCCCACTGGCACCGCAAAACAGGTCGGCAGCGACATGGTCGGCCAGGGTGAAAATTTTGTCGTCTCCAAAGACAACATGGAGCAATTAAAGGAGCAACTCCAAAAAGCCATCAAGGAAGTTCCCAAGTTCGACAAGCTGAAGAATCAGATCGACATGACCGTCACCAATGAGGGTTTGCGCATCGAGCTGACAGAAACGGAAGCGGGGACCTTCTTTGACAGTGGCAGCCCCAAGATCAGCGCCGACGGGGGCGGCATGTTGGTCCTATTGGCGCAAGAACTCGGAAAACTGCCGAATAAATTGGCCCTCGAAGGCCATACCGATTCGAAACCGTACGCTGAAGGCAGCAATTACGGAAATTGGGAACTCTCTTCCGACCGCGCAAATGCGGCGCGCCGTTTGATGCAGCATGAGGGCATTCGTGCCGACCAGATAACACAAGTCCGCGGTTTTGCGGACCAGCGTTTACGCAATCCTGGAGATCCTCTTGACCCTTCGAATCGCCGAATCTCCCTCATCGTTCAGTACCTTGAAAAGAAGCCGGAGCTGGCGGTACCTAAATCCGGACAAACTCCGGAAACCAAACTGGCCAGCCCTGAAGCTAGACCCGAAGGGCCCGATGCAAGGCCTGCGGAGTCCAAGCCTGCAGAGTCCCAACCCGCAAAGCCCTAGCTGTCTAAAAGATTCCCGCGCAAAAACTTAGCGCATCTTGCTGCGATTCCAATTTCCACAGAATCCTTCGTCCAACTTTCACGGATTGGCGGGCTTCGGCGGTGCTGCCGGGGGCGGAGGTGCCACAAATTTGGCGTCGTCCACGGGAACATTTTGTTGTACCTGCTCGACCTGAATGGTGAAGCGGTTCCCCGGGCGCGCGAGCGTCCATCGGAACGGAATTTTCACGCCATTCGCGTCGCGATAATCCGCATAGTCGATCTGCGTAGGGTTGCGTCCAAGAGGAGTTTCCGCATAGCGAATCAGGCGCAACAGCAAGCCCGATTCTCTGTCGAGGAACAACCGCATAGGCGGCAGGCCTTCGCTGCTCCCCACCACCAGGTACGTCTCATGACCATCGATTTTTTCTCCGGCGTCCACACGGAATTTCTGGTAGAGCGTCTTTACATGCGCCGGAAAATAGAGATCAGCATCGATGCGCGCCGCGGCATTTTCCGCCGCCGACATCATATGCACACGCCCCGGAACGCTCAGCCATCCCTGCTTCCCATCGAACCCCGTGACACTGTCCCCGCCCTGCAGATGCATCACCGAGAAGCGCTTGTCCGGCGCCTTCGAGTAAACATCCATGGGGAAATGTTGTCCCCCGAACGCGGTCAGCGTCCCCTCTTGCACCCTGCTCGTAATCTTCTGGAGCGCTTCCGCGCCGCCGATGGCCGCAAGATATTTGTCGAGAAGCTGCTCGGCCGCCGGCAACGAGGCTTTTGCCTCGCCGGGCTTTTTCGCTTCATCCGCCGCCGGCCTTGGCTCTTCGGCAGCGATAATGGGGGTGCCCACAGGTTGCGCTGAGCCGCGATGGCAGGAATAGCAGGTGACCTCTCGATGCCCCTCGAAGTTTTCTTTATTGATTGCCATCATCATGTTGATCATCTTGCGCGCGGTTACTTTGGTCTTCTTGTCGTCCTTTTCGTTGGCATGCTCGACGTGGCAGTATTCGCATTCCACTCCAAGCGAAGCCGCAATAAACTGCATCGCAGGAATCACTTGCTCGGCAGGTACGCCCTTTAGTGCCTGAATATTCTTGAACTGCTCTTCGGCGAGTTTAGGCGCAGGACCGCCCGACGCAGGCGCTGGCGGTGCAGCCGACTGCGCCCCTGCCGTCCCAATCGCAAATAAAACGCCCAGCGATGTCCCGCACAAGGCAAAACAGAAATTCTTAAAATTCCTATTCACGATTGTTGTCCTCGCGGGTGATGTGACGACAGAAAACTCGGAGTGGTTTCAACCGCCACGAAATCTTTGGGAAAGTGCCAAAGCTCACGCGCTAATTTCACCGCGTTTCGCAAGCGCGGTGATGCGGTCGGCGGCTCGGAACGCCAGCGCTTCGATCGTCATTGTGGGCTGACCGCGGCCGGAGGTCACCAGGCTGCTGCCATCACATAGGAAAAGATTTTTTACATCGTGCGTACGGTGGTCCGCATTAATCACTGACGTCTTCGGATCGTTCCCCATGCGGCAGGTGCCGAGAAGGTGTACGCCAAATTGCTGCTCCTGAGCCGGGAAGCTCCACTTTTTCTGTGCGCCTGCGGCTTCGTGAACTTCATGCGCCCGCTCGATCAGCCAGTTGGTGAACTTCAAATCATCCGGATGATCTTTGTAGGTCACCCGAAGCGCCGGCAGGCCCCAGGCATCTTTCAATTCTGGATCCAACGAGAAGCTGTTGTTCTCCACCGGCAACGAAGTGCCATGCGTGGAAACTTCCATCGTGCGCGTGAAATCGTGCGCCAGTGCGGCTTTGAAGTCCTTGCCCCACCTCGCCGTTCCGGGCGGCAGGCTTCCAAATGCAAAGCCCATGGGTGTGAAATCGATTCGCGCGTCAAGCCCGCCTCCACCATAGAAGCCCATCTTTTGCGGATCGAGCTCGTAAAAATCGTGCAGCACGCGGCTGACGGCGAATCCCTTGTACTCGTTGAGGGGATGCTCGTACACGCCCATCACAGGCGTGTAGGTATTGAACATCAAGTATTTACCGACAATACCGCTGGAGTTGGCCAGCCCGTTGGGAAATTGCTTGTTGGCGGAGAGCAACAGCAGCCGCGGCGTCTCCGCACCGTTCGCGCAAACGACCACCGCCTTGGCCTTCTGCAGATGCGTATTGCGCTTTTCGTCGAAATAAGTAGCGCCAATCGCGCGCCCGTTGGCGTCCGTCTCGATGCGATGCACGTAAGAATTCGGCCGAATCTCGCAACGCCCGGTTTTCTCCGCCACGCGAATCGCCGTCGCCAGCGAACTGGACTTCGCGCCAACTTCGCACCCGAATCCCAGGCAGAACCCGCAATTGATGCAAGCGCTGCGTCCCGGGCGTGCCTGCGAAAGAATCGCCATCGGCGCGGGGTACGGATGCCAGCCCAGCTTGCGCGCCCCTCGCTCGAAAATCACTCCCGACGACTTCACTGGCAGCGGCGGCATGGGATAAGGCTTCGACCGTGGCGGATCAAACGGGCTGGCGCCCGCAAGCCCGGACACTCCGATCTCCCATTCCACTTTGGTGTAATAAGGTTCGAGGTCCGCGTAAGTAATAGGCCAATCCGCAAAGCCCGTGCCCGCTATCGGACCGATTTTGCTGCGCTCAATGAAATCGATCTCGTGAAATCGCCAGAAATTCGCCGTAAAGTGCACGCTCGTACCGCCGACGCATCGGCCATAAGCCAGCGCTCGCTGGGGCCTGCCTTTCTCGTCCGGCGTCTTGCGAAACGTGTTCGGCTGCAGCTTCGGATGATTGGTGAGCTTATCCTGTGCAAAGATCTCGATTTCGCTGTGGGTGAAATCCGATTCCGTCAGATAGGGGCCCTGCTCCAGCACCACCACGCGAAACCCGTTCGTCGAAAGTTCCTTGGCCAGGATTCCTCCGGCGGCGCCGGAGCCGATGATCACGAAATCCACTTCGTCGGAAGTCTTATACTTCGGCTGGTCCACAGTCATTTCTTCTCCGCTTCCTTCATCGCTGCTTCCCAGCCCGGATAATCTTTGTCGTAGTACCCAAACGGCGGTTGAAACATATGCTCGCGCTCGCGCCCGATGAGCTTCCACCCGACACCATCGTGGTTCCCGCCGTAATCCGGATCGATCAGGAATCCGGCGATCGTATGCTGCCGTAGCGTTCCAAAAAAGTCTTGCGCGCTGGGCCGCGCCCGGTATGGCCCCTGCCCCGCAGCGGTGTTTTCATCGAACGAATGCAGCACCGCATCTTGTTGTTCCACCGTAAGGCCGGAAAATTTTGCCGCGCCCGGGAACATTTCCGTAACGCGCGCCTGCATTTCCGGCAACCCCTCGCGGTAAGCCTTTTGGTCATCGGCGTAAAAGGTTGCCAGACCCCGATCGATGAAATAAACGATCCCCGCTTCGCGTGCTCCCGGAGTTTCGTCCGTAGGAATGATGCGCGCCGTTATCGCCTCGACCTCCGCAGCCTGCTCCGGCGTGAAGAATTCGAATTTCGGTGGCGTGGGCGAATTCGCGGCGCGTCGCGCATGACCCGCAGCCGCCGCCAGCGCAGGCAAGTGCGTGGAAACCCAAACGGCCGAGAGGCCCGTGATGCCTCGAGACAAAAACTGACGGCGACTGACATTTTCATTCATTTCGACGGTTCCTTAATATAACTTTTGGACTCTAAGCCCCGCGGCATGGAGCGTCAAGCTATTCTTGAGCAATCAAAATTTTCAATCCGGCCAATCGGCAAGCCAAATTGACCGTACCTAGATCTCGCCTCGTCGCGCCAAAGCCGTGATGCGGTCGGCCGCGCGATACGCCAGAGCGCTGATGGTCAACGTCGGCTGTCCTCTGCCGGAAGTGACCAGGCTGCTTCCATCGCAGAGAAAAAGATTCTTCACGTCGTGCGTGCGATGATCCGCATTGTTCACCGATGATTTCGCGTCCTTCCCCATCCGGCAGGTGCCCAGCAGGTGGTAAGCAAAATCTTGCTCTTCGACAGCCGAAGCCCATTTCTGTTTGGCGTCCGTGGCATCGAGTAGTTCCATGATGCGTGCCTTCAAGAAGACACCAAGTTTGAGGTCGTCGGGATGATCCTTGTAGGTCATCCGCAAAGCCGGCAGTCCCCAGGCATCCTTAAGATCCGTATCCAGCGAAAAGCTGTTGTTCTCGACCGGCAGTGAAGTTCCGTGCGAAACAATTTCCACCGTGCGCGTGTAATTGTGCGCCAGCGCAGCCTTGAACTCTTTTCCCCACAGCGGAATCTCGGGCGGCAAGCCGCCGTTGCCATAGCCGTTCAGCGCAAAGGCGATCGGCGTGAGATCGAAACGCGCATCAAGCCCGCCGCCTCCGCAGAATCCCACTTTCTGGGGATCGAGTTCGTAAAAATCATGCAAGATGCGGCTGACGACGACTCCTTTGTAATCATTCAGGGGATGCTCGAATACCGCCATCGCGGATGGCCCGGAGTTCATCATCAGGTATTTGCCAACGAGCCCGCTGGAATTCGCCAGGCCGTCAGGAAACTGTTTGTTCGCCGAGAGAAAAAGTAAGCGAGGAGTCTCCGCTCCATTGGCGCAAACAACCACCGCCTTGGCCTTTTGCACATGAACGTTTCGCTTCTCGTCGAAGTATGTCGCGCCCGTCACCCGGCCGTTCGCGCTCATCTCGATTCGGTGGACGTAGCAATTGGGACGGATTTCGCAGCGCCCCGTCTTTTCAGCCATTCGAATAACCGTCGCCAGCGTGCTGGACTTGGCGCCAACTTCGCATCCGAAACTTTCGCAGAAGCCGCATTGTACGCACGCGCTGCGCCCTGGTCGGGGCCGGGAAAGAATCGCCATCGGCGACGGAAATGGATGCCAGCCCAGCTTCCGTGCGGCGCGTTCGAAAATCACTCCGCCAGATTTCACCGGGAGCGGCGGCATCGGATACGGTTTCGACCTCGGCGGATCAAACGGGCTCGCGCCAGCCAAGCCAGACACCCCGATTTCCCATTCTACTTTCGTGTAGTAGGGCTCCAGGTCAGCGTAAGTAATCGGCCAATCGGCGAGTGCCGCCCCTGCAACCGCTCCAACTTTGCTCCGCTCGATAAAATCAATCTCATGGAAACGCCAGTAGTTTGCCGTGAAATGCACGCTGGACCCGCCGACCATTCGCCCGTAAACATACGCGCGATGGCGCTTCGCTTTGTCCTGCGGCGTCTTGCGAAACGTGGTGGGTTGCAGCTCCGGATGATTGGTGAGCTGGTTCTGTTGCACGACCTCAACTTCGTTGTGCGTGAAATCCGCTTCGGTGAGGTAGGGCCCCTGCTCCAGCACGACCACGCGAAAGCCATTGGTAGAGAGTTCTTTGGCGAGCACCCCTCCGGCGGCTCCGGAGCCAATAATCACGAAATCCACTTCTTCGGCTGTCTTGTACTTGGGCTGATCCACCGTCATGTAGGCGTCGTGTCCTTTGCGAAAGACAATCACTATATCATCGGAGTCGCCTGCGATTGTTGCCTCAGGCATTGCCGGTGTACGATGTCCCGCAAATCCTGAGCACGTCTGGATTTCGCCAATCGGCTGCAATTCTGAGACACTATTAGGCGCTTATGGCTACGTTAACCGGGGCAATTGGATCCGGCAGCAAATGGCTGCTCGACAAAATTGTTGGCGCCATCGCCGCCACCGGCATTAATCCCAATCTCCTCACCTTTCTTGGTCTGGTCGTGAATTTTGCCGCCGCCGCCTTTTTTGCCATCGGCAGTTTCTTCACCGGCGCGCTCATTATTTTCTTCGCCGGTTTCCTTGACATGCTTGACGGCCAAGTCGCCCGCCGCCAGAACCGCGTCACCGCCTTCGGCGCATTCTACGATTCCACTCTCGACCGCTACGCC
>Ga0137412_10004613_pt1 | contig 10995 bp, 7 predicted proteins | sample CZODoug2_1_16fun_FD_122160 | JGI IMG/M metagenome (GOLD analysis project Ga0137412, IMG submission 122160) | Vadose zone soil fungal communities from Angelo Coast Range Reserve, California, USA - CZODoug2_1_16fungal (Hybrid Assembly) | ecosystem: Environmental > Terrestrial > Soil > Vadose zone... | reverse complement strand
GATTTCGGCGCCGGCGGCGCCACCCAGTTCAAGGCCCGCGTCGCCTCCGGCGCGGCCGGCGGCGTCAGCGGCCTGGTCCAGGTGCATCTGGACAGCGCCTCCAACCCGCCCATCGGCAGCTTCGCGGTGGCCAACACCGGCGGCTGGCAGGCGTGGCAGACGGTGCCGGCCAACATCACCGCCACGACGGGAACGCACGACGTGTTCCTGACCTTCGCGAGCGGCCAGTCCGCGCCGTTCGTCAGCCTCAACTGGTTCTACTTCGGACACTGAGGGGCCGCCATGCTCAAGATCCTTGCGGTCGCCGCCATGGTGTTCGCGCTGGCGCCGGCGGCCGCCGACTACACGCAGAGCGTCGCGCCGGTCTCGGCCACGCAGGCGCAGTTCACCTTCACACCCACAACGCCGGCCGCACTGGTAGACGTGCACTACCTCAACAACGGCGCCAACCAACAGAACTTCCGGATGGCCAACAACGGCGGCGTGTGGCAGAAGACCGTCGACGGCCTCAGCGCCGGCAATGTGCTGTCCTACTGGTTCACCTACGAGAAGGGCGGTCCGCTCTACGACACGCCGCACTTCAGTTACACCCAAGGCGGCTCCGGCGGAGGCGGCGGCGGGGGTGGCGCCGGCGCGGGCACGTTCCCGTTGACACTGAAGAACAACACCGGCGGCAAGTGGTCCAACAGCCAGGTGTACGTCATGGTGCTCGGGCAGGTCACGCCCGGCCAGTGGTCGTATCTCAAGGCCGACGGCACGATGACCCACATCAGCCACCTCGACGCCACCGCGCCCAACCACCTCGCCAAAAACGGCGTCAACTACGCGAACATGGCGTTCACCATGGCCCAGGCGAGCACGATCTCCTTGCCCGCCAGCATGTACGGCGGCCGGATCTACGTCTCGCTGGGCACGCCGATGTACATCCCCATCTCGCCCGACGACAACGGCTGGGGCGGGCCGGACCTGCGCAATCCCAGCGACCCCAACGGCGACGTCTACTTCGACTGGTACGAGTACACCTACGTCAACGGCATCACGCCCTTCGGCGGCAACACGACGCAGGTGGACATGTTCGGCTTCCCGATGACCGCGCGGTTGCAGCAGACCGCCATCGGCTACGACCAGACCGTCGGCATCGCCGCGACCCGGGCCCAGGTGATGTCGCAGTACACCGCCTCGGTCGGTGCGGCGTTCTCGGCGCTGGAGAACCCGTACCGGATCGTCGCGCCGCGCTCGTCCAACTCGTTCTGGCCCGGCGGCGCGCAGGCCAACTACCTCCAGCCCTACATCGACCAGGTGTGGAACCAGTACACCGCAACCCAGTTCACGCTGACCCGGCTCGGCGTCACCTTCACCGGCCGGGTCGTCAACGGGCAGTTGCAGTTCACCCGCAACGGGGTCGGGCCGTTCGTGCTGGGCAAGCCCAGCACCACCGACGTCGTGCAGTGCGCGGGCGCGCTGGCCAACGGCACGATGACCGACACGGCCCGGGAACTGGGCGCGGAGTTCTGCGCGGCGTTCAACCGCGGCGTGGCCCAGAACACCGCCAACTGGTACAACCCAGCCGCCTACTACACCAACGCCGTGCAGAACGACTACGCGAAGTTCTTCCACACCATCGGCATCGACCACCGGTCCTACGCGTTCGCCTACGACGACGTGAACGACCAGAGCTCGGTGAAGATCCTGCCCAACACCAGTCCGCCGACCGCGCTCACCTTGGCTGTCGGCTGGTAGTCAACTGCGGGGAGGCGGCGTCCACGCCGCCTCCATCCGCCACGCGGTTCGCCCAGTCGACAAGGCCGGCGACATCGATGCCGTACGGGCCGCTCGCCCGATACGGCTCGATGTTGCCGGCTCCGCGGCGCAGCAGGGACATCGCCCCGTTCCGGTTGCCGCGGGCGGCATGAGTGAGGCCGACGGCCAGCTGCGCCATGCCCCGCCACAGCTGCCGGTGCGGCGCGTCGGAGGACTTCCAGGCGTCCTCCAGCACCTCGTGGGCGTGGAACGGGCGGCCACGATCCAGCAGGTCCTGGGCCTCGGCAAGCGTTTGCGACGGCGTGCGGACGATGCCTTCCGGCTGGCGTTCGACGCCGGGAGCGCCGTGCGCGAGCGGCCGGCCGAGCCCGTCACGCGGACGCGCGTTGCGGGCCCGACCGCCCTCGTCCCGATCCCTCTCGTCGTCCATGCCCACATTCTCTCAGGACGGCTTCTGTCAGGCGCGCATCACCGTCGCGATCGGGATGCGGGCCGCCCGCAGCGCCGGCACGAAGCCACCAAGCAGGCCGGCGATCAGTCCGGCGGCCACGCCGGCGACTCCGGCCTGCCACGGGAAGGCCAGGTCGTGCAGGAACGAGAACTGCGACCTGCCGCTGAGCACCAAACCGGCGGCCCGAAGGCCCAGCACTCCAGCGCCGATCGCCAGCGCCGAGGTGAACAGGCCGGTCAGCAACGTCTCGGCGAGCACGATGCCGGCCAGCAACAGCCGCGGTGTGCCCAGGGCCCGGCGCAACGCGAACTCCTCCACGCGCTCGCCGACCGTGGCCAGGCCGACGTTGAGGATGCCGGCCACGCCGATCAGCAGCACCAGCGCCGCCATGCCGAGGAAGATCCAGCGCATCACGGCCAACTGCTCGCCGACGTGCTCCCTGGAATTGATCGTCCGCACCTGGATCTGGTCGGCCGGCACCCCGGCCGCGGTCAGCCGGGCCTTGAGCGTCTGCTGCAACGCCGTCTCGGTCGGCGCCATCGAGATCTGCAGCTGGGTGTTTCCACTGGTCGGCAGCCAGTTGGCCAGCTCGTCGTAGCGGACGTACGCGGCGGGCGCGTAGCCGCCGTCGTCGACAACGCCGACGATCCGCGGCGTCGGGTCGTTGTCCGCGCCGGTGATGTGCATCTGCGCCGGGATCTGGTAGCGCTCGAACGCCTCCGCCGCCTTGGTGTTGAGCACGAGGCGAGGGGCGAGCGACGGCTGCGCGCCGAAGTCCAGCCACTGCCCCGACTGAAGCCGGTACGGCTGGAACTCACGGACGTCGCCGGTCATCGCGTTCAGGCTGAGCTCGATCGCCTTGCCCGGCGGCCCCTGCGCCACATCCTGATCCGGGCCGCACGACCCGTATCCCGAACAGTAGTAGCCGCCGCTGAACGACTCGTCGATCGGGCCGCCGCCCTTGTTGATCGGCGTGACGTTCGGTTCGCCGATCACCGCGTGCGCACCGGTGATCGCGACCGCGTGTTGCCGGCCCTGCAAGGCTTCCAACACGATCGCGGGCGCCTTGTCGTTCTGCGGCACGGACATCTGCTGTGTGCCGTCCACACCCTCGAGCAGCTCGATGTTGCCCAGCGCCGCCTGCTCGGCGACCTGCGACCCGGCCTGCACCGCGACCACCGCCAGCACGCCCAGGAACAGGCTCACCATGGACAGCAGCGTGCGCAGCTTGCGGGACCGGATGCCCTGCATGCCGATGATCAGCGCCGAGCGCAGCTTGCCGGACAGTCGGATCACGCGGTCACCGCCCCGAGCACGCCGTCGGTCAGGTGCAGCACGCTGCCCATGCGGGCGGCGTGGTCCCGGTCGTGCGTGACGAGAACCAGGCCGCAGCCCCGGTCGGTCGCCGATCGCAGCACCTCGACCACCAGGTTGCCGGTCTCCGCGTCGAGCGCGCCGGTCGGCTCGTCGGCCAGCAGGATCTTCGGGTCGCGGACCAGGGCGCGGGCGATGGCCACCCGCTGCTGCTCGCCGCCGGACAGCCGGGACGGGCGGTGCTTGGCCAGATGGGCGACGCCGACCTGCTCCAGCGCCGTCATCACCTTGGCCCGGCGCTTGCGGCGCGGCAGCCAGCCCTGGCCGTTGACCAGCGCCATCGCCACGTTCTGGGCCGCGGTCAGGTGTTTGAGCAGGAAGAACCGCTGGAACACGAAGCCGAACTCGCGGCTGCGCAGGATCGCCGCCCGGCGTTCGGAGATCCGGGTGATGTCGGTGTCCCGTAACAGATACTGTCCCTGGTCCGGCCGGTCGAACAGGCCGATCAGGGACAGCAGCGTGCTCTTGCCGGAGCCGGAGCGCCCGAGCACGGCGATGCTCTGTCCACTGTGGAGCGTCAGGTCGACGCCGTTCAGCACCGTGCGCGGCTCTTCCTGGCCGGTCAGCGTTTTGGTCACGCCGCTCAGCCGGATCAGCGGTTCGGTCATCGCGTCGGACCGCCGGCCTGCTGCTGCGGCTGCGGCAGGTTCGGGCCCGGCACCGCGACCGTCTCGTCCCCGGTCAGACCCGTCTTGATCTCGATGACCTTGCCGTCGGTGAGGCCCAGGGTGACGTCCTTGGTCTGGCGGTGGCCGTCCACGACCACGTCCACCTTGCCGGCGCCCTGGCTGCCGGCGACCGCTTCCACCGGCAGGGTCAGCACGTTCTGGGCGGTGGCCGTGACCACCTGGAGCGTCGCCGTGACACCGTTGATCATCTTCACGCCGGCCGCCGGCGTGCAGACCAGGCGCAGGCCGGTCGGGTCCGACTGCTGCTGCGGCTGCTGCTGTGTCTGCGGCCCGGCGGTCGGGATCGGGGCGTTGGACGGCTGCCCCGTCGGGGGCTGCGCCGCGGTCGTCGGCGACGGCGGCGCCGGCGTGCCCGCCGGCAGGGCCGCGATGGCGCCGAGGACCGTGCACGGGAACGGGCCGGGGCCGTCCTTGATCTGCGCCTGCACCGTGCCCGGGGCGCTCGCGATGCGGTACGCCTGCGAGCCGTCGAGATCGGCCACGATGCCGTAGCCGGCGTACTTCGCCGAGGCCACCGGCATGCCCGCCGTCACCGTCGACTTGTCGTCCACCAGCCGGCCGCCGAACGTCGCGCCCGGCGGCACGTCCACCCGTGTCGCCTTGCCGTTGGCCCACACGTTCGCCACCTGCGTCGCCGTTGTCGGCGTCGCGTCCGGCTGCTTCACATCCAGGTAGCGCACCTGGCCGTCGATCGGCGCCGGCACCCCGAACACCGGGTCCAGCGCCACCTTGCCGGTGAGGCTCACCTGGTTGCTCAGGTCCTGGTGGGCCGGCTTCACCGTGGTCATCGTCGTGTCGCGGGCGGCGAGGCCCGGCGGCTCCGGCGCGGGCCCGCCGGCCGAGCAGCCGGCGGCCGCGAGCAGGGCGGCCGCGCACACGCCGGCGAGGACAGTTGTCCGCACTGATCCCCCATGGTCGGTTCATCGGAAATGGGTCAACCCAACCAGATGACGCCCACCCATGGTGATGCGTTGCTCACATTCACCGATTCGTCACACGGCGAACCGGTCCGGGTCGGCCGCCGCCCAGTCCATCGCCCACCGCGGCGGCGGCTCGGCCAGCAGCTGGCCCGGGTCCAATCGAACTCTCCGTTGATCCCATAGTCCTGGCCGACACTTAGTAAACCTTTTCTTGACACCTCATCCGCAGCCCTCCCATACTGAAATCGCAGCTCAGTACGGGAGGTGTCCTTGGCCGCGCTGCTCGAGGTGACGTGGACCGATCCGGTCACCGACCGCAAGGGCTACCTGGTCATCGACCGCCTGGTTCGCGGCGTCTGCTCCGGCGGGCTGCGGATGCGGGCCGGCTGCACCCTCGACGAGGTTCGGGGTCTCGCCGCCGGCATGACCCGCAAGGAGGCCCTCTACTACCAGTCTGCCAACCGCTACGTTCCCCTCGGCGGCGCCAAGGGCGGCATCGACTGCGATCCCCACGATCCACGTATGCGAGGCATCCTCACCCGCTACCTCCAAGGCGTCCAGTCGCTGCTCGAACGCCACTGGACCACCGGCGAAGACCTTGGCCTGCAACAGAAACTCATCGACGAGGTCATCGCCGAGATCGGCCTGGAGAGCTCCATCCAGGCCGTCTACCCGTTGCTTCCCGACAAGGACGCCGCCACCGCCCGCCTCCGCCGCGCCTTCGCGCTGGAGGTCGACGGCATCAGTCTCGGCGACCTGTCCGGCGGCATCGGCGTCGCCGAAGCCGTCCTGACCTCCCTCGCCGAGCTCGGCCGCCCCAGCGTGGGCACGCGAGCCGTCATCCAGGGCTTCGGCTCCATGGGCGGCTCCACCGCCCGCTACCTCGCCCAGGCCGGTCTCCGCATCGTCGCCGTCGCCGACGCCCTCGGCGTCATCGCCAACCCGGCCGGCCTCGATGTCGAGCTCCTTCTCCGCTCCCGCGACCCCTTCGGCGAGATCACCCGCTCCGCCCTGCGCCCCGCCGACCGGCGACTCCCCTTGGACTCCTGGCTTTCCGTCGACACCGACGTGCTCGTCCCCGCCGCCGTCTCCTACTGCATCACCCCCGCCAACCAGCACCAGGTCACCGCCTCCCTCATCGTCGAAGCGGCCAACCTCCCCCTGCTGCCCGCCGCCGAATCCCTGCTCACCGCCCGCGGCGTGCACGTGGTCCCCGACTTCGTCGCCAACTCCGCCACCAACGCCTGGTGGTGGTGGACCCTCTTCGGCGACATCGACGCCTCCGTCCCCCAAGCCACCCACCACATCCGCACCGAGATGCGCCGTATCCTCACCGCCGTCTTCGCCCTCGCCCGCACCAGCCAAACCCCGCTCCGCCAGGCCGCCCTCACCTTCACCACCGACCAGCTCGCGGCCATCGACACGCGGAACTAGGCGTCGTTCAATCCGTGTCGGCGCCGGCGGCTACCGTGGTGGCATGTCGTCGCGACTGCTGTCCAACATCAACCTCGCCGGCCTGGCGCGAGACGTGGGAAGCGGCGCCCACGGACGGGGCATCCAGTACGCGCGACAGGGCAGGGTGCGCGCGATGCGCTGGGACGCCGAAGAGGGCAGGCTCGACGGCGAGGTGTCCGGCAGCGGCGACGTGTACGCGACAACGGCATGGTTCGCGGAAAGCGTCGGGGGGTCGTTGCTATACGAAGAGGGCGAATGCAGCTGCCCGGTCGGCGCCGACTGCAAGCACGTCGTGGCGCTCGTGCTGACGGCCGCCGGCGCCGAGAGGCCGGCGGCCGCACCGGTCCGCAAGGCCCCTCCGACGTGGCAGCAGTCCCTGGACGCGCTGCTCAAGTCGCCGGGCGATGCCACGAACCGGCAGCAGGTGCCGCTTGCCATCGAGTTGACACTGTCCGCCAGCATCGGGCCGACATCCGACCGGCCCATGCTGAAGGTGTGGGCCCGCCTGGTGAAACCCGGGAAGAACAGCTGGGTGGCCGCGGTGCCCTGGTCCAAGCTGAACGTGTCATACCATCACGACGGGTACGAGAAGTCGCATGTTCGCCTGCTACAGGAGATATACGGCGTCTACCGGTCCGCCCAAGACCGGTACGGCCATTATTACCACCACGACGAGAAGACGATCGACCTGTCCGAGTTCGACAGTCATCGGCTCTGGCCGCTGCTGGACGAGGCCGACGCCATTGGGCTGCGAGTGGTGCACGGCAAGAAGCGACTCGGCGACGTGGACCGCTACGGCTCTGCCGAGCTCTGCCTGGACGTCACGCAAATCGCGTCATCCGGGTCGCTTGTCGTCACTCCGACGCTGCATCTGGTGGGTCGGGACGACGCGGACGTCGCCCCGTTCTGTTTCATCGGCAGCGACGGCCACGGCGTCGTCCACGTGGACCGCGCGGCCATCCAGGCCAGCGACAATCCCGCTGACTGGCGCCTGCGGCTGGCCAGGATGACCGCGCCGGTGTCCTCCCAGCTGCAACGCATGGCGCAGGCGAACGGGCGCCTGGAGATTCCCGCCGCGGAGCAGACTCGTTTCCGCGACGAGTACTACCCTCGGCTGCGGCGCCTGACCACGCTGGTCTCCTCCGACGACTCCTTTGCGCCGCCCGTGATTTCCGCGCCCACCCTGGTGCTGCGGGCGTCCTACGGCGCCGATCACACCCTCGGCGTCGACTGGGAGTGGGCCTACGACGTCGGCGACTCACCGCTGCGCTCGGCCCTGCACGCCGACGCCGGACACCGGGATCCGGCCCAGGAAAGCGACATTCTGGCCGGTCTCGACATCCCCGCGGACTGGCTCGCCCAGTTGTCCTCGGAACAGGATCGCAAGCTGGCGCCGCACACGGAGTTCCGGGGCGTCGACACCATGAGATTCACCACGGAGGTGCTGCCGCTGCTGGCCGGCCGGGCCGACATCGCCGTCGAGGTCGACGGGGAGCCCGCCGACTACCGGGAGGCCGGCGACTCGCTGTCCATCGGCGTGTCGACGGACGAGATCGACGGCGACCGCGACTGGTTCGGCCTCGGCGTGACCGTCTCCGTCGAGGGGCGACAGATCCCGTTCATGGACGTGTTCCTGGCGCTGAGCCAGGGGCAGTCCCTGCTGATGCTGGCCGACGGCGCCTACTTCTCGCTGGAGAAGCCCGAACTCCAGGCGCTGCGCCGGCTGATCGAGGAGGCGCGGGCGCTACAGGACGCGCCCGGCGGGGAGTTGCGGATCAGCCGGTTCCAGGCCGGCCTGTGGGACGAGCTGACGCGGCTCGGCGTCGTCGACCGCCAGGCGGCGGCGTGGCAGCGGCAGGTGGAGGGCCTGCTGTCGATCGAGTCCATCGAGCTCAACGAGCCGCCGTCGACGCTCGTCGCGCAGTTGCGTCCGTATCAGCTGGACGGATTCCGGTGGCTGGCGTTCCTGTGGGAGTGCCAGCTCGGCGGCATCCTGGCCGACGACATGGGGCTCGGCAAGACAATCCAGTCGCTGGCGCTGATCTGCCACGCCAAGCAGGCCGATCCGGACTGCGCACCGTTCCTCATCGTCGCCCCGACTAGTGTCGTGTCGAACTGGGCGACGGAGTCGGCGCGCTTCGCGCCCGGGCTCAAGGTGGTGGCCATCGCCGACACGCTGCGGCGGCGCGGTCAGGACCTGGCCGACCTGGTGGCCGACGCCGACGTGGTGGTCACCTCGTACACGCTGTTCCGGCTCGACTTCGACGCCTACTCCGGCGCGGCCTGGTCGGGTCTTGTCCTCGACGAGGCCCAGGCCGTCAAGAACCACCAGTCCAAGGCCCACCAGTGCGCCCGGCTGCTGCCGGCGCCGTTCAAGCTGGCCATCACCGGCACGCCCATGGAGAACAGCCTGATGGAGCTGTGGTCACTGTTGTCGATCACGGCTCCGGGCCTGTTCCCGAACCCGACCCGCTTCACCGACTACTACGCCCGCCCGATCGAGAAGCGTGGCGACGCCGAACTGCTCGCCCAGCTCCGGCGGCGGGTCAAGCCGCTGATCCGCCGCCGGACCAAGGAACAGGTCGCCACCGACCTGCCGGCGAAGCAGGAACAGATGCTGGAGGTGGACCTGCATCCGAAGCACCGCAAGCTCTACCAGACCCAGCTCCAGCGGGAGCGGCAGAAGGTCCTCGGCCTGATCGACGACATGAACAAGAACCGGTTCACCATCCTGCGGTCGCTGACCCTGCTGCGGCAGCTCAGCCTGCACGCCGGCCTGGTCGACGACGCACAGGCCGCCCTGCCGAGCGCCAAGATCGACGCGTTGTGCGAGCAGCTGCACGACGTGATCGACGGCGGTCACCGGGCGCTGGTCTTCAGCCAGTTCACCGGTTTCCTCGGCAAGGTGCGTGAACGGCTGGACGACGACGGCGTCGACTACTGCTATCTCGACGGCCGGACCCGCAACCGGGCCGCCGTCCTGGAGCGCTTCAAGGACGGCTCGGCCCCGGTGTTCCTGATCAGTCTCAAGGCCGGCGGCTTCGGTCTGAACCTGACCGAGGCCGACTACTGCTTCCTGCTCGACCCGTGGTGGAACCCCGCGACCGAGGCCCAGGCCGTCGACCGCACCCACCGCATCGGGCAGACCCGCAACGTGATGGTGTACCGCCTGATCGCCAAGGACACCATCGAGGAGAAGGTGATGGCGCTGAAGGAACGCAAGGCCCAACTGTTCTCCAGCGTCATGGACGACGGCGACGTCTTCAACAGCACCCTCGACGCCAACGACATCCGCACCCTGTTCGCCTGATCCCGCAACCAGCGCCCTGCGCCGGCTCGCCCGCCCCCGGTCACGCTTGCCCTCCTAGTTTTAGTCATCTAGACTAAAATTGGATCGGCGGACACGAGGGGTGCCGATCCGACAACCAGAGGGGAACCAGAGATGGGATACGGCCACTGGGACGACAACGCCTTCCAGGCGGCGCGGACGTTCCGCGCCAGCCGGGGTCTCGACGACTTCGGCTACACCGCCGACCTGCGCGACCAGGACTATTCGACATGGCGGGCGCATCCGGCGCTCGACCCAGAGACGCGTTCCGGGAGAGCCGCGACAGCGCCGAGCACGCCAGCTCGCTGCCGATCGCGGTGCTGTTCGACGTCACCGGCTCGATGGGTGTCGTCCCGCGCATCATGCAGGGCAAGCTCGGCCGGCTGCACGGCCTGTTGCGCAGCAAGGAATACGCCGACCACCCGCAAATCCTCTTCGGCGGCATCGGCGACGCCGATAGCGACCGCGTGCCGCTGCAGGTCGGCCAGTTCGAGTCGGACAACCGCATGGACGAGCAACTGCGCCAGATTCTGCTGGAGGGAGGCGGCGGCGGGCAGAAGTCGGAGAGCTACGAGCTGGCCGCGTACTTCATGGTCCGCCACGTGGTGACCGATGCCTGGGACAAGCGCGGCAAGAAGGGCTATCTGTTCCTGATCGGCGACGAGCTCAACAAGCCGCGGCTGGCCGCCCGACACATCCGGGACGTCATCGGCGACCGCGTGCCCGAGGACATCTCGGTCGCATCCGTGTACCGCGAGCTGGCCGCTCGGTGGAATGTCTTCTACGTGCTGCCCAAGCAGTCGAGCTATTACAACGACCCGGAGATCGCCGCGCACTGGGCGTCGCTGCTCGGCGAGCGGTTCCTGCGCCTGGAGGATCCCGCCGCGGTATGCGAGCTGATCGCCCTGGTGGTCGGGGTCGGCGAGGGCCGGATCGACGTCGGCGATGGGCTGGCCGACCTACGTGATATCGGCTCGCACGCCGAGGCCGTCGCCGTCCGCCGCGCCTTGGCGGCGC
>Ga0137412_10004612_pt1 | contig 10995 bp, 5 predicted proteins | sample CZODoug2_1_16fun_FD_122160 | JGI IMG/M metagenome (GOLD analysis project Ga0137412, IMG submission 122160) | Vadose zone soil fungal communities from Angelo Coast Range Reserve, California, USA - CZODoug2_1_16fungal (Hybrid Assembly) | ecosystem: Environmental > Terrestrial > Soil > Vadose zone... | reverse complement strand
CGACTTCGACGGCAAGTCGGTTCAGGGCGCCACGCGCACGCTGTCGTGCGACCTGCTGGCCATGTCCGGCGGATACTCGCCGGTGGTTCACCTTCACGCTCAATCCGGCGGCCGGCCGCAGTGGAGCGATACCAGACATTGCTTCGTGCCAGGGCCGCCGGCGCAGGCCGAGCGCTCGGCTGGTGCCTGCAATGGCGCCTTCAGTCTGGCCGACGCACTGGAGCAGGGATGGAGCGCCGGACTGGGGGCGGCGAGCGCCGCGGGCCTGGCCGCCAGCGGTGCGAGCGCGGCACCGCACGCGAAGCCCGACTTTGCGCGCATCGAGCCGCTCGCAGCGCTCTGGGCGGTGCCGGGACCGGGGCGCGGCGCCAAGGCATTCGTGGACTTCCAGAACGATGTGACGGCGGCCGACATCACGCTCGCCACGCGCGAGGGATACCACTCGATCGAGCTGGTCAAACGCTACACGGCGGTCGGCTTCGGGACTGACCAGGGCAAGCTGGGCAACGTCAACGCGATGGCGATCGCGGCTGCGGCCACCGGCCGCACGATCGCGCAGACCGGTACCACGACCTACCGGCCCAACTACACGCCGGTGAGCTTCGGCGCCATCGCAGGCCGGGAAGTCGGCGCCCTGTTCGACCCGGAGCGCAAGACCGCGATGCACTCCTGGCACATCGAGCAGGGCGCGGCTTTCGAGAACGTCGGCCAGTGGAAGCGCCCATGGTATTACCCGCGCGCCGGCGAATCGATGCACCAGGCCGTGCAGCGCGAATGCCTGGCCGTACGGCGCGCGGTCGGCATCATGGACGTGTCGACACTGGGCAAGATCGACGCGCACGGCCCCGATGTTGCGGCGTTTCTCGACCGGTTCTACACGGGCTCGTGGAACGACTTGAAACCCGGGCGCTGCCGGCTGGGCCTGATGCTCGACGAGAACGGCATGGTGATGGACGACGGAATCGGCGTGCGCCTGGGCGAGCGCCACTTCATGCTGACCACGACCACCGGCGGGGCCGCGCGCGTTCTGGGCTGGCTGGAGCGGTGGCGCCAGACGGAATGGCCGCAGCTTCGCGTGCACCTGACCTCGGTCACCGATCAGTGGGCCGCCATTGCCCTGGCCGGGCCTCTGAGCCGCCAGGTGCTGCAGGCGGTGGGCACCGACTTCGATTGCTCGCGCGAGGCATTCCCGTTTCTGCACCTGCGTTGCGCAACGGTGGCCGGTGTTGCCGCGCGCGTGCTGCGAGTGAGCTTCTCGGGCGAGCTGGCCTACGAGATCTACGTGCCTGCCGACCATGGCCGCGCGGTATGGGACGCCTTGATGCAAGCGGGTGCGCCGCACGCCATCACGCCCTACGGCACCGAGACCATGCACGCGCTGCGCGCCGAGAAGGGGTACATCATCGTCGGCCAGGACACGGATGGGTCGGTGACGCCGATCGACCTGGGAATGGAGCGCCTGTTGTCGCGCACCAAGGATTTCCTGGGCAAGCGCTCACTGGCTCGTGCCGATACCTGCCGCACCGACCGCAAGCAGCTGGTTGGCCTGCTGGCCGAGCAAGCCGATCTGGTGCTGCCCGAAGGCGGCCAGATCGTCCAGGCTGCGGGCGGCAGGCCACCGGTGCCGATGCTCGGCCATGTCACGTCCAGCTACGCCAGCGCCACACTGGAGCGCTCGATCGCGCTGGCGCTGGTCAAGTCCGGGCACACGCGCCTGGGCGAGAACGTGCTCGTCACGCTCGGCGATGGCCGCCTCGCGCCCGCCCGGATCGTCTCGCCGGTTTTCTACGATCGGGAAGGGGCGCGACAGAATGTTTGAAGCGATGCGCCGGGAGAGCCCGCTCGCGGCCCGGGTCCAGGCCGGCCTGCCGGTGCGGATGGCTGCCGAGGGTGTCCGTCTGCAGGAGCGGGCGTTTCTCGGACACGTCGGCCTGCGCTGCGACCCACTCGATGCGGGCTTGACCGTCGCGCTCGAGCGCGTGCTCGAATGCACGCTGCCGCGCACGCCCAACATCTTTGCTGTGGCCCCCTCGGCGCTCAAGGTGCTGTGGCTCGGCCCGGATGAATGGCTGGTCGTCACGCCGGAAGGTCGCGAAGCTGCGCTGGCGCAAGCACTGCGGCATGCCGCGGGCGACGGCTTTGCCACGGTGATCGAGCTCGGGTCCGGCCAGACCGTGATCGAGATGTCGGGAGTGCGGGCGCGCGAGATCATCGCGAAGGGGTGCCCGCTGGATCTGCACCCGCGTGTGTTCGAGCCGGGATGCTGCGCGCAATCGCGCCTGGCCCGAACGCTGGTGACCATCGTGCAGATCGACGCCAGTCCCAGGTACGAGTTGATCGTGCGTCGCAGCTTCGCCGATTACCTGTGGCAGTGGCTGCACGATGCGTGCCGCAATCCGGTTGCACCGAAATATGTGTAAGTTCATTGATGCGGGAGGCAGTTCGATGAGAACGCGATCGGTCGCGGCCCTGTGGGTGGTCGCGTTGGGCTGGGGTGCAGGCGCGGGGGCGGCGGTGACGCCGGAGCAGGCGGCGCGCCTGGGACAGGATCTGACGCCAATCGGCGCCGAGAAGGCCGGCAACCAGGACGGGACGATTCCGGCCTATGAAGGCGGAGAGGCCCCGCTGCCGGGCTGGAGCTGGGGCAAGGTGCGCGCACAGTATTCGAAGTTCAAGAACGAGACGCTGCTGTTCTCGATCGACGCCTCCAGCGTGGACCGGTACGCCGAGCACCTGACCGACGCGCAGATCACCGCCCTGAAAACGGTGCCCGGCTACCGGATGGACGTCTATCCGTCGCATCGCACCTGCAACATCGATCCGACCTATGCGGAGCGTTCCCGCCAGAATGCGATCGAGGCGCGCATTGGCGCCGACGGCTGGAGCCTGCAGCACGCCAGGACCGCCGGCGTCCCGTTTCCGATTCCCCAATCGGGGGTCGAGGCGATGTACAACTCGCGCATGAGATCGCAGGGCATCGGCTACCGGATATCCAATGGCTCGACGATGATCAGTCCGCGGCCAGGCAGCCAGGAGTTCACCTCCTACGGGTGGAGCTTCGAGACCTTCCTGCCATCCCAAAGCGCTGGCAGGGCGGCGGTCGAATCCGAGGGTGGCGTCGAGTTCTACGTGCACTACACGTACATGGAACCGGCAGCGATGCGCGGCCAGGCCTTCATCGGGATCAGCTTCGAAAACAAGGATCCGGAGTCGTACTACTACTTCCCGGGGCAGCGCCGGGTGCGGCGCCTGCCGAACTACGTGTTCGATGCGCCGGTGGTCGGCTACGAGAACCAGTACTTGAACGACGAGCAGCTGATGCTGTGGTCGACGCTGGATCGGTTCGAGTACCGGCTGCAGGGCAAGAAGGAAATCTACGTCGAAAACAACGCGCTCAGGATGCACGACTTCGAGGCCAAGCGCGACGTGGTGTTCGGCAAATCCTTCGTGAACCCGGCCTATCGTCGCTTCGAACTGCACCGGGTGTGGGTCGTGGACGCCAAGCTCAAGCCGGGCTTCCAGCACCTGGTACCGCACCGCATTTACTACCTGGACGAGGACAGCTGGAGCATCGCCGCGGTGACCGAGTTCGACAAGAACGGCAAGGTCTGGAAGCTGATGGAGTCCTCGCAGATCCCCATCTGGGAACTGGGCGGCAACTGCAGTTACGTCGCCTACACGATCTGGGACCTGCAGGGAGGGCGCTACGTGGCCGACTTCAGCGTGATCGGAACCGGCGGCGACGCCAAATGGATCAGCGTCACCGACCCCGAGGCCAAGGAGCCTCAGTTCAAGCCCGACTTTTACACGCCGGAGACCCTGCGGGCGATTTCCGAGCGCTGATCCAGGTCGGCGTCGACCTTCAGACGCTCCACGGACCGACCGGGCACGCCCGAAATCAACGAGTTCGACCTGGGTGGTGGGTCGAGTGTAAATTCACCGCTGCGGTGGGCCGACACTTCTGGTGGATGCGCGCAACCCATGCCAACTGAACCCATGACGAGCGCCGCCGAGCAGCTGCTCGGGCTCTGCGATCGGCTGGACATCAAGTACGTATTCAGCAACCTCGGCAGCGATCATCCGGCCTTCATCGACGCGTTTGCGCGGATGCACGCAGCGGGCAGCCCGATGCCGAAGATCGTCATCTGTCCGCACGAGATGACGGCACTGTCGGCGGCGCATGGATACGCGATGATCACGCGTCAGCCGCAGCTGGTGCTGGTCCACGTCGACGTGGGTACGCAGAATCTTGGCGGCAGCGTGCACAACGCCGCGCGAGCCCGCATTCCCGCCATCATCCTGGCGGGGCTGTCCCCGGTGACCGACGATGGATCGCGCGTCGCATCGCGCAACGAATTCATCCACTACACGCAGGACACGCCCAGGCAGCACGAGATCGTCGGTCAGTACATGAAGTGGTCGTATGAGCTCAGGGCCGCCGAAATGGTGGACGATGTACTGTTGCGAGCCAAACAGATCGCAACCACTGCTCCCGAGGGTCCCGTCTACATAACAGGCGCACGCGAGATCTGGGAGGAACCCGTTGCAGCGTCGTCCGAATCCAGCGCCGATTGGCCGCGAGCCAACCTGGGTGGACTCACCGAGGCTGGGGCGGCCGACCTTTACCAGGCACTGTGCGGGGCGCAGCGACCGATCGTCGTGACGACGTACCTGGGTCGGCAACCGCAGGCGGTTGCTCGGCTGGTCGAACTGTCCAATCGGGTCGGGATCGGAATCTGCCAGGTCAGTCCCCAGTACCAGAATTTCCCCGGCAACCATCCTCACCAGTTGACGTATCGACGCAACCAGGTGATCGACCAGGCGGACCTGATCCTGATGATCGACGTCGACGTCCCCTGGATGCCGTCCAAGGTCCGGCCCGCGGCGGGCGCTCGGCTGTTCCATATCGACATGGATCCGATCAAGGACCGGCTGGGCTACTGGCACTTCCCGGCGCAGCGCGCCCATCTGGCGGACAGCCTGATTGTCCTGGATCAACTGCTCGCGATCACCGGAAATGTCGTGCCCGGGCGCGTTGCGCGCACGGCCTGGATTGCCTCGATCAAGGCGGGTTTGCACCATGCGACGGTCCGACGCACGGGTGCGATCAGCGCCGAGGAGCTGACCGAGGCGGTGCGCGAGCTGGTGACCGAGCGCACGATCATCGTATTCGAAGAGCCTTCGAGCACGGAGCTGATCCCCGACATCCTGCGCATGAGCACGCCGGGCAGCTATTTCTCGAGCGGGGGCGCAGGCCTGGGGTGGGGCATCAACGCGGCGATCGGGGCCAAACTCGCCAGCCCGCAAGCTGACGTGATCAGCCTGGTCGGTGACGGATGTTTTTTATTCGGCGTGCCGAGCAGCGCCTACTGGGTCGCCGGAACCTACGGCGCGCCGCATCTGACCATCATCTACAACAACGGCGGTTGGCATTCGCCCCGACTATCGACGGTCTGGGTGCACCCCGACGGTCCGGCCGAGCGCAACGACACCTACTGGGTGACCAGTGGCGCGGGCGCTCGTCTGCCGGATATCGCCGCCGCCACGGGCGGTGCCGAGCCGTTCTGGGTAACCGAACGCGAGCACCTGAGCGACACGCTCAAGCGCGCGCTTCAAACGGTGCGCCGCGGGCGCAGCGCGGTGGTGGACGTTGCGATCTCGCGCATTTCGCAACAGGTGCTGGGGTAAAACCCGAGTCAAGGAAAGGCAATAGGCGGGAGGACCCGGTGACGGAGGGATTGCGATGACTGATGCGACGTTGATCAACGAGACGGCATGGCGCGGCAAGCTCTTTCTGAACGAATGGAGATCGGGCACAACCGGAAGCTTCGACGTGACCGACAAGGCAACCGGGGAGCGCCTGTCGAGCTTGAGCTTCGCAACGCCCGAGGATGTGGCCACTGCCGCCCGCATCGCGCGCCAGATGCAGCCGAAGTGGCACCAGATGCCCTACGATGATCGCGCCAGGATCTTCCGCAAAGCGGCCGCCCTGATCGAAAGCAACATGGACGGCCTCGCGAGCTGGATCATGCGCGAGACGGGCGCCATCCGGCCCAAAGCCGACGTCGAGTTGAAAATGGCAGTCGGGATTCTGAACGCGTCCGCCAACATGCCGACCGAGCCGCAAGGATTGCTGCTGCCCAGCAACCCGGGGCGCATCAGCTTCGCTCGCCGCTCGCCGCACGGCGTGGTTGGCGTCATCGCGCCGTTCAACTTTCCGCTGATCCTGGCGATTCGCGCGGTGTCGCCCGCGCTGGCGACCGGCAATACAGTCATCCTGAAGCCCGACCCGCAGACGGCGGTGGCGGGCGGCGTGCTGATCGCACGTGTGTTCGAAGACGCTGGCCTGCCCAAGGGCGCTTTGCACGTGCTGCCGGGTGGCGCCGATGTCGGTCAGGCGATCTGCACCGAGCGCAACATCGCGATGGTCGCCTTTACCGGCTCCACGGCGACCGGAAAGCGCGTCGGGGAACTGTGCGGCAAGCATCTGAAGAAAGCTTCGCTCGAGCTCGGTGGCAAGAACTCGCTGATCGTGCTGGACGACGCCGATCTCGATCTTGCCGCCTCGAGCGTTGCATTCGGAGCCTGGCTGCATCAGGGCCAGATCTGCATGGCCACCGGCCGCATCCTGGTTCCCGAGAAGATCGCCGGGGAACTGGTGCGGCGTCTGGTCGACAAGGCCAATCATCTTCCGGTCGGTGACCCGATGAGCGGAAAAGTCGCGCTCGGTCCGATGATCAGCGAAAGACAGGTCAAGCACGTGGATTCGATCGTGCGGGAGTCGGTGGCCGCAGGGGCGAAGCTGTCGGCGGGCGGCACCTTTGACAACCTGTTTTACAAGCCCACGGTGCTCGAGCACGTCAGGCCGGGCATGCGGGCCTTCGAAGAGGAAATCTTCGGGCCCGTCGCGTCGGTGACGACGTTCTCGACCGACGACGAGGCGATTCAGCTCGCCAATCAAACCGAGTATGGGCTGTCGGCCGCGGTCATCTCTCGCTCCGTCGGCCGCGCGATGGCGATCGGCAACCGTCTGAATACCGGCCTGCTGCACATCAACGATCAGACGGTCAACGACGAACCGCACATCCCATTCGGCGGCCGCGGCAGTTCGGGCAACGGCGGGCGGATCGGCGGACCGGCCAATTGGGAGGAGTTCACTCAGTGGCAGTGGGTCACGATCAAGGACAGTCCACCGAACTATCCGTTCTGAGGGCCTACATGCAAGCCACGACAGCCCTGCAGCAGGACCCACCCGGCGCCGGCCGATTCGGCCTGCAGCCCGGCTACAGAAGAGTTGTGTTCGCCAGTTGCTTCGGAACTGCCATCGAGTGGTACGACTTTTTCATCTACGGCTTCCTCGGTCCCCTGGTGTTCGACACGCTTTTCTTTCCCAGGCTCGCTCCGCAGATCGGCACGATTGCGGTGTTCGCCACGTTTGCGGTCGGATTTCTGGCGCGCCCGCTCGGGGGAATCGTCTTCGGCCACTTCGGCGACAGAATCGGCCGCAAATCGATTCTGATGGTCACGCTGCTGCTGATGGGCGTCGGCACCGCGGCGATCGGACTGCTCCCGACGTATGACCAGATCGGCATCTGGGCGCCCATCGCCCTGGTGAGCTTGAGGTTCGTGCAGGGATTTGCGCTCGGCGGCGAGTCGGTTGGCGCGCTGCTGCTGACCATCGAAGGTTCTTCCGCGGCAAGACGTGGACTGTTCGGCGGTGTGATCCAGGCAGCCGGTCCCATGGGTGTGATCCTCGCCTCCCTGGCGGTGGCCATCGTTGCGAGAATGCCCAACGCCGAGCTGCTGTCGTGGGGATGGCGAGCCCCGTTCCTTCTGAGTTTCGTGCTCGTGCTGCTGGGCGTCTATGTGCGGTTGAAACTCGAGGAGTCGGCAACCTTCAAGGCAGCCGCCGAGCAACGTGAAATCGCACGGGTGCCGGTGCTGGAAGTGCTGACGAACTACATGCGCCCGACGCTGATCACGTTTTTCATCGTCATGGCGGAAACCAGCTTCTTCTATCTGACCGCGATCTTCTCCATCTCGTACGGCACCAAGCGCCTGGGACTGCCAAGAACGACGCTCACCGATGCGCTCCTGGTCGCCAATTGCCTTGCCTTGTTCACGGTGCCGCTGTTCGGCGCTTTGTCCGATCGCATCGGGCGACGTCCATCGTTCCTGGCAGGCATCCTGGCTACCGCGCTCTACATCTATCCGTTTTTCCTGCTGATGGCCACGAAGGAAGCGCTGCTGGTGACGGCCGCGATCGCCATCGCGGTCGGTCTGATCCACCCGATGATGTTCGGACCCGAAGGGAGTTTTTTCTCCGAGCTGTTCGACACGCGAGTCAGATTCAGCGGGGTATCGGTTGGCAAGCAGATCGGCACCGTGCTTGGAGGCGGGCTTGCGCCGCTGATCGGGACCAGCCTGGTTGCATGGAGCAACGGCTCGATCGTGCCGGTCGTTTTCTATTTCGTGACGTTGGCGGTGTTTGCGTTTGCTGCTGCCGTCATGACGCATGAAACCAAGGGCCGGACGCTCTGAGGGTGCAAGTGGGCAGGCCGAAGACCGGACAGGGATTCCATCATGCTCTTCATGATCATTGAACGCTTCAAGAACGGTGACCCGGTAGCCGTGTATCGGCGTTTCCGCGAGCGCGGGCGTCTCGCGCCGGACGGATTGCAGTATGTTTGCACCGCTCCTAGACAGTGTTTAAGCGTAGTCGACGAAGGAGTGTTTCGAGGATCTGCGGACTTACGCGCTGGCCCGCTCGGACACGGGCGACGGGGGCTCGTGCCCAGCCTCGCCGGCCAGGACGCGCGCCCAGCTGGCCAGCTGGTCGGCCGGCATCGCATGGGCAAACAGGAATCCCTGCAACTCGTCGCAGCCAAGTGCCAGAAGAATGTCCCGTTGCGATTCGGTTTCCACGCCCTCGGCGACGACCCGCAGTCCCAGTGCGTGCGCCAGGCGTACCACCGCGTCGACCACGGCCCGGGCATCGCCAGTGGCCTTCAGATCGTTGACAAAGCTGCGGTCGATCTTGAGCTCCTTGGCCGGAAGCTGCCGCAGGTAGCTCAGGCTTGAATAGCCGGTGCCGAAATCGTCGATCGAAAGAAAGACGCCGATCTTCGCCAGTCCCTCGAATGCGCGCTGGGTCGCCTTGAAGTCCTCCATGGCGACCGATTCGGTGATCTCGAGCAGCAGTCGCGACGCTTTGACGTTATGACGTCGCAGCGACTCGCCGACGCGATCGACCAGGTCCGCCTGTCGCAACTGGTGCACCGAGACGTTCACCGCAATGCGTGTGTGCAAGCCGCTGTCTTCCCAGGCGCGCAGCTGCCGGCATGCTTCGTCGATGACCCAGGACCCGAGCCGATGGATGATTCCGAAGCGCTCGGCGATCGGGATGAACACGGTCGGGCTGATTGGTCCGAGCCTCGGATGATTCCAGCGCAGCAGCGCCTCGGCACCGGCCAGCCCGCCGCGCTGCCCATCGATCTTGGGCTGGTAGTGCAGGCTGAGCTCGCCGCGGTCCAGCGCGTGGCGCAGGTCGTTCTGAAGGCTGAGCGGCTCGAACGGACCCCCGTCCATGTGGGGTTCGAAGATCGCGAAGATATTGCCGCCGGCCTTTTTCGCGGCGTACATCGCCGCGTCGGCCCGCGCGATCAGTTTATCGCCCGGACCGTGCTCGGGGAACACGACGATGCCGACCGAGGCCGAGATCTGCATCTGCCGATTCGCGATGTCGAACGGCGAGGCCAGCGCATCGACCAGCCGCTCAGCGAACGAGCTGCACTCCACGACGCTGCTTACGTCCTCCATCAGAAGCAGGAATTCGTCGCCGCCGACCCGCGCAACGGTGTCGCACTCCCGCGCCACGCCGAGCAGTCGCCTGGCTGCCTCTTTTAGGACGATGTCCCCGGCCGCGTGCCCGAAAGAATCGTTGACCGGCTTGAAACCGTCCAGGTCGACGAACAGCACGGCTAGGCTGCTTGGACGGCCACCGCGGATCGGAACGTCGGCTCGCTCGCTGCGCGACAGCGCATGGGCCAGCCGATCCTCGAACAGCAGGCGATTGGCCAGGTGTGTCAGCGGATCCAGAAAGGCCTGCCTTCGCAGTTCCTCGTTGGCGGTTTGCAGCTGGATATTGGTCGCTGTGAGCGAGCGCGCCAGCAGGTTGGTTTTTCCCTGCATGCGCGCATCGAGTACCGACGTAAACAAGGTCATCCCAAGCAGGCTTCCCGAAGCGAGCACGACCAGGCTGCTCAGGCCGCTGCCGCCCAGGTCCGCGGCGCTCAGGCACACCGACCCGGCCGGGACGTTGACAGCGGCCATGGCCGTGTAGTGCATCCCGCTGATCGCCAACCCCATCACGAACGCGGCAGCAGCCTGATGGGCGAATCCGCGCGAGTCGGTCAGGCCCCGCAGCCAGAAGAAGATGCGCAACGCGGCGGCCGAGGCGACCACCGCGATGACTGCCGACGCCGCAACCAGCGGCAGGTTCCAGACGATGCCGGGTGCCAGATCGAGCGCCGCCATACCGGTGTAGTGCATCGTGCAGATGCCGGCGCCCATGAGCGTCGATCCGATCGCCAGGCGCCGGATCGTCAGACTTCCGCGGCTGGCCACATAGAGGGCAACCCCAGAGACCGCGATTGCGGCGACCCACGAAAGAAACGTGAGGACGCGGCCGTAGCCGAGCGCGATCGGCAGCGTATAGGCGAGCATGCCGACGAAATGCATGGACCAGATGCCGGTCCCCATCGCGACCGAGCCCCCGGCCCACCAGATGCGGGCCATCGCATGATCGTCTCCGCATACGCGCTTGGCCAGATCCAGCGTGACGTAGGAGGCGAAGCTCGCGATCAGGACCGAGGTCGCGACCAGCCAGGGATCGTAGCGCGGGAGGAGGAAGTCCACGGTATGTATGTTATTAGTCTGAGGACCACAAGCGAGTAGGCCCGATCGACACGAGACGCCACTGACTATCGGCACCCA
>Ga0137412_10004611_pt1 | contig 10996 bp, 8 predicted proteins | sample CZODoug2_1_16fun_FD_122160 | JGI IMG/M metagenome (GOLD analysis project Ga0137412, IMG submission 122160) | Vadose zone soil fungal communities from Angelo Coast Range Reserve, California, USA - CZODoug2_1_16fungal (Hybrid Assembly) | ecosystem: Environmental > Terrestrial > Soil > Vadose zone... | reverse complement strand
GCACCAGGCCACGCTTCGATCTGCGCGAGCTCGCTGCGCGAGACGAAGCGCGCGTCCTGTGGCCAGACGAAGCAGAACACCCGGCTCAATGCGTCGACTCGATCCGTGCAGGCGCGCACGAGGGACGCGTTTTGCGCGGCCTCGTCGTCGAACACCACAGTGAGATCGAGATCGCTCTGGCCGGGTGCGAACGTGACCGAGCGGGGATGGCTATGTCGCACGTAAACCGCCTCGACTCCCTGTAAGCTCGCGAGTTGGCGGCCCACCACCCACGTGCCGAGCTGGCATGCCTTCCGATAGAAGGTGCGAATCCACGGGATTCGCGAGCTGCGGATGATTCCCGAGCGAAACCGACGCCGCAATTCTCCCCGCCGCCATCTTCCCATCGATCAGGGCCTCGCTCGGCGGTGTCGCAGCGCTTCTTTGAAAGATCGGGTGGAGCGAAGGAACGTATCGCCGAACGCCACCGACGGTTCGATGTGCGTGTTCTCGTGGAACTCGTTGAAGCTGGTGATCACGACCAGGTCCGGCGACGGCTCGAGGTCCAGCGCAACTTGTTGCATGTGCTCATAGGTGCGCGTTCCCCGCCGCGAGGTGAGTCGGTAGCGGCTTTGACTCCGCTGCGGTGAGGCCAGACGCGTGTCGTCGTATCCCGGGCAAACCGTAAACAGACGAACGGCTCCCCCGTCCTCGGCGAAGGAACGGTAGCTGCTGGTCCAGATCGCTTCGCGCACCGTGCGGCGGCCCACCTGCAGTGGTGAGTACACGCACCATCCGTCGAAGAACTCCCGCAATGGACGTGGGACAAACTGATTGAAGATGATCTGGCCCGTAGCGATAGCGTGGAAGCCGCGCGTGAGCCGAGACAGCAGGTCGCGATGATAGAAGAGGAAGCCGAGAAACGGGCCGCTCAGGTAGTACCAGAGAAGCGGACGACCCCGCAGACGGTGGTAAACGGGGGAAGGCATGAACTCGTTTCGAAGCGTGTTCAAAGCTCCCTCGACCACTCTCGCGTCTTCCGTATTGATCGCCAGGAGAATGGCGAGTGACATCGGCCGGTCCGCTTTCTCCGCAGCGGCAAAGAGCAATCGTGTTGCCTCGACCTCGGTCGGGTTCAGTCCCTGAAAGGTGACCTGCCAATTGACCACCATGAAGTCGAGCTCGGCGTCGGCGGCCATCGCCAAGTGCCTGCGGATCAAGCGCGCATTACCGGAAGAATAGGCGCCCCCGAGTGGCGGGTCGGTGACCGCGGCAAACTCTCGGTTCTCGTTCCAGTGCTGCGGCTCCTTGCCGGCGTGGTACCAGGGATAGTAGTGGGCGCCGAGCAGCGGCCGTCGGGGCCGAGCCACGCGATGCGAGACGGTCTCGCGAAAGAGGTCGAGCAACTCGCCCGCGGTCCGCTCCCAGCTATGGTTCGCAGCGATCTCGCGTCCCGCAGCACCCATGCGGCGCGCGAGATTCGGATCGCCCAGCACCGTCGCGATGCTCTCCGCGATCTTGTCGGGATGTGCGGGCACGAAACGCGCGCAGCTGTCGTTCAGCACCTCGCTGTATCCGCCGCCTTCAGTGGCGATTACCGGTCTCCCGGCTGCCGCCGCTTCGAGCGGCACCATTCCAAACGGCTCGCGTTGAGGAGTGTAAACGCAGATCGACGACCGCGCGTAAACGTCGTTCAGAGCCTTCTGGTGGATACGGCCGCTGAAGGTTACTCGTTTGTCGAGGCCGAGATCACGCGCCAGCCGACGCAGGTTCTGCTTCTCGGGGCCGTTGCCGACTATTCGGAGAGTTTCATTCGGGAGCCGCGCCAACGCCTTTATCACCAGATCGATCCGCTTGTGCTGCCAGAGGTTACCAACGAACAGAAGCGGGTCTGACGACGACGGCGGCGATACCGTCGCGGGCAAGTTCACCCCCGGATAGACCACCCGATCGGGATCGCGGCCATAGATCGTTCGCAAGTACTCGCCGGTGGTGCGGCTATTGGTGGCGAGCCGATCGATGCCGGCGGAGGAGTCGATCGTCTCGATTAGATGCAGCAACACGTCGAGCTCCGACACACTGACCCGGTCGTAACGCATCTTCGGATAGAGATGAATGCTCACCTCGGCGGCGCCGTTATTCTCCGGACGGAGATCGTAGAGAGTGCGAAGCGGCTCGGCGGCGAACCAGACAGATGGACGCCGCTGAATGAAGTGGGTCGGGAACAGGTAGAGGAAATAGAGATCGTGCGGCCCGATCATCTGCTCCCAGACCCTCGGAAGCACCACCGTGTTGTAGAAGAACGCGTCGGGACCGATGCGTCCGCCGGGAAGCCTGACAACCTTCACCCGGGATCCGACATCGAATTCCGCCATCAGGTCGCGCCGGAAGAGAGGAGTGTACAGGGTGACGTCAATGACGTCCTGCCAACGGCGCAAGCATTCGAGCAGGTAAACCTCCGAGCCCCCGTAGTGACTGAGCTGAGGTGTGACGATGCCGAGGTTCATTCAGAATCCGCCAGCGAATGTGGTCATCACGAATGTCACGTCAACAGGAGCGCCTTGAGCGACTCCGCCATGACCGGCCAACTGCCGCCATAGTAGCGCTCCATAATGATGACCGGGGTCACTGCGATTGTTATCAGCGGGAAGAGAAGGACCGGATACCAGGTCGGCGCCAGCATTCGTTTAAGACGTGGACCGTATTCAGGAACTACCCAGGCCAGCAGCGGCAGCACCGGCAGGAGGTAGCGACCTTGCACTCCATTGATCGTCGCCCAGCCCAACGGCGTCCAGGTTATATAGAGGGCGGCGCACACAGCGCTGAGCAGCGCACCGAACGTGAGTAGCGCCAACGTGCCCGGCCACAGAGCGGACCCGCGATCACGACTGTTCGGCGCGATCATGGCCATCACCAGTGCGCCCGCGGCGGTCAGATAATACCAGTTCGGCATCGGCGTATCGGTCCATCCGAGATAGCCGATGACCGTCTCCGGCAGCCAGACTAAATGTTGGGTGAAGTAATTCATCATAACCGCTGGCAGCAGGAATGGATCCGCGATGAGACGGTGGAATTGGCCAGACAGGGACAGTTCGGGCGGAATGGGCGGTGTAAGTCCCGAGAGGATCCGCATCCAGAAGATGACTATCCCGACCACAACCGCGGCTATCAGGCCTTTGCTTCTCAAGGCGGGATCTCGCCGGGATAGGAAGGCCGGCGCCAGGAATGCGAGCGCGAACTGCGGCGGCCTTGCCAACGTGGTCGCCACGACGATGAAGGCGAATACGGCGAACTCTCCTGTGCTGGCCGGTCGATCCCTGGTGAGGGCGCGCGAAGCCATTGCGACTGCGAGGATAGACAGGCTGATTAGCAACGCATCCTGAGAGGCCGAACTGAACTGCGACAGGGTCATCGGCAGCAGCAGTGTGGCGAAAGTCAGCGCTCTTCCACGTTTACAAATTGATAGGGCAAGGAAGCCGACGACGCAGGCCGTAAAGCCGTTGATCAGGCGCACTGCCACCAGCGTCCGGGCGAGGCTCAGGCCGGCCAGGCGGCCGAACACTATGCCGAACGCCTGCGGCAGGTAGAGAAACGGGCCGTATTGCGCGGTGGCCTGGAAGTTGACGTGGTCCTTGGGTCCCGACCATCGGATTGCCCCGGCTTCACGCGCCAACGCAACGGTCTGCGTAACCTCGGGATGAAACGGCATGTTTTGATAGAGGGCGCCAATCGCGACCCAGCTACCATCGATAGTGCCGCCGAGACGAGGTGAAATCATCACACCGCGGCTGATCTGGTCGGCGCGCTCAATATTCGCCAGCTCGTCGGCAACCTGAAACGGCGCCATGATGACGGAGAGAACGATTACCGAGGGCAGTGCGTAGATGAGGAACAGCCAAGGCAACTTCGTCTCTACGACATTGGCGAGCCTTCTCCCGGGCGAGGGCGCGTGTGCTGTCACGAAGTAGTTGGCCAGGTCTCTTGACGGTTCGGGCAATGGCCCAACGTCCTCAGGGATGCCAGATCCGGGCAAACTGTGGATCGCGCCAATCCCAGGCGCGGCTGGGGTCGTCGTCGATATTCCTCGGCGCGATGTTCCATTGCCACGTCGCGTACTGAAGCGCTCCCCGCGCGTGAATCGTCAAGCTCACCAGCGCAAGCATCGCGACAACTGCGGAAACCGCAAGCTGCGTGCGGGGGCGGAACGTTTCCGGCAAGCGGAAATTGAAGGCGGTGAAGTACACGAGAAACGGAATGATATCCGTCATGAAGCGCGGTCCGAACGCGTGGCCGCCCCACCATCTCGACGCCGCGCCGATGATGATCGTATTTCCCACGACGATGGCGCCGTAGGCGAGGTTCAGCGCCCGCTGCTCTCGATCGCGCAGCGCAAGAACGAAACCGCTCAGCGCAAAAAGCAGAACGGGGGAAAACACGAACAGTCCTCGAGACGGGCTAAACAGGTTGCCCAACAGTCCTTCCACGAATCTCGTAAACACCGAGAACGCTTCACGATGGTAATAATCCGGGACCGGACGGTGGTAGATCATGAAGTTGTAGGCAATCCACGGAATCGCAACCAACATTGCCCAGCACATGTATCGCACGAACCACGCGCGATGACAGAGCAGCACGTAGGTGCTGAGCACAGCGATCGACACGATGGCGATCGGTCGGATGAGATAAGCCATCGCGAGCGGAAGAGCCACGTATTGAATCAACTCTGGCCGGCGCCGCGCGCGGACCAGCAGGAGCATCGCAATGACCAGCATCAGCACCAATGGGCCGTGCTGCCACAAGGCGCGGGTCGCGGTCGACCACATCGAAGTGCAGAAGGAGAAGATGACGGTGGATGCCAGCGCGATCGCCTGGCTTTGAAACTGGGAAAGAATAACCCAATAGAAAACCACGCCGGCGGCTGCCCCAACGATGCTGGCGATAAACTGTTCGGTCCGGCGTGGGACGCCGTAGCGCAGCCCTTCCGCCCATTGTGGGCGCAGCCACCCGGCAACGACTACGGCCGGCATGATCATAAGCGACGTGCCGATGGGATAGCGCGTGCGGGGCCGGCCATCGGGGTATTCAATGGAATAGAAGTCCTGCTTCGCGACGATAGGGAGATACTCGGTCAGGTCGCCACCGTGCCCCTTCGCGAAGCTCATCGCGGTATGGATCGCCCAGCGCGAATCCGTCGAGGTAATTACTGGGCTGGCGGCATAGACGGCGAGCAGAAACGCGAAGAGGGCGACCGAAAGACTGGCGGTTTCGAAGCGGGTGCTGCTCCTTGACGCTTGCCCGATCAAGCCGTGCAACCCGGCCGTGGATTCGGCCGAAGGTTTCTCTTTCATCGCGTTCTTTGTGACTGCTGGCGCTATACTGGCGACTCGGGCCGATCAAAAACTCGAAGACTCATAACAGCTACAATGCCGGAAGGCTAACGCTTCGCTCGCAGACTGGAACGCTGGTGCCAATTCGATTTGATCTTGGTTTGGTCCGCGCGGTAGCTAGTGTCTAAGGAGTCTCGATGGCAGTCGCGCACATCGTCGGATCTTCAAGTAAGAGCGTCGCCGCTGAACCGCTTGGTGAAGGCTTGGCGGAGGCGAGTTTCGACATCTATGGTACCGGACTCAGTGTGGTGAGCGAGGTTTCCGGTTTAGTCGACAGCTTGGGCAGGGACTTTGCGTATTTTGTTGCCCCGACTCAGCGCGGAGCAATCAGGATTGTTGCCCACGCCGATGATCCGCCCTGGGAGATCATTCCGGACCGAATCGCCAGCATGATCACGCCCAATGCGATCAGCTATGACGATCACGAAGTTCGCTACAACGACTACCATCGACAGCTACTTGGGAAATACGACTTCGCCAACGAGCGGGGCGAGCTTTGGAGCCGCGATCTCGACCTTCTCTACGAGTTAACCTATCTGATGGCATTGTCGCGGGTCGGCGAGCTTCACGATCGGAGAGGAATCCACCGGATTCACGCGCTCGGAATTGCCGTCGCCGATCGGGGCGCGCTGGTGCTGCTCCCCGAAGCGGGTGGTAAGACCACGTTAGCGCTGGAACTGCTAAAGCGGTCTGCGGTCAAGATTCTTTCCGACGATACGCCGTTGCTCGCGAACGGACAGTTGCTCGCTTTCCCGACCAGAATGGGAGTTCGCGGCAGAGTAGACGGGATCGCTCTCGAACACTTGCGGACCTTCAATCGCCGCAATCACGGTCCCAAAACGCTGATCGATCTGAGCTACTTCCGCGACCGCGTGATCGATCGAGTCTCGCCTAAGGTAGTGATCGTGGGCGCGCGCAGCAGCAGCGCCAAGTCGAGCATCGCACCGATGAGCCGACTCCAAGCGCTTCCAGTGTTGTCCGCAAACCTGGTCTTCGGGCTGGGTCTGCCGCAGGTGCTGGAATATTTTCTGCGCGCGCGAGCAAGCGACCTTCTCAGCAAAGGATCGATCGCCGCATCGCGGCTGATTGCTGCGATACGGTTACTGAGCAAGACCGATTGCTACCGGTTGGTGCTGGGTCGCGACCTGGCCGGCGCCGCCGATGCAGTCGAGTCGGTATTGGTGAGATCGACGTAAATCCGTTTCGCTCTCTCCGCGAAAAATTCCAAACTACTGCGCGAGCCCACGACGCCAAGTTCGCCCGCTGAGTGTTAACACACGGTTAGCGTGCATCGAAGCGTCATGGATAGCGGGAGGTTGGTATTTGGCCCAAACCTTGCTGTTAACGCGCAAACAACTGCGGACTTCTATTTTTGGAAGCGGAAAGGTGCGGAAAGATGGGGAGAACTATGAGTTATAAGATGAAGGCAGCAGCGTTGGTTGCTTGCATGCTTGCGATTGGTGTTGCGTCTACGCCACAAAAGGCGTCCGCCCAGGCGTGCGACGGAGATCCTCAGAAAACGGCGTTGGCCCGCCCTATTCCGCTGGGTATTTCGGGCGGAAACATCCACTCGTTCCTCAGGAAAAAAGTCAATAATAAAATAATAGGCTGCTTCGGCGGGACGCTGGGCTCGATGGTCCAGGATTCGAGCCTCAATCAATTCATCCTCAGCAATAATCATGTGATCGCGGACCAAAATACGGCTAAAGCCGGCGAGCGCATCGTGCAGCCCGGACTTGAAGACGTAACATGCTTCAAGTCGCCGACCAATGCGGTCGCAACGTTCAGTAAAGCCATCCATATCAACTTCGCAGGCGGCAAAAATACTGTCGACGCAGCTATCGCGGCCGTCGAGCCAGGATTGGTGAGCCCTGACATCCTCTTTATCGGGGAGATAGCAGACTCGACGGCGACGCCTGTACTCGCGCTGCCCGTGCAGAAAATGGGCCGCACGACGTGCCGCACGACCGGAGCGATCCAGGCAGTGAACGCCAACGTGACGGTAAACTATTCCGAGATCCATAAGCCGAAATTGGCTAAATTCATCAACCAGATTCTCGTAGCCGGCAGCACTGAGACCCCTGATTTCGGCGGACCCGGCGACTCCGGATCGTTGATCGTAACCCAGGGTACTTGCCCCCAAGCAGTAGCTTTGCTCTTTGCGGGCTCGACTGGCGGCGGAGGCGTTACGATAGCCAATCCAATTTCGGAAGTGCTGGGCAAGCTAGGTGTTTCGATGGTGGGAAGTTGCACCGCATCGTTGACATCCGATACGAGCCCGGCGGATGTCCTGGCCGGGAATTCTGGCGTGTCGATGGAGGCTCTCAGCGCAGCCACCTCGGTTCGTGATCGACACGAGAGCCAACTCATGAACATCAAGGACGCCGTCGGCACCGGAATCGGTGTTAGCGATGGGTCCGGTCATCCGTCTCTCGAAGTTTACGTCAAGAAGCTGACCCCCGAGATGCAAGCCGCCGCGCCGACAGAGGTCGATGGTCTCCCGGTGAAGCTGGTCGAGAGCGGAGAATTCGTCGCTTACTGAGCCAGCTATTACGATCAGACAATAAGATATCGGACGGCGGCGGCAGCAATTGCCGTCGCCGTTTCCCATTGCAGTCTGATACATGGTCGAGACTGCATCTCCCGTAACTTGACATCTACATTCGTTCGGCGCCTGATCCGACTTTCTGCCGAGATCATCCTGGAGGCTGAAAGTCGATGAGCAACGAAATCACCCCGTTCCGCATCTCTGTAACTGACGCTGAACTCGACGATTTGAAGCGCCGCCTGCGTGGCACGCGATGGCCGGAGCGGGAGTGTGTCGATGATTGGTCGCAGGGGTTGCCGCTCGCGTATGCGCAAGATGTCTGTGCGTATTGGCTCGAGAAATACGACTGGCGCGAACGAGAGTCGCGGCTCAGCCGGTTTGCGCAGTTCAAGACCACGATCGACGGACTCGCGATACATTTTATCCACGTTCGTTCGCCGAATCCCGACGCTCTTCCACTTGTCATGACTCACGGGTGGCCGGGCTCGATCGTGGAATTTCAGAAAGTTATCGAACCGCTAACTAATCCAGCTGCTCATGGTGGCGATGCCGCCGATGCATTTCACGTCGTGTGCCCATCGCTTCCGGGCTATGGCTTTTCTGACAAGCCGTCGCGCACCGGATGGAACGTGCAACGGATCGGACGCGCATGGTCGGGCTTGATGCCCCGTCTGGGATACAAGCGCTACGCGGCTCAAGGCGGCGATTGGGGTGCGATGGTGACGACCTGCATCGGGATTCAGGATCCCGCCAACTGCGTCGGCATCCACCTTAACATGCCGATCGCATTGCCAGATCCGGCGACTGCAAACAGTCACACTGAGAAGGAGAAAGCCGCGATCGCCGGAATGCAGCATTACAACGATTGGGACTCGGGATATTCCAAGCAACAAAGTACGCGCCCCCAGACGGTGGGCTATGGCCTGAGCGACTCTCCGGCGGGGCAACTCGCGTGGATCCTGGAAAAGTTCTGGTCCTGGACCGACTGCGATGGACATCCGGAAAACGTACTGACCCGCGACGAACTGCTCGACAACGTAATGCTGTATTGGCTGCCGGGAAACGCCGCATCTTCGGCGCGTCTCTATTGGGAAAGCTTCCGATCGGCGCCGATGGATCCGGTTACGATTCCGGTCGGTTGCTCGATTTTTCCAAAAGAGATTTTCCGGACGTCGAAACGCTGGGCGGAGAAAAGGTTTACAAAGTTGGTTTACTTCAACGAACTCGCGAAAGGCGGGCACTTCGCCGCATTCGAACAGCCGGAGACATTCGTGCGTGAGGTGCGCAACTGCTTCTCGAGTTTGCGGTGAACTATTTGCCTTGCGATTCCGTTTTCGGCGGCGTGCCCAAGCCTGATCGGCGCGGGAAAGCGGCCTCGCGATACGCTTTCGGCGGTCCATCGAAAAAACCGATTGAGTTCAACCACAGATCGCCACCGAGCAGATGGCGCAGGACAGGGGAGGCGCGATGCCAGACCTCCTCGCGCACCGAGACGATATGATTTTCCTGAACGCGCAGAAATGGACGCACGTAATATGCAAACAGCGCGCGGCGCTGACCGTCGCGGGAATTGTTGCTGCCCGTCTTATGCCAGGTATATCCATGCAGAAACGCGACTGACCCGGCCTTGCCAATGATCGGCACCGTCTCATAGTTCTGGCGCGCGTCCGGGATGGTCCGAAGTTTGTGCGAGCCCGGAACATAGCGGGTGCCGCCATTCTCTTCGGTGAAATCGTCGAGCATCCAGATCGCGTTGGCCGACAGCAGGTACTCGGGATGAGGCGGCGGCACGTAACCAGAGTCGGAATGCAGGGTCATCTCCTCGCCGCCAGGCCCGGTCGTGTTCGACGAAAATCCCGAGAGGATGAAATCGCCGCCGAGCAGCTTGTCCATCACGGCCATCGCGTCGGGATGCTGCACAATCTCCTCGAACACCTCGCCCTTGTTGACCAGGTTGAATACGCGCTGGTTGGCGCCTTCGGATTCAAGAAATGCAACGCCGCGCTGCCGCTCCAGCTCATTCAAACGGTCGAGGTCGCTGCGGATGCGCCGCAACGAAGCCCCTGGAACAAAATTCGGAACGACGCAGACGCCGCTCTCTTCGACTTCGCCAACAATCCGATCGATATCGTTTCGCATCGCCTGACCCGTCTTGTTTAAGCTTCGTTCTGCTGAACGATCGGTTAATTCTGCGACAGGACGCCGACAATGACAAACGCGAGTTTATCGATCGAGTGGGTGAGTTTACGTTTTCGCGTAACCCTGGTGCCGGGTTATCGCGACTGGCTAAGGGGTTTGGTCTTCTCCTACCGAGCAAACAATTGCGCCGCCAGGACCGGACGGTTGGCATGAGCATAGACACTCATTGAGAGTCGGAACCGGTGGTCCATTCAGCCTTAGCGCCAGAAATTTTCCGCTGCCGGTTGGAGCTCCGACGTGGAAGCTGGCGCCATTGGCGGTGGGGTCAGTGACGCTGCACGCGTTGCAGGCGCTCGCGTCGCATCTGCTTCCGATTGCCGCCTTCGGATGGTAAGGGCCAAATAGCTGGTATCCCAAGGCGTCGGAGCTGCCGGCGGTTGCGTCGGTTGAGATTGGGCAGGAGCAAAGGATTTCGTCGTCCTGCAGGCGGCCGGTGAAACCCGGTATCTTCTTGCCCGGGGTGCTCTTGAAGCAGAAGCCGCCGTCACATTGGCCATAGGCGACCGGCGCGACCACACCACTTCCCACGTTATCGGTTCCTGGGCAGGTATACGCCGCGGAGGTACCACCTTTCTCCGCGCTTTTCGGAAGGCTGAAGGTGCTGATCATGTAGCCGTTGTTCTTGCCCTGTCGATTAACGTCACAGACATTTCGGGTGCCGGCAGGGCTCGAGTAGCTAAGCTGCAGACTTATACTGTCGCCGTTCTTTATATCGCATTTGCAATAGGCGACTCCGTCATAGACGAAACAAGTCGCTTCGGCGCATAGCGCGTACGTCTGATTCTTGCAGACTACGAAGGGCGGCTCTGGATCCGGCAAGGGATCCGCGTTGAACGCAAATGCCGATATCGCAGTAAGAGCCTGTATTGCCACCAAAATAGGA
>Ga0137412_10004610_pt1 | contig 10996 bp, 12 predicted proteins | sample CZODoug2_1_16fun_FD_122160 | JGI IMG/M metagenome (GOLD analysis project Ga0137412, IMG submission 122160) | Vadose zone soil fungal communities from Angelo Coast Range Reserve, California, USA - CZODoug2_1_16fungal (Hybrid Assembly) | ecosystem: Environmental > Terrestrial > Soil > Vadose zone... | reverse complement strand
CGCAGACCGCAAGAACAACCGCGTATATGACGAACCACAATTTGTCGCGACCATGAGTTTCAACCTTTCCGGGACGTTCTTCTCCCGTCGCCCGCTCCAATTCTTTGCGAATTTCGGGTCGCTTACGAAGTTCCTCCGTCGTTTCGGCCATCAACATTGGATTCGAAGCGGGCGCGGAAACAGGTCGCACTGGCCGAGGCACTTCCCATCGTCCAAGCCACTGAATTTCCATGCGGAAAACGAATTCACAGTGTGCTATCAAACACTGACATTGCGGAGCTACTTGCTCAGCAGGCGGAACGCGACACTGGAATTCTTTCCCGCGCTTATCGTCGAGCAGCGCGCAACGCATTTCTCTGGCCGGAGGAAATATCTCATCTCGTCGCGCAGAACCGGCCATTGACCGAGTTGCGCGGCATCGGCCCCTTTATCGAGAAACAAATTCGAAATTGGTTCGACGAAGCGCTGCGTCGACCGAAATCAGTTCCTGCACTGCGTCAGGATTTCATCTCGATGGCTGAAGCGCGACGCCTGCTCGCGAGACGTCCTTCCTGGCCCGAAAAGCTGAGCGGCGATTTGCAGATGCACAGCCGCTGGAGCGATGGATCGGCCACAATCGCGGAAATGGCCGACGCCGCCAAAGAGCGATCGTATGACTACATCGCCATCACCGATCACTCCAAGGGTTTGAAAATCGCCGGCGGGATCGACGAGCGCGCGTTGAAACGCCAGGGAACCGAGATAGCGAAAGTGAACGCCGCACTTTCAAAATCAGGCTCACAGCTGACTGTATTCCGATCGATCGAAATGAATCTGAACCCGCGCGGCGAAGGCGACATGTCGCCGGACTCGCTGCGATCTTTGGATCTTGTTCTCGGCTCTTTCCATTCCGCTCTACGCACCACCGAAGATCAAACCGAGCGTTACCTCGCCGCATTGCGCAATCCACACATTCACATCCTCGGTCACCCCCGTGGTCGCATTTACAATTTTCGGATCGGGTTGAAGGGAGATTGGCCGCGTGTCTTTGCAGAAGCTGCCAAACTCGATAAGGCACTGGAAATTGACTGCTACCCCGACCGGCAGGACTTGAACGTTGCGCTACTGAAAATTGCGCGCGAACACGGAACGCGTATTTCGCTCGGCACAGATGCTCATCACGGCTGGCAGCTAGAGTTTATTGATCTGGGATTGGCCGCGGCACTGCGAGCGAAAATTTCGGCTGACCGGATCGTTAACTTCATGTCCCTTCTGGAACTAAAAACTTGGGCGCAAGCGCTACGACATGGCAACGCGTCGATAAAATAAGCTGCCAACACGCGGACGTTTTTTTCTGTTGCGTGCTGATCACGACGAAATGTGCCAAATCAACAACGCGCCGGGTTTAACCGTGATCTTAACTGCGATGCGATGCCGTTTGCTGTTCGTGTAATTATTCGGCCACTGTTCGCCATCAAGATGCAGCGCGCCCGGTGGCGACGTAATAACGAGCTCGCGAAATTTGTGCGACGTCAACGGAACCCGTGCTTTTCGTCCGGCCAGGTGCGCATCGACGTGCTTGATGAAAATCTCGCGTTCGTCCTCGCGCACCGCGACAAAGTCCAGCCCGCCATCGTCTGTTTTTGCTTTTGGAGCGAGGTGTAGCGCCGGGCCAGCCGAGCGAATGTTCATTACACCCCATAAAATGTAGCGACCGGAAATATCCTCTCCGTCGATGCTGATTCGCCACTTGCGCGCCGGATAATCCAACGACAACTCCCGCAGCAGCGATAAGTGCGCGGTCAGTTCTTCCTCCGGCGAAGTTCCTTTTTGTTCGTTCGCCTTTGCAGCGGGAAAGTAGTCGGCGAACAACCCGCCGCCCGCCGCCTCCAAAAAATATTCAGACCGCGATGATCTACGCGCGAGGCCGACGTCGAACGGCTGCCCTTTTCCGCTGTGAAGCGATTGAAGAATTTCGTCAACAGATTCGGTGAAACCGAGGCTGCGCGCCAGATTGTTCGCCGTGCCAAGAGGCAAAATCGCCAACGGAATTCCGCTGCCCATGAGTTGCCACGCAGTTTTGTGCACCGTGCCGTCTCCTCCGGCTGCGATGACGAGGTCCACTGGTTTTTTAAAGGCTTTTTCCCAGCCTCGTTCCTTTATTGATTGGTAGAACGCTTGAAGCCCGTTTTTTTTGAGGCTCCACATCAACTGTTTCTTGCCGTGTTTACGGTCTCCCGCTTTCGGGTTATGAATCAAAAGGGCTCGCATGATTTCCTTGCTAATTGAAGCGTTTGTAACAGCTAATCGGCCAAAACCATTCGCATACGCGTTTTATTTGTGAAGATGCGGATTCTGGTCTCAAACGACGATGGTGTTTACAGTCCAGGGATCCTGGCGCTGGCGAAAGCAGCAAAGCAGTTCGGAGAGGTGCGCATCGTCGCCCCCGATGTGGAGCAATCTTCGATGGGACATGCGATCACGGCATCGCGTCCGCTGCGCCTTAAACGTGTTCACCTCGACAGCTTCGAAGCGCATCGCGTCAACGGCACGCCGGCCGATTGCGTTGCGCTCGGCATGCATCGGTGGGGCCATGTTGATGTCGTCCTTTCGGGAATCAATCTCGGGCTAAACCTGGGCAACTCCTGTTGGCATTCCGGCACGCTTGCAGCGGCGAAGCAGGCAGCGTTGCTCGGTTCGCGCGGCATCGCGTTCAGCACAAATGTGAGCGACAGTCGTGAACCGGATTTCGCAGCGCTCGAACCCTACGTTGTGCGTGTGTTCGAGTTGCTGTTGCCGATCAAAACGCTTTCGCTGGTCAATGTAAATCTGCCGGAGAAGCCGAAGGGCATCCGTTGGACGCGGCAGTCTGTGCGGCATTACGATGGCAAAGTTGTTCCCGACAAAGACCCGGCCGGCCGGCCGATTTTTTGGTTCACAGTCACGCCGCTCGAGGGCGCCGCGGAAGGCACCGATCGCTGGGCAGTCGAGCACGATTGGGCGTCGATTACGCCGTTACGTCTCGATCTCACCGATGAGGCAGATCTTGCTCGCGCCCTGGCCCTTTCGAATACGCCGGCGACGAAGGTCTTGGGCAAACGCCGTCAACGACGACGCTCTTCCGCTACGTCTTCGTCAAAATCTAAATCGTCTTCAAGAGGACAGAAGTAGAGGAAAAGGAAGACTCCTAGGGATTGAGTTCAAGCACGTCGGGTGACTTCAAGCTGCCACTTGCGTTGGTACTTTTTCAATAAAATTGTCTTAGCGCCGGGGGAACCAAATCAGAGGGAAGGTTCGAATCGTATGCGAGAATTGCCGTCGCAACCGATGTCTAAGAAGTTGCCCAGCAGCACCGTACTGCACGAGACCGCCGAACAATTCCACATTCTAGTGGATAGCGTCGAGGAGTACGCCATTTACCTGCTGGATCCCAACGGCAACGTGATCAGTTGGAACACAGGTGCGGAGAAAATTAAAGGTTACTCCACTGAAGAAATCACCGGAAAAAACTTCGCCTCCTTCTACACAGCAGACGACGTTGCCGCCGGCAAACCGCAACGCAATCTGCGCGAAGCGACCCGTCGCGGATACATCCGTGATCAGGGTCTGCGCGTCCGGAAAGATGGATCAACTTTCGAAGCGGAAGTTATCATTACTGCGCTTCATGATGACACCGGGAAACTTCGCGGTTTCTCCAAAGTCACACGCGACATCACCGACCAAATACGAAGCCGCGAGTTTGAAGCGGAAAAAATAGCAGCGCAAAAAGCAAGCAAGGCGAAGGACGATTTTCTGGCGGCGCTCAGTCATGAACTGCGCACGCCGCTGACGCCTGCTTTGGCCGCAGCCACATACCTCCAAGATAACGAGGAGAAGCTTCCGCCAGAGTTCGCCGAGGATATCGAGATTATTAAACGTAACGTGCAATTGCAGGCCCGGTTGATTGACGACCTGCTCGACCTCACTCGGATTGCTCGCGGGAAGCTTCATCTCGAACTGGAAGATTGCGACGCACACACAATCATTAAAAACGCGCTCGAGACGGCACACTCAGCGATCGCGGCGAAGCAATTGAAGATCGCGACTGAGCTTGAGGCGAAAGAGTATCACATCCTCGCTGATTGCATCCGGCTTCAGCAAGTGTTTTGGAACTTGATCAACAACGCGGTGAAATTCACATCTCAGGGCGGACAGATCACCATCCGCACGTTTAACGACAAGAGTAAACGTTTTCATTTCGAAATTACCGACACCGGCATTGGAATTGAGCCGCAGCGGTTGACTTCGTTGTTTCAGCCATTTGAGCAGGCTGATCCTTCTGTAAGCCGACAGTTCGGCGGACTTGGCCTCGGACTCGCAATTTCTAAACGTCTCGTCGATCTCCACAATGGCAAAATTGAAGGGGAGAGCCGTGGCCGAAGTTTCGGCGCGACGTTCAAGGTTACTTTGGACACTCTACCACAGGGATCCGCAGCGATTGGCCTGAACCATCGTGTCGGCGGTAAGACATCCAAACCGCAGCGTATACTGCTTGTGGAAGATCACCAGGACACCCGGCGCACATTATCACGTCTCCTTACCCATTTTGGTCACAACGTTGTAACTGCAGGTAATGTGGAAGGCGCGTTGGATATCATGGGCTCGAATAACATCGACGTGGTGTTGTGTGACGTCGGTTTGCCCGATGGAAGCGGCTACGAAGTAGCAGCACAAGCGCGGGCGAAAGGGCACATCAAGGCAATTGCGCTCACCGGTTTCGGCACTGAGCAAGACGTGCAACGCTCCAAAGAAGCCGGCTTCGACTTTCATCTGGTCAAACCCATTAACTTCCAAGAGCTGCAAACCGTTCTTGACCAGCCGAGCGCATAGCTTCGAAGAAACAAAGGGCCCTGCTCTCAGCTTTCGTGAATTTTTCGATCATTGCGTCTATTCGCGAAAACTGATCGTGATCGAATGTTCTACCGTGTGCGGATTACGCCACGCGTAGAACGGCGGCCGAGTCCTCCTATCGCCGCTCGACCAGACAGCGAATTGGGCGCGTCGAGATTTGCGCCGCGATCGACGCCGACATTCAGCCGATAAACCAGTTCACCGCCTAGCCAACCGGCAAAGAGTGCTATGACGATGCCGATCCATCCTAGCATCATCGCCGTCATACCTGGTGCCGCGGGGTTAGGGCGACGCATAAACCAGCTGACGATGAACAAAATCACTACAACGATGTTTGAGAGGCCGTGGATGAGTCCGATGTACTTCGCGCGTGTGCCTTCTGGAATACCGAGCCAATCGATCAACCCCAAAACCGCAGCGATCAGACCACCAATGATGCCCGATGCAATCATCCAGTACGATAAGTCAGCCAAATGACCCTTGTGCGTGGAGATGTAGATGATGTCGAAAATCGCCGCCACTGTGAGCAAGCCCAGCGGGAACACGATTAACATCGGGTGAATCGGGTGACCGAGTAATCTTGCCTTCGCTCTCATCCAGTGAAGGAACGGTAGATTTTCCCCACTGCCGATGCATTACTTGCGCTCGGCGCGGTCTAGCGGCACGAGCTGCAAGCAATGCATCTCAGTCACTGTTCACCAACTGTTTGGTAGACGACTATCGATCTGACGAAGCCGACGCCATCTCCGGCTCCATCAGAGCTTCTGGGTTCACGATGTCTTCGGCCAGTTTATTCAGAAGCTCGTTTGCCTCAGATTCCTCATCCAGAGTTTGTTGCAGAAGCTCCGCTGATTTGTCCTGCCCAAGTAGTTGCGCAAAGGTCCGCACACTGCCGTAACCGGCGATCTCGTAGTGCTCAACTTTCTGCGCAGCTACGATGATGCCAGCGTCGATAACGGAAGCTTCGCCATCTGCCCTAAGGACCTCCGATCCTTCTTCGATCAAGCCTTTCATCGCCTGACAGGTTTTGCCCTTTGTCTTCTCGCCGAGTTCTTCGAAGACTTCCTCGAGCCTCTCGACGTGACCCTTGGTCTGTTCGAGGTGCTTTTCGAAAGCTTCCTTCAATTCGTCTGATGAAGCACCTTTCGCCATCTTCGGCAATGCTTTAACTAGTTGGTTCTCGGCATTGTACAGATCCCGAAGTTCGTTAACGTAAAGTTCTTTTAGTGTCTCCAGATTCATGATCCCTCTTTTCCTTTCCCTTTCTTTTTCTGGTTTGATTTGTTTGTTGTAGGCACGGTACGGCCTGCACCGGCCCCAAAAAGAAACGTGGCGAACGAACGAAATGCGCGTGTATCGCGCTAGAATTTTTGAAATTCGCGATCCGCAGGGCCGCGCAGCTCATCGTCAGCTGGCCAGGCGCTCTGAAAAGAGCGCAATGAGGATTCCAACGATGGCTCCGCTCTTTTCATCCGCGAATCGGCCAGACGCATGAACGCATTTACGTAATCGCTTGCCATGCGGCTGGCTGTGAACCGTTTCTCAAAAACTTCGCGACAACGAGCGCGACTTAGATCACGAACACGACCAACGGCTTCCACCGCTTGTTCGATCTCGCTTACGATAAACCCGGTAACACCGTCTTCCATCACCTCGGGAACAGATCCCCGGTTGTAAGCGATGATGGGAGTACCGCACGCCATCGCCTCAATCATCACCAGGCCAAACGGTTCCGGCCAATCAATGGGAAATAGCAGAGCATAGGCATTCCCCAGAAATTCGTTTTTCTGTTGATCGCTGATTTCGCCAACCCATTCCACGTGAGATTGTGTCAGCAGCGGTTCGATCTCCCGTTTGAAATACCGCCTGTCAGCGCGATCGACTTTCGCCGCGATCTTAAGCGGCATCGACACACGCTTTGCGATTTCGATCGCCCGGTCCACTCTTTTTTCTGGCGAGATTCGTCCTAAGAAAGCGAGGTAATCTCCCTGATTCGGCTGAAACGCGAAAAGCTCCTTCGGTAAGCCATGGTAAATGGTCGCCTGCCAGTTGGCCCTTGGTAAAGGCTGCCGTTGGGCATTCGATATTGAGATAACTGGCACATCTCGAAACCGCTCGAAAACAGGACCCATGTCAGGCATGTCGAGGCGCCCGTGCAAAGTTGTGACGTGCGGAACTGGCAGGTAGCGGCAGATCGGAAAATGCAGGTACCCGGTGTGAAAATGAATGAGATCGAACTCAGCGGCGTGCTCGACCACGTGATCTACCAGAAGAACTTCCCGCGCCACTGGGTCTTTGCAGCGCTCATTCTTCCGGAGCGACCGCTCGCAGGACGCAATAAGCCGCGCATTTGTAACAGAATCGCCGCTGGCAAATAGAGTCACGTCGTGTCCAGCGCGAACCAATTCCTCAGTGAGGTAAGAGACGATCCGTTCCGTTCCTCCATAGTGTTTCGGAGGCACGCTTTCGATTAGTGGCGCAACCTGAGCAATTCGCATTTTTTCCTTCCCTTTGCAGTGTTGATTCTGAAAATTTGAAAATCTTCGCTGCCTAATCGAACTGAACGGCAGCTTTGGTTTTGTCGCGTACCAAGCTGCGGGAATTTATGAAAACGCCGCCGGAAAACGTCCTAGGGATTTACCACCTGCTCATCGGTTCTGGCCCACGACAAACGTTCTATTCAACGCAGATAATTGTAAAGCCTCCCATCGATTGCAAACTAGTGACGGCAAGGCGCGTCGCTCCGTGGCCGCCGACGGGTCGAGAAAGCGTCTTCTCGCGGAAGGGTGCTTACTTAGAGACGTCCCGTTAACGCAAGGATTATTAAAATTAAAAGAACCAATCCGAGTCCTCCGCTGGGCCAATAGCCCCAACCGGAACTATATGGCCAGGCGGGTAGCGCTCCGACCAGCAGAAGAATTAGGATGATCAACAGAATTGTGCTCATGGCTTCTCCTTTCTCGAAGTATGTTCGTCGCAGCGAGGTACTTTGGATGTTGTGATATCATCCAAGGCATATGTAAGGTGCCAAGTCGCATTGCGATTGCCCAGGAAGCGTACGCAGGAAGCGCCCTTCCTGTTCGCTGGAGGCGGAACAGGAAAGGCGCGCTGCTAAACAATCAGGATTGATCCTTTGCTCTTAATCCTCGTCGAGAATCACTCGATCAACCATCACGTTGTCCCCTGTGCCAACGTAGTGGACTCGGACTGGAACGCCGACTTTCACTCTAGTCCGTACGACATCTTCATCGAGCACTTTACCGCTTCGCGTCACGTAACTGACGGTCTTACCAAAATGGTAAGTTCGCGGGCCGCTGGTTTCCTTAAGCACGATGACGCTGCCCGGAGTGTACTCCGTGATAGTGCCGCTGCCTTCGGTAGTAGTCGTTGTCGTAGTGGTCTCCGAAACCTGCGCCCAGGCGAAGGGAGCTGCAATCGCGAGGGCTATACTGAGTAATATTTTTTTCATTGTGTCTTTCCTATTCTACACGGACTAATCGGACGGGGAGCCTTCTGCGGTTGCCATGATCGAACCTACGATCCAGCCAGTGTACCGCGTGCAGCAGTCACGATTTAGGAAAAATGGACAGTTAAAGTCCTCGTCTACCTTGAACGAGGTTAATAATCAGAACGATGACCGCAATTACGAGCAGGAGATGGATCAAGCTACCGCCAACGTGGCCGATGAAGCCAAGGAGCCAGAGCACGATTAGGATGACAATTATAGTCCAAAGCATGGGTAATCCTTTCGGTTGAGTTGAACCTTCATCGCTTGTTTTATCGAGAGGCTGTCTACTTGCCAAACTTTTTCAGAACATTGAGTCGAACAGTTGTTATCCCACAAGGATTCACGAGGTAACTGATCCGCTTCGGCAAAATCAAAATCGTTGATGAGATCAATGATAAGGAGCGCGACTTCATGTTTGTCCGTTGCGCTGCCGTGTAGATCGATGTTTTTCTCTGGTTTCGGTTTTTCTCTACTACACGATCCTTGTCAGGCGGTGTCGGTGGGAATCCATTTTGTCAGAGATCCAAACACTAGGCGCGCTTCTTTTTCGGCTGCTGCGCCAGGAGGTGCGGCAGCTCCGCGCGGATTTTGCCCGCGATCATTTGTCGGATCTTGCGATATTCTGCCATTCCGCCTTGCGCTGGATCTGGGATGTCCCAGTCCGCGATCCATTTCGCTGTGACCATGTCGCCGAGGTCCGGCACATCCATCTTCGCTACATAGTCGAATTTGATGTCCGAAAACGCCGAGATGTGCTTCGGCTCATGGCCACTGAGGTCGTAGCCGATCTCACGCATGGCCTTCACCGCCTGCTCATTCACTTCTTTGCCCGGCTTGATACCCGCGCTGCAAACTTCCAAGCCACGCTTGGCCGACAGTTTCAACAGCGCTTCGGCCATTGGGCTGCGGCTCGCGTTCTTGATGCAAATGAAGAGGACTTTCAAGATATCTCTAACTTTTCGGATAGACCCAACTGTTTGGTCGCCGAAAAATCCGCGCCGCCCAAACAGTTATGTGATAGGCCCAAGGAAATCGCACAACGTGATAGAGGAGAATCCTAGGTGCTCGAGCACCAACTCGATTCATAACTAGGTTTCAACACACCCTAGTAGTAATCCCTAAGCCGATAGATAAGCCCCGGGCGACATCCAACATCGGGTTGGAATTCGAAACCACAGCAGCGCCCTTGTTTTAGGAGATTGAATGGCATCTTGCTGATTAAGAAACGCAAAAGGGAAAGTCTCCGGCGAGGGTGAAATCGAACATCAAGAGAGAAAGCCATGAAATTATCTATCGAAGCGAAGGTAGCCGCTGCTGTGGCGACGGCATTCGTGCTTCTAACGGTTGGCGCGATTGGACAGGAGCACAGCACATTCCGAAACGGCGGACAGAATAGGTATGGCCCCACGAACAATCGGGCGATTGACACATACGTGAGCCAATACGGATACAGCAGCTCGTTGGTTGGGCCTACTAGTGCCGAAACCGACGAAGGAGACTAGTCTTTGTTCCCGGCTACACCCAGTTGATCCTTCAGTGCCCTATCTAAGGTGTGGACGCGCCATACCTTAGCGGCTTTCGACTTCCTTCTGCTCGACGCGCACCGCGTATTCAGCCGGTTTTACTTCGCGCCCCGCTCGATCGGCATAAACCTGAGTGAACTCAGCGCCGAACAGCAGAATCTGTGATGAATAATAGACCCAGAGTAACAATGTGATTAGGGAACTGGCCGGTCCATAGGCTGAACCAGCTGCTCCGCTGCCCAGATACAAACCGAGTAGCCATTTCCCAACACCGAAAAGAATCGCGGTCATGAGCGCGCCAATCCATACGTCTCGCCATTGAATCTTGGCGTCAGGCAGAAACTTAAAGATCATCGCGAAAAGCAGAGCAATGACCGCAAAGTCGAATATGAGATAAACACTCATCGCGACCATAAGACCACCCGGTAGGACAGATTGAACGTAGTGGCTGAAGGCTTTGAGCAGGCTTTCGAGTGTTAGCGAGACGAGTAGCAAAAAGCAGACGCCGCCGACCATTGCAAAGGAAAGGAATCGGTTCCGCAGAAATCCCCAAATACCGCGCGTGGGTTTAGCTTTCACATCCCAAATTGTGTTCAACGCATCCTGAAGTTGACCAAACACGCCGCTTGCGCCAAAGAGCGCGAGGGCAACGCCGATGAGCGTGGCTGTCGTGCTCTTGCCCGGCTGCGAGGCTTGTTGCGCGATGTTTTGAACCACCTGTACAGCACTCGCATCGAGAAAGTAGCTCAATTGCTCGGTGATCTTGTTCCAAGCCCCTCCTGGGTCATCGCGGAAGAGGACACCGATAATCGCCAAGAGGACGAGGACCAGCGGGGCCAGCGAAAAAACGGTGTAGTAGGCAAGCGCAGCGCCCAGTTGCGTTCCTTTGTCTTGTAACCATTCTTGAAACGTTTGCTTCAGCAAGCCGAAAACATTTCCAAAAAGTGATTTTGACGTTTTTGAGCTAGGCTGTTTTACCACAGCGAAAGGCCTTTGATTAAGGATTCGCTTGTAGTGGTACGCGTGGTCGCTGCAAAATAGCGCAAATAGATAATCGCCCCGTATCTCGGCACTGTTATTTGGCAGGCACCAGAAC
>Ga0137412_10004609_pt1 | contig 10998 bp, 6 predicted proteins | sample CZODoug2_1_16fun_FD_122160 | JGI IMG/M metagenome (GOLD analysis project Ga0137412, IMG submission 122160) | Vadose zone soil fungal communities from Angelo Coast Range Reserve, California, USA - CZODoug2_1_16fungal (Hybrid Assembly) | ecosystem: Environmental > Terrestrial > Soil > Vadose zone... | reverse complement strand
TCCATGGGGTTGAAGCCGCGGGTTGGTTTCAGACCGTGATTTTAAGTGTCGGGGGAGTCCCCGCTCTGGTTGTGCTCAAATCGAGCGAGCGTTGCTCAAGCTCTCGAATGCGAAGCATTTCCCTTAGGAGCGCAACGGAGGTAGCTTGATCGTTCTTGTCTACACCGGTCGTGACCCCTGTAATGGAAGCAGTCATTGATCAGCCCTCAGCCATTCATTCTACCGCGCAAGATATGACCTGAATGGTTCATTACGATGACCGGTACCATAACTGACGCCGCTCTTGACTTATTCATTTACCTCCCTCAAATGAAGAACCATCTATCCCGCGACTGGTCTTGGAGTATTTTCGCGCCGAATACAATTGGCAATCAAATATCTAAGTGTGAGTCCTAGTATCCTGATGCTTAGGCTAGGCCAAATGCCCCCTTCTGACTCCAAGCGGCGTAGTCCTGGTGCGACTCAACGCTAGTCCTAGAAGCTCGCCCTTAAGCTGAACTGTATCTGCCTTGGAGTGGCGCCCGCGCTGAGCGAGCTGGTCACGCCGAAGCCAGTCCCGCCAAATGTAGTTCCGGGCAGGCCATAGTTCTGAATATTGAAGACATTGAAGAACTCCGCCCGGAATTGGAAATTGAGCGATTCCCAAACGGGAAATGCCTTCATGAGGGAGAAATCGATGTTGTCATAGTTCCAAGAACTCAGGGTACCTCGTCCGGAATTACCAAACTCATTCACCGGGTGTGCAAAGACTGTAGTGTCGAAAAACGCATTTTTTGTCGGATGCCCGATTTTTGGACTCGCAGTGATGTTTGCCCTATCGTAATTAAAGAAGCTTGTGTTTCCGATGTTTGCTGGATCGGTGCCCGCATCCGGGAAGCCCAACGGAACACCCGAGTGCGCGGAGATGTTAGTGTTGGCTTGCCAGCTTCCCAGTAAGGCGGCGGCGACACCGTGATTCAAATACGGCTTGCCTTTACCGAGCGGTAGCTCGTAGATACCCCAGCCATAATAGAGGAATTTAAGGTTATTGCCGGAAACTCCGTAATCCTGACTGGGATCGTAGTAGTTCTGGAAGGTTGCATAGCTCAGCGGACCGTCTTCAACGCCGTAGAAGCCGCTGCCGGCATTGTCCAACGATTTCGACCAGGTGAACCCGGTACCGAAGGAAAGACCATTGGTTAACCGCTTGTCTACGCGTGCCTGGAATGCGTTGTAGTTAGATTCGCCACGCGAGGTAGCCATAATGGCCGTTCCGGACCACGGGAACTGACGATCAAGTCCGGCTCCGCCCGGCTCTCGAGAGTTGTTGGCGATGCCAGTGATGGGTAGGTCCCGGTCAACGCTGCCGACGTATCCCATGGTCGCGACCAGGCTTGAGCTCACCTGTTTTTGAATTTCCAGGTTGAACTGATGAGAGTAGTGATTCTTCAGATGCGGGTCGTAGTACCACCCGAATTGATTGAAGGGCGTCGCGACCGCCGGCAGTGCCTTGGTGCTGCTTAGCGTTGGAATAATTTCGTCGGTTGTGAGAACGGGCTGACCGATGACGTTGAAGGTAAGCGGAAGTGAGGAGTTGGACGGCCAGGCGAGCAACCGGTCTCTGACACTTTGGATGGAGGCCGTAACGTTGTCGTAGGTCAGGCTGTATCCGCCTCTGACTACGATGGTGTCCGTGGCCTTGTAGGCAAAGCCAAATCGCGGACCGAAATCGGTGTAAATGGCATCAGGACCCAGGTTAGGATTCGCCGCCACTTTAACATGCGCGGCAAGGATTGCGTCATTTTCAGGGGTCGACGATGGGATGCATGGCGCATAGACTCCGCTGGCAGCGTTGCAGGGCGGAGGCAGCTTGCCACCAGAGACAATCCAGTCGCCGGTGTTCGGATCAAGCATTGCGGCCGTCGTTCCATTCAGCAGATGGGGTGATGATTCACCGTCCCAACGCAGTCCGCCGTTCAACGTTAAGCGCGGCGTTACCTTCCAGGAATCCTGAATATAAGCCGAGGGACTTACCGTGCGCACAGCATTGATCTCTGACTGAAAGCGGCCATTGTCAGGAACTCCAAGCAGAGCACCGGCCAGCGGGTTGCCAGTGAACGAAGCATTTTGTGGATCTGCTGTCTCCGGGGTAGAGAAGGTAAATGAGGCCCCGCCGAAATGTCCGCCCGAAAGGCCCTGGGTCATCTCTGGAATCTGTTCCTGGAAACCGAAGCGCACCTGATGGTTCCCACGGATCCACGTCATATTTACCGCAAAGTTGAATTCGTGGCTCTCCGATCCGGCGGGGCCACCACCGCCTATGCCGTTGTAACCTTGGGTCAACCCCGTTTGGGCGCTGGAGGAGGAGGCGGTATAGCCGAAGTTCGGATGCCCGTAGACCTGTTCAACCGCGGTAAAGGCCGCGTCCGAGCCAGGGGCAACACCAGTGAAGATCGTCGTGCTCACGGTGTTGAACCTGCCGGAATATCCCGCCGCCGCGTCCAGGATCAGGTGCGGGGAGAACACGTGAGTATAGCCGCCGCCGTAGTTTCTGTTGTTTGCGCTCGTGGAGGAGCTGGCATGATGTGAGTTCGGCGCTGTGCTGGTTCCGTTGAGAAAGCTATACCGGAACCACATCGTGTTACTTGTTCCGAAGTTCTGGTCGATGCGCCCGGTGAACCCGTTGGCGTTGTTCAGACCCACAGAATTGAGAATTGTGTTAGATCCGCCAGGCGTCGTTGCCGTGAAGTTGGGAGTATCGCTGTAGCCTTTCAAAAAGGCCTGGGTACCAGCGTTAATCATGCTTGTTGGAACATGATGCCCGTCTCCGAGCAATTGCCGCGTGTAATTTCCCGCAGTGCCTGTTGTAGTAAAGGGATTGTAAAGAAGTGCGGGAGCTCCGGTGCTGGTGATGATAGACGAGTTAGTGAAGTCACCGTCTAATTCGGCGGGTGTGGGTGAGATGTAGCTGGCTCCCGCCGCTTTGGAATATCTCCAGCTCTCCCACGCGCCAAAGAAGAAGGTCTTATTTCTTCCATTGTAGACCTTCGGGATCATGACCGGTCCCCCGGCGGCGGCGCCAAACTCATTTTGGCGGAAGGGAGCTGGAGCTGCTGGAGTGTTCCCATTAAAGTCCGTAAATGGATTGCGCGAGTCGAAGGCATTGTTCCGCAAATATTCCCAGAGCGATCCGTGAAATGAATTCGTGCCCGACTTGGTGACAAGATTCACCACTCCACCCAATACGCCGCCGTATTCGGCTTGATCGTTATGCGACTGGATCTTGAACTCCTGGATGTCATCGATGATCGGGGGAACATCATAAGAGCTGGCAAAGGCGGCTGTGTTAATAATGCCGTCAAGATAGTAGAGATTCTCGCGATTCCACTGACCTTGGGTCGATGGAAACGTGTATGTTGAACCGGGAATACCAGCGGATCCAAACCCGGTACCGTAGCCAACGGTTCCGTTTTGTGAGTAGTTCACCGGGTTTACCCCAGGTGCGAGCGTAAGCAGAGCCGAGAAGCTTCTTCCGTTGAGGGGCAAATCCGCAACTGGGCGGGTTTCCACGACAGCCCCCAAATTAGCAGTGGAAGCCTGGAGCAACTCGGCAGCAGACGTAACTGTGACTGTCTGGGTCGCCGAACCCACCGTCAGCTTAAAATCCTGCGTAGCGACCTGGTTTACCTCCAACCGCAATTCCGGGCTTGAAGCGGTGTCGAAGCCCGATTGAGTCACTGTGAGTTTGTACAGCCCTGGCGGAATCAAGGGGAACTCGTACAAACCTTCACCATTGGTTTGCGTAGTTCGATTCAGGTTCGTTTGCGGGTCCACCAGGGTTACCGTCGTGCCGGGTAAAACGCCACCGTTTTGGTCGTAGACGTGCCCGTTGAATTGTCCGGTAGCGGTTTGTGCATGAGCGACTGTTGCGAATGCAATCATTATCGTGCCGATAGCCAAGGCCCGACCCAACCGGCTGCTCTCGGAACGTACATACCTAATCGATGTGGCTCTCCAAAAAGATCTGCTCATTTTTGTTCTCTCTCCAAAGTGAAAACCTTCGTTCCCCTGGACTGGTCCACTGATATATGTGTCTCGATGTACGATTGTCAACAAAAATATCTTATTTTGATGAAAGTATCAGAATGCGATATAAATGCTATTCAGTTCTTTCTGATCTCACACTTCAAAAGTTTCGAAAGACGCTATGCAGGATTGAATTACACCTTTTATTTTCAGTGGCCTGGAGGTGCGCACCTGCTCCGTTTGTCCCCGCTGGCCGCTTCAGAAAACGACCGTATGGAACGCACAAGCCTATAGGCCTGCGAGAAGGCAACTGTCAAGGGAAATATCTTTACCTGACTAACGTATATCTATCTGATACATAAAATGGACCAAAGGGATCATGGACAAGCCTAGGTTTACACTTTGGGCCGGAAGCAATCAGCGTTGAGAGGCGCCCGAGCGCGCCAATCTCCGTATGTTAAGGCTGGAGTCAATGGTTCCTTTGCAACATCATCCGCGCCAATCGCGGACAAGACATTTCCCCCGGACTGTGATGTTGTGGGCCATATGCGGACTGACGAGCCAGGTCTCCTGGTCTATCGCCACCCTTGCTCAGCAAACGCCGGTGGCACAGCCGCAACCGGGCTCTTCTGCAGTGGTTAATCAGGCGAAGAAGCTAATCCAGAACGGCGACCCGCAGGGGGCTTTAACCTTGCTGCAGCATGTCGATCTTAGCGCTTCCAATGCCGCCGACATACACACCCTGAAGGGAATCTGTTTTGCGCTGTTGGGCAAACCAGTTGAGTCGGCGGCCGAGTTTGATCAGGCAATCGCGTTGCGTCCTAACTACGCTCCCACCTACTTTTCTGCGGGCCTGGCCTTCGCCAGTTTTGACAATCTTGATCTTGCCTTGGCCCGTCTATCCACGGCTCTCAGACTAGATCCTCAATTGCCCGGAGTTCGCTATAACTACGCCCTCGTCCTTTCCCGGGCAGGCAAATATGAGGAGTCGGAAAAGAATGTGGATTTGGAGCTAGCAAAGAAGGGTCCACGAACAGAGCCCCCTCTCGAACTTTTGCGGCTAAAGGCTCGAGATGCGTATTACCAGAAAAAGTGGACAGACACAATGAACGCATACGCTAAAGTCCTCGAACTTCAACCTGATTGGGCAGAGGCTTACGCGGCCACTGGAGAGGCACTTTTCTCTCTGAACCGATCCGAGGAGAGCATCGCTGCTTTGAGAAAGGCCGTGTCTCTCGATCCGGATAACTGGAATGCGCATGCGCTTCTGGGAAAGCTATATCAAGACGCTGGGAAGCAGGAACAGGCAATCACGGAGTTCGAAGCAGCACATCGATTAATGCCAATTGACCGGGAGGTCATCTATCGTCTCTACAGGATTTACCGTGCCAAAGGAGATCAGATCAATAGCGCCCGCCTGCAGAAGGAGCTTGAAGTTTTGATCGCAAGCAATCGAGCGGAATCGGACAACGAAGCGAAGGGAAGCGCCTTGAATAGCACGGGTGTTGAACTGGAGAAAAATGGGGATCTTGGCGGTGCTCTGGATGCCTTCGAAAAGGCTGCGAAGGCAGATGTGACCAATGTTGTCTTTCAGCGCAATGCTGCTCTGCTTCTATGTAAGCTGGGAAGACCAGCGGAGGCCATCCGGCGTCTGCGAGACATTCTCGCAATCGACCCTGATGATGCCAAGACTTTGCAGATCCTTGCTGTCGCGAAAGAGCTCTCTGCCGGCGACCTGGCCAGGAAGAAAACCCTTCCAGAAGCACAAGAGCTGCACTGATGCGCTAATTGTCCGCCGTAATGGCAACTTGCCGGCGTGCGCGCTGTTCCACTGCACTCCAATCGATTGAGATACCGATGCCCGGTTCTTCGCTCGGGCTCATCTGTCCGTGCTTAACGGATGGGATGTTTTGTAGAAGCTGATCCAACGGGTCGGCGCCGCTCTCCTGCGTGATCCATTCGACCGCCTCGACATTTGGGAATGCACAGGCGAGGTGAACATGGAGTGGCGCGAAGACGTGGGGGAATACGGTCCTCCCGGATGCCGCGGCGAGGTTGATCGCTTCGACGGCGCCGGTAATTCCGCCCACTGTGGTCGCGTCGACACGCAGGATGTCGATGCCGCTGACCAGGTCGGCGACGACTCCTGCACCGAAGACATCTTCTCCTGCTGCAATGGGCGTGATCAGTTCGCTTCGTATCTGGTGGGTCAGCCGTATGTCAGAGGCCGCGAAGGGATCTTCGATAAAATTCAATCCCAGCTCATCGATATCGAGGCAGGCTCTCTTGGCTTCGGTCAATGTGCTCCAGGTCCAATGAGCGTCCGCGGCCACTCTTCCCGGCATCTTGTTGGCGACCGCCGAGGCATATTTCTTATCGAAGTCGCGGTCGTCACCTTTCAGCATGATCTTTACGCGTTTGCAACCAGCGTCCTGGAGGAGACCGACCTCGTTCACCACGTCTGGTATTCCCCGCTGGTCTACGTAATAGCCCGCCACGGTCGTTACATCGGCCGTTGTTCGCAAGCCACCGAGAAATTGAAACAGCGGCTGACCTGAACGCTTGGTGGCGATATCCCACAGCGCGATATCAATCAGGCTGAGGCCTCGCGTCAGGCCGGCGCGCGCCGGCACGTTGGAGTATTCAAGATTAAACATCACTTGACGCCGCAAGCGAACGTCTTTGCCCAGGATGCGGCGCGCCATGCTGCTCAGGGTGTCAAACAGGGGCGTTCCTCGCGGATAGCCGATGGCTTCGCCGAACACACCTGCGTCGGTCTCCACGCGGAGGAGGACATAGTCTCGTGTGCGTATCTCAACCGGACCTAAACGCAGAATGTAGGGAAGGGGTATGCCGCACTCCGCGATTTGCACTTTTGTAATTTGCAAGTTCTTGCGACCTCGATGACCAACGCGTTGTTGTATGAAAGAACATTATGATATAAACGACCTTCCATCAAGGCTTGGGCAAGACGTCTTCGCGGAACAAGACACGCACCGGAGGTCACTTTGTCATCCAAACCCAGCATCCAGCCTGCTTCCGGCATCCCTGGTCTGCGAGGAACAGAGCATGTAGGTTTCACCGTGCCTGACCTGGAGCAGGCGACTGCATTTTTCGTTGACGTCATCGGGTGCGAATACATGTTTGAGCTTGGCCCGTTTGTTGCGGAAGATGACTGGATGGAAACACATCTCAACGTTCATCCCAGGACGGTGATGCGCAGGCTGCGCTTCTTCCGGTGCAAGTTCGGTCCGAACTTTGAGATTTTCGAGTACGAGGCGCCCGGCCAGGATCTTACCCCGCCCAAAAATAGCGACGTCGGTGGCCACCATCTGGCTTTCTATGTGGATGATTTCGATGCGGCAGTGGCTTATCTTTCCGCCAAGGGTGTTCAGCTTCTGGGCAAGCCAACGGTGCGGACAACCGGGCCGAACGCGGGGCAGACGTGGATTTATTTTGTTTCGCCGTGGGGCATGCAGTTTGAGTTGGTCAGTTATCCCAACGGCAAAGGATACGAAAAAGGCACTACCTCCCGCTTGTGGCATCCAGCAAAGCCCGCGCTCTGACGAGCGCGCAGTCGAGCCCGCCGGCCCATCTAGCCTTTCCCCGGGTTGATATTCCGGTTGATTTTCCAGGACCGCAATTGGCCCTGAACCCACTCCGGGTTCCTGTCAGAATGGCAGAGCAAACACGCGTTCGGGCTGTCTTCCTCACCGAAGCGCAGGGTCATTTCGGCGTTCGGGATATCGTCGATCTGGTGCGAACGCACACGCAAGAGCATGCCATCCACAATGCGGGGCATGTGGCACTCAACACAACGGCTGGCCTCGCTATCGATCGAATGGTGGGAATGTGCCGCAGCCCGTGTTTTGTCCTGAAACTGGGTGTGACAACCGGTACACATCCGATCGGGTTGGTCTTTGAATTTGAGTGAAGTAAGGTTGGATGACTGGTCGTGTCCGTGCGGATCGTGGCAGGTTCCGCAACTGGCTTGGCCCTTGCGAAAGCATTGAGAACGCTCCAGTGCTTCGACCATGAACGTAGCCTGTGTAAAGCGGCCATCGCGGAAGAAAGCGCCGCGGGTGAATTCGCCCAAGGGCAATGCGGCGCTCTTGAGAAAAAACGTGCCGCTGCTGGAATAGTTCAATTCTCCCTGGCCGTTGCCCTGGTGCACATTGGATTGCATGTGGCATTGCGCGCAAATGGCTACAAATTCGCGATTGGCGACCCGGCGGAAATCGACCGGCGGTTCGAGAGGTTGTTTTGCGTAGAACCTGCCTGTCGTCATCGCCTCCACGTGGCCAGCGGAAGGGCCGTGGCACATTTCGCAACCGATCCCCGGTTCGCGAAAGACAACGTGGTCTAAAGCCAGGCCGCCACCCAATGTATTACGCAGCTGGCTGGTATGGCACACGGCGCAATTCAACTGATAACTGGTGGAGCCATCAAGTTTCTCCCAGTTGGCCGGGTTGGCACGCTCGCTGCCTGGGCTGTCAATGATCTTCCAGTAGTTGAGCCATTGCTTCGCGACAGCACTGTACTGGATGGGAAAGACGTGGATCTGTCCATTGGGCAATTTGGTGGCGTAGGCCTGCTGCCACTTGGAGCCGATGATGTAGTCGACGGGATAGGAGTGCCAGCGGCCATCTGACTCCTTGATGTCGAAGTAGTGACGTCCTCCGCGAATGACCATGCGTGCAAAGAGAGCGCGATTGTCATGAGGAGTGATCTCCAGCTTGCCGTCGCGGTAGAGGGTTTCGTCGCCGGTGAAGAACTCGTTCTTCTTCTCGAAATCACCGATAACATTTTGTGGCAAATACGGTCGCAGCATCTTCGCCATGCCGCTCTGCGACCACTGACGATAAATGTCGACATGGCATCGGCTGCACGTCTCAGAGCCGGCGTAAGCAGGCTGCCTGGTTGCGGAAGTCTGAGTTTCGGTGAGCGGTGACGGCGAGAGGCTGTTTGCTTGTCGGTCCAGGTTGCTGACAAAGTCGTCAAAACTTTGTGCCGCTGGTTTGGCTGCCTGATAGATGGCCGACAATTGTTCCCGCGCTTTCGGTGCGAGTTCTGTGTTTTTCCGATACACCGCCGCAAATGCGAGCGCTGCCTGCGAGGATTCATTTGCCGACAGGTGGGCGACGCCCAGCAGGTAGATAATCTCCATATCCTCGGGCTTTAGAGCGCGGGCATGGTTGAGCGAGGAGATTGCCTGCTGGAGGAATGATTTTCGACTCGGACTCGCCGAGTCGTGGTTCGGGTCTTGGAGTGCTTCGTTGACCAGTGCTCGTCCGATAACGAACCACGCCGTTGCTTGCTGCCTTCTTTTAAAATCGGGCCAATCGTGCTCCGGGATGGCAGCCGGATGGCCGAATCGATCGAGGTAATCGAGAGCATCACGCGCGCTTGCAATGGCGGCCTCGTTTTGTTGCAGCGCTGCCTGCACATCGGCGACGGCCACCAATAGCAGTGGATTCTCAGGTAACAGGGAAAGAGACAAATGGGCGTACTCCAAACCAGACTTGAAATCGTTCAGGTCAAAGCTCGATCGCGCTGCCGTCTCGGCCACCGCTGCAAGAAACGCAGACCGGGGATACTTCTCGAGAAACGAACGTGACAGCGCACTGAGTTTCGGGGGATCACTGGTTCTCGAGATGGCAAGAAAGGCAGACCTCTCGGTTGGATCCTTGATCTGGTCAGCGACAGTCTCCGGGGTACGGCTTGCCGAGCCTGGGACGGAATCGATCTCCTGTGCCTCGACGCGGAAGCTAAGACAAATCAGAACTCCAGTCGAAGCGCACAACGCAAGTTTGTGCACGGTGGGTATCCTTACTCTCCGGGATGGAGTTGTGCGCTCGGCGTGGTATCGGCTTTTAGATCGCCCAGGACAAACTGTGTTGCTGCCAGAAGCAGCTGCATCATGTTGGCGTTCTCATAAAATTCCGGCCGGTGCCCCAGAGCGCAGGTGAAGACTCGCCCTTTGCCATAGCTGCTAATCCAGACCATCCCGTAGTCGTTGTCTGGCCGTGTCGTGTAACGGTTAGCAGACTGCTCAGTTTTTGCCGGATCGAGGCTCATCAGAATATGTTGCTTTTCTCGCGAGTAGGGCCCAGTGGGCAAAAAATGATAGAACTCGTCGAAGTAATCGAAATCCTTTCCTTCAAACTGTTTTGTCAGAGGACTGTCCGGATCTTCAATGCGTAGCGTTCCCATCTCACCGTTGTATTTGTGCGCTCCTGTTTGTGCGCCGATGAGGTTTCCGTATTCCGGTACATCGACGCTGGCAAAGGTTGCGGCATGCAGTGCTGCCACTCCACCTCCTTCCGAGACGAATCGCGTCACGCCGTCGATCACCTCAGGATCAATAAACAGTTCTCCCTCCACGCTGTTCAGGAAGACCGCATCGTATTCCTTGATCTTGGGGTATTTCAGATTGTCGAGGTCGTTGCTGAATGTGGGAACGTAGGCCCCGGTATATTTTCCGATGAGTTCGAGGGCGAGGTTTCCATCCGGAATGGAGGCGTGGTAGTAGCCGCCATCCACGCATAGATCGAGGACGAGGAGTTTGCGCGGCGTCTTCGGCTTTGCCAGTGCCTGGCGTGGAATGGCGGCGTCGATCTTCTGCTTCACGTCAGCCGGGAGCTTGTCTGGCGTTGATATGGTTTGCATGCGGGAGAGCGTATCGATGCGATATGCAATTGCCGGCAGAACGGCTTTGTCGTATGCATCGGCGGCCTGCGCAAGCTCTCCCTGGGTTGGATCCAGCGTGAGGAATAAGGGCTTGCCTTCCGATCGCTTGGCGCCGCCGTCGCGTGCCGGCGGCCAGTCCGGTTGAATCGTTGGCGGTTGGAGCTGACTTAACTTGAGGAGAAAGGGTGATGCATCCGCGACGTTGTGCAGGTTTGCGGCAAGCACCCGGTCTTTAGCCTGCGGCACTTCATCGAGAGGCACGCTCAATCCAATGTGGCTACTGAGATGTTCGAGAGCGCTCGT
>Ga0137412_10004608_pt1 | contig 10999 bp, 10 predicted proteins | sample CZODoug2_1_16fun_FD_122160 | JGI IMG/M metagenome (GOLD analysis project Ga0137412, IMG submission 122160) | Vadose zone soil fungal communities from Angelo Coast Range Reserve, California, USA - CZODoug2_1_16fungal (Hybrid Assembly) | ecosystem: Environmental > Terrestrial > Soil > Vadose zone... | reverse complement strand
CGGCGAAACCCTGAGGATTCCAAAACTGCAATATGGTGCGCGCGCGCAGCATACGTCTCCGTGAAAAGGCGGTGGAGCTGGAGATCACCGAAGGCAACGGTTTGGATCAAGCGAAGAAAAGTGGAGAAATACCGAGCGTAGACGTCGTCAGCCTTCGCAAGCGCCGGCTCCAGCAAGAACGAAACCTCTGCGCGGCGGTGCTCCCAGGCTATATGCACCAAGCCGCCATAGCCGATGAACTTGCCGCTCTCAAGATAGGCGAAAAGAATATTCCGGGGCTGCGCAAGTGGCATGTCGGGCCAAATGCTGGTGTCGTAATAAGCGGTTTGTTCATCCGGCGTAATGGGCGCGGACTGCCGCAAAACATCCATCTGGGCATTGCGGCAGAGGCGAATGGCTTCAATATATTCCGGCTGTACCGAAGCTAAAGTAAGTTCTCCGTCGCAGACCACAGGCTCGGAGAGACAGGCGTAGGTCATGGATGTGTGGTTTGACTCTGCCAATGAAGGAGTGCGATAAAATTCTAGCATTTTGATGGCGTGATCGAGTCAAGCGGCGAATCCCACCCTTATGACATTTCTCGACGGCTACACGGATTTGCCGCCGGGCAAAATCGCTTCAGTCGTGACATTTCTGGAGATGCGCGAGCCTCCGCCAACAGCGCTTGCCGATGCCCCTGTCAGTCTTTCACTCCGCCCAGTCCTGCAACCGTCGCTCGATTGGTATCGGAAGCTCTATCGTGCGGTGGGCGAGGAGTGGCTCTGGTTCAGCCGACTCCGCATGAATGATCGGGAGTTGGCAGCAATCATTCATGATCCGAGAGTGTACGTTTACGCGGCGCATGATGGCGAAGAGGACAAAGGCTTACTGGAGTTGGATGGCCGCTCTGGTTTCGAGATCGAGATTGCATACCTTGGAGTGACTGCCGATCTTTTCGGACGGGGCGCGGGCTACTGGTTGATGGGACACGCGCTCTGCGCGGCTTGGGAAAGTTCTCCGCAACGCGTATGGGTGCACACGTGTACGCTGGACCATCCTCGTGCTCTCTCGTTCTACCTCAAAGCAGGGTTTGCGCCTTACAAACGAGCGATTGAGATTGCAGGCGTCCCGAGGCTTACCGGCGAGGTGCCAAAAACCGCGGCGCGCCACGTTCCCCTAATAGAGCTCCTGTAGTCCTAGCGCGAATGAGGTCGGCAGTAGCCATCTATTTCCGCCAACGATCCACTGCTAACCACCAAATAAGCCTGACGCACTCGTCGAAAAAGGTCTTGGCCCATTGACGGTGTTGCCACCACCGGTTCCCGTACTGGATCGGATCATAGGCTGCGCTGGCGCTAAACTGAACGCCTGGAATCTCGTGCCGGAAAACGGCCAGAGCGCGGCGGGTGTGAAAGTCGGAGGTGACGAGCAACACGCGGTGGATTTCGGATCCATTCGCTGTTCGGCTGGCCGCCAGACACCTTGCAACGTCACGTGCTTCATCCCGGGTCGACAGGCCGAAGATGGGGCAGGCAGAGAGCTGCGGAGCAGCCGGAAGCCCGCTCAGGTACTGCTGCGCGAGTTCCAGTTGACTCCAGCGGTAAATGCGGTTCCCAGCAGGGGCATCTAGAACTAGCCGGGGAGCCAGCCCTTTGGCGAGCAATTGGAGACCTTTGGCCGGGCGTTGTTCGGTTTCGCCCGCGAGGATGATGATTGCGTCGGCGGGCTGCGGGCTGTCCACGACCAACCACGATCCAGCCTGACTGCCGAGAATCACCGCAGCAACTGCTAACAGGAGCACCCATAGAAGGCGGTTGCCCCGCGATTTCGGCATCCAAGCCTCCTGATTCTAAAAGGGTTACTTGTGTCATAGGGGGCTCAGATACGCACCCGCACCGTGTGCTAAAATTTGCCTTTCACGGTAGAAAAATCATCCTATGCCAACGCAACAGGTTACACCTGTCTCTGAGATTCTCGCCAGGATTCAGTCTCGCCAAGCCAAGATTGGGATCATCGGACTGGGCTACGTCGGTTTGCCTCTTGGCTTGCTTTTTAGCGAAGAGAAGTTCCAGGTGCTCGGTTTTGACATTGATGCCACCAAGGTGAATGCCCTCAATAGCGGGAATTCTTATATCCACCGAATTCTACCTGCTGAGATTCAACAAGCCCGGGAAAAGGGCTTTTCGGCTACCTCGGACTACACGCGGCTTAAGGAAGTGGACGCAGTCATCATCGCCGTCCCGACTCCGCTCAACGAGTATCACGAGCCCGATTTGAGCTACATCACGGCTACTGGGGACGCGATCGCGCCAAACCTGCAAGCGAACCACTTGGTTGTTCTGGAGAGCACGACCTACCCGGGCACGACAGAAGAAGTACTGCTCCCCATTTTGGAAAAGGGCAACAAACTCGGACTCAAGGCGTCCCGCGACGGGGTCAGCAACGACAAGGTCTTTTTCCTCACCTTTTCACCCGAGCGCGAAGATCCCGGAAACACCAGCGTGGCCAGGAAAGACATTCCCAAGGTAGTAGGCGGGCTTGATGCTCAAGCCGGCGAACTCGCGGGTGCCATGTACAACGCCATTTTTCGGAAGGTCGTCCGGGTGTCGACTCCGGCGGCAGCGGAAATGACGAAGCTGCTCGAAAACATCTACCGCTGCGTGAACATCGCGCTCGTGAATGAACTGAAGCAGCTCAGCATGCGCATGGGGATCGACATCTGGGAAGTCATCGACGCGGCCGCAACCAAGCCGTTCGGATTTCATCCTTTCTACCCAGGGCCGGGACTAGGCGGGCACTGCATTCCTGTTGACCCGTTTTATCTCTCGTGGAAAGCCAAGTAGTTCGATTCCCGCACGAAATTCATTGAGTTAGCGGGCGAAATCAACGTGGGCATGCCCTACCACGTAATCGCCTGGGTCGCGAACGCACTCAACGCGAAGAAAAAGGCGCTGAACGGATCGAAAATTCTCATGCTCGGAATGGCCTACAAGAAAGACATCGATGATCTGCGGGAATCACCTGCGCTCACGATCATCGAACTTCTTCAAAAAGAAGGCGCGGATGTCTGCTACAACGATCCCTACTTCCCGACTGTGGGCCGGGGCCGCAAGTACGATTTGCAGATGAAGTCCACACCGCTCACAAACCTGGGCCAATACGATTGCGTTCTGATTGTGACTGACCACAGCGATTACGACTACAAGTACATCGTCGCCGAGTCACAGTTGGTGGTGGACACGCGCAATGCGACGAAGGGGATTAAGTCTTCAAAGATCGTGCGCTGCTAAATCGATCCTCGAAATCCGGATTCTGGTTCAGGAGCTTCAACTTTCCGGCCAGATCCGCCCGAAGGTTTGCAGCCCAACCACTGTGAAATTTTTGCGTTCCATCAGACCGGCTTTGATACCATTAGAGGCAGACTGCCCCAACCGCTCTGCAATCAGCAGTTTAAGCTTAGTTTTTCGCAAGAGCGATTGGCCGTAATCGTGCATCTAAATCGCTGTAGGTCGGAATGGATATTTCCTGAGCCCCTTACCCATTTCGTGGGCGCTTGGGACCCGAATGAGCCATCGGGATCAGCCCTGAAAAAGGCATCACGGCCTTAGTCTTAGTCATCTGAGAATCATTATGTCTCCAGCCTCCCAGGAACCGCTGTTTTCTCTCCTTCCCGATTCCGGGCCACCGTGGTGGAAAGTGCTCTTTAGCCTCGGCGCGGAAGTTGCGATTGTTTTGATCATCGGCTTCCTTGTGCTGATCAGCCCGGTGGGAAACGTCGCCGCGAAAAAGTTCATCACGTCGATCACGCTGGTGGATAATCCGCCACCGGTAAACCACGCGCCGCAGCCGATCCGCAAACTGACGCCGCCCCCGTTGCCGCCGCTGGAAGAGATCAAGACCGCGCTCAAGATGCCCGCGCCGATCCTGCCGAAGCCTAAACCTGAAGAAGACGTAACAGCCCCCAAGATCGAAGTGGCCTCAAAGCGTCCTGTCATCGACATACCGGCCCCGAAGATACCGAAGGCTCTTGTTAAGACGGGTGATTTCACGACGGGAAGCTCGGCTCCGCCAACGATTGCGCGAGCGCCCGAGAAGGTGCAGACGGGCGGTTTCGGGGATCCGAACGGCATTCCGACTCGGGACAGCAATAGCAAGGCTGCCGTGAATATCGCGAAAGTGGGCTCGTTCGATCTGCCCAATGGCGGCGGTTCCGGCAATGGCACCGGTGGTGAGAAGGGCCTGAAAGGTGTCGTCGCAAGTTCTGGTTTTGGTAATGGAGTTGCCCAGGGGGACGGCAGCGGTAGGGTTTCGGCGTCCCGCGTGGGATCGGTGCAGCAGAGTGGTTTCGGCGATGCGGCTGCGGCGGCTCGCAACGCGCCGAAGACTCAGGTTGCGGCTACACCCCACACGACGCCCGTCGAAGTGATTTCCAAGCCCACTCCGGTGTATACAGAAGAAGGACGCAGGCTGAAGATCGAGGGCGAGGTCGTGCTCATGGTTTCCTTTGAGGCGGCCGGCAGGGTACGCGTCGTTCAAGTGATGCAAGGGCTTGGACATGGACTCGACGAGGCGGCGGTTCATGCTGCGGAACAAATCCGCTTCAAGCCCGCCACGCGTGATGGGCAGCCTTCGGATTCAACGGCTAAATTGCACATTGTCTTTCAGCTGACCTGAAAATCAGACGTGAGCGCACACTCGTTTTCCTAGGAACAAAATGCAAACAATGCGATTGGTAGTTTGGAGTTTTGGAGCCGCCTTTTTGGCGGCGGGTTTGGCGCTAGGGCAAACGACACCGATCGCCGAAAAGCCTTCGCCCGCAATTCCGGCAGGAACATCGCAGGCCGCTCCTCAGACTGCGCCGGACTCGGTTGCCGCAACTACAACTGCGGCGTCTCAACCACAAAATACAGCGCCGGCACCGGCGCCGCCTCCAAGCACGGCATCACCGGACGCGCCGCCGCAGTCGACAGCACCCGCCACGACTGCTCCCGCGCCTGCCCGAACCGGGCCGCCGCCGTCTTTTGATCAGGTAGTGGATCTGATCGTGGACCGCGAGAACCGTTTCGTCGAACAAATGCAGCGCATGCATCCTCTGGTCGAGACCTATATCCAGAACATGAAGCCCGATCCGGAACTTAATGCCATTCCTGAAAGCGACGAGTATTTTCTTGGGCGCCTGGATCTTAGCGACGGCCAGACGAAAGATGTTTCCTTCAAAACACAACTGAACTTGTTCCATCGTTCCCTGGACCACCTGACCAGCATTTATTCCATGAAGTTCTTGCCGCTGGGCTTCGCGCAGATGGTGATGCTGGATACGAATTTCGATCGCCGCGATTATGACTTCAAATTCGTGCGCCGGGAATTTCTGGGGGAAATTCGCTGCCTGGTGTTGGATGTCCAACCCAAGGAGAAAGCGGGATCGGGAAAATTCATCGGCCGAATCTGGGTGGAAGATCAGGCGTACAACATCGTGCGCTTCAATGGCACTTACAGCGCCTCTTCCCGCTTTGCGTTCTACCTGCACTTCGACAGTTGGCGATTGAATATTCGCCCGGGCCTTGGCTACCCACGTACATCTACAGCGAAGAGTCGGATCTCAAGTACCGTTTCGGCCAGAAGTTGAAATTCAAGTCTCAGACCCGCCTCTGGGGCTATGACACTTCTGCGCTGGATAGCAACTCCGAGTTCTCCGAAATCATGGTCGAATCCTCTGATCAGGACGTGCGCGATAAGAGCGAAGTGCGTCAGGACGCCTCTCCGACGGAGAGCCAGCGCGAGTGGGAACATCAGGCTGAACGCAACATCACCGAACGCCTGCAAAAGATTGGCTTGTTGGCTCCTCCGGCAGAAGTTGAAAAAGTCTTGCTCACAGTGGTTAACAACCTAGAGGTCACCAATAACATTGATCTCCAACCTGAAGTTAGCTGCCGCGTTCTACTGACGACTCCACTGGAATCCTTTACGATCGGCCACACCATCGTGATCAGTCGCGGGCTGTTGGACGTTCTGCCCGACGAAGCCTCGCTGGCGATGGTGCTTTCGCATGAACTCAGCCACGTCGTGCTGGGCCACAAGCTCGATACCAAGATGGCGTTCAACGACCGCCTGTTCTTTCCAGACGAGAAGACCTTTCAGACTTTGGAATTCACCCGCAATGCGGACGATGAATCAGCGGCCGACAAGAAAGCCATCGAGCTGCTGAACAACTCGCCGTACAAAGACAAACTGGCCGTGCCCGGATTGTTTCTGCGCATGGTCCAACTGCGGGCCCCCAATCTAAAGCAGTTGATCCGATCGCACCTGGGGAACAGCTTGCATGACAGCGGCTATCGTCTGGAAGCGATTGCGCAATCGGCGCCAGCACTGGACTTTAAGAAGCTTGATCAGATTGCGGCTCTGCCTCTGGGTGGGCGCGTCAAGGTGGATGCCTGGACGAACAAAGCCTCTCTCCTTAAGTCCAAGCCGGTCGCGCTGGTTTCGGCGGCCGAGAAAATGCCGTTTGAAGTGACACCGTTCTATCCTTACCTCACCCGCTATGCCGCAGAAGCAGCCCCTGAGAAGGTCGCTGCGGCTCCGGGAAACTAATCGGTCTCAGCTTCGCCACGGAGAGGCCCTCCGTCTTTCCGTGGTGAAGATCGGAGCAGAATTCAAAACAAAAATTAGGCCGGAGCACCGAAGCAATCGCTTCAGTCTCCGGCCTTCAATTTCTTGACACGGGCGCGCGACGCCCCCTTGTTGCTTAACCGATCGCGCTGCCGACCTGCGAAAAGATTGTGTTCGCGTTCGTACCGATCAAGCGCACGGTACCAATTACGATGACAAGGATCACAGCCAGCATGACGGCGTACTCTGCGATGTCCTGGCCCTGTTCATCCTGCCAAAGCTTCTTGAAAAATTGTCTCACTGTCGTTCTCCTTGAGGGCACCGCGAACGGACCCTGAATTTGCTGCCATCCAGCCAGCGCCCCATGCGCCGAAGGGGAACCCGGACATCATTCCTACTGCTTTGTTTACATGATATTCACGGCAATGAAACAACACTATGGCCCGTGTGTGCCATAGGGGTAACTTTGGTATATATCACTTGTTTTCAGTAAGTTACAGCTAGTGAATAGGGATCAAAGGTAGCCCTTGATTCACCGCGAACAGGGCCAGTTCAAGCCGTGTCGAGACGCCGAGTTTGTCGAAAATATTGCTCAGGTGGTGCTTGACTGTGTCTTCGCTGATCTTGAAGTGCTCGGCAATTTCCTTGTTGGCAAAGCCCGCAACTACCGCGGAAACAATCTCGAGCTCGCGGGGCGTCAACCCAAATTTCCGCTGCCGGGCTTCCTGGGCCTGAGTCTGCATGAGTGTCCGCAGATACTGCACCAGATTCGTGACCTGCTCGCGGCCCACCCAATACGCGCCTGCCATCACCACGCGCACTGCCTGGATCAAGAGCTGTGTTGCGGAATCCTTGAGCACGACGCCGCGGGCGCCCAGTTGCAACGCTTCGACAATCTGGCTCTTCTCCACGGCCGCCGTCAAGAGAATGATGCGCACAGACGCGCCCAGCGATCCCAACTCACGGATTGCTTCAATCCCTGTCTGCTGCGGCATCGAGAGATCGAGCAGCAACAAGTCGGGCTTGTGCATCTTCACCAGCTTCACAGCTTCGGCGCCGTTGGAGGCTTCGGCAACTACCTTTAAGCCGACTTCCGCTTCGAGTAAACGTTTTAGACCGTCGCGAAAAATTGGGTGATCGTCGGCCAGCAGTATGCGAACTTCTTGCCCACTAGGATTCATAAGTAGATTCAGGTTTGGAGGTAACGCTGACTTCCAGGCGCGCACCTTCACCGGGACTTGATTCTATCGTGAGTTCGCCCTCTATGAAACGGACTCGCTCTTTTATCACACTGGGCCCTTTGCGGGCCAGTTCCATCTCGTTTTGAGACATGCGGCCCGAGAAATCAAATCCACGGCCATCATCTTCCACAGTCAGCTTGCAGGAACCATTGGTGGCCCCAAGCCGCACGAAAACATGTTTGGCCTGACTGTGCTTGCGCACGTTGACCAACGCCTCCTGCGTAATACGCGCCAACTCACGGCACACACGCGGCGGCTGACCAGCATCCTCCACTTCGGAAAGGAATCGCGCCTGGATTCCCGTCTCCCTCTGGAAGCGCTCGACCGTCTCCGCGAGAAACCCGGGCAGCCTCTTGCCATCCACATCCAGCGACTTCATTTGCTGCATCAGTTCGCGCAGCTTCAGTACTTCCTCGCGGAGCAAGCCTTGAATACGCTCGAGATCAACGGCGAAAGAACTCGCCTTGGTCTCGGCCCGGCGGCGCAGCAGGTCCACCTGCATTTCCATCGCGATCAAAGACTGGACGGCTCCGTCATGAAGTTCGCGGGCGACTCGCGCCCGTTCCACTGCCCCCGCGCGCTGACGCAAGCGGCGCAACAGAAATACGTTGTACACGGCGGGTCCCACTTGGTCGAGCAGCTCGCGCAGGAACCGCAACTCCTCTTCGCCGCCGGAAAAGTTCTTGGGGTCGTCCAGAAAAATGCGGCCAGTCCACTCCACTCCAAAGCTGAAGTCAACCCCGGCCATTGAGCGTGCGCCCGTCTCCGCGCCGAGCTGCGCCACAAATTCACCAGGCAAGGCTCGCAGGCGGTTGCCATTGCGGTCAAGGCCCGCAACTGACCAAACACTGCCGGAACTCTCGGCGTACCAAACCACGGCGGGCGTTTCAAAAAGGAATCGCTCACGATCCAAAACGGTGGCGTTCAGCCACTGGAAGCGAATACCATCTGGGAGGATACCGGCAAACATGCGGAATCCCTTGGTTTCCAGGGCTGCAATGCGCACGCTGCGAGCCTCGTAGAGTTCGCCGATATCCCGCAGCACGGCCTGCAAGGTGGCGGTCATGCCTGCTTCGACCCGCGCCTTGCTCAACATGGTGGTGATAACAGTCTTCTCCGCGCGCAAGCGTTTTTGCTGTTCTCCGAGATATCCCAGCAATAGCGCCATGACTAGTAGAGCTATGGCGCGCTCAAACAAGGTGCTGGTGTTGAGCTCTGGCGGAATCGTGGTTACCAGATGCAAGTGCGTAAGGAGAAATGCTTCCACCGTCGGCAGAACTACGGCTACGACACCGGTGGCCAGCGTTTCCAGCAGACCCCATCGGTAGGCCGCCGCCAGCAGGGAAAAGAAGAAAAACAAAAAGAACGAACTGGTGCGCGTGTTCGAGAAGACGGCGATCAGTGCGGGCCACGTCGTGTCGATGGCATGGACGAAGATTACAAAAACTTCCGAGGACCCTCTCCGGTACCGGAAGAACAACATTACGGCCACGGAAAAGGCGAGGTAGAGAGTTACGACTACGTAAGCGGTCGCCGAATACCGTCCGGCATCGGACGCGCGGAACCACATGGCGAACAGTGCCGCAATTGCCAGGAATACACGCGAGGTGGCGAGCCATCGCTCAATGCGCCGACGCTCCTCGGGCGTCGCCGCCGCCCGACGATGAAAGAATTTCTTCTGACTGCGCAACGCGCCAAAAAGCCCCATCCTGAAACGATCCCCATTCTCCGCGCACTATTATGCCATCCCCGCCGTTTTTGCAAGCGTCATCGCGCGATTGAGCGCTGACCGGGTGGTAACGTCCGCGGCGCCCCCAATCGAGGTACCGGATGAACTGGGTTGCTTGTTGCCGCGGCCGAAGTGTGATAAAAATCATTCGCCGTCGTCGAGACCTCGCCGAAGACCGAAATCAGGGGGGATGTAATGAGCGCCTGGAGTCAGTGGAATGGGCCATCGGACTACATCTGGGTTGTGATCTGCAAGAATCATGAGTTTCATAGCAAGAAAAATTCCTTCAGTGGCTACAAGATTCCTCTGGGCGAAACCGACGCTTTCGAAAATCCTCCGGATGTCGGTCAGGGCCTGAAGGTGCTCTGCGACGGCTGTGGTCAGGAAAACACCTACCTGGCGGACGATCTAATGCGCCTCCAAATGCAGGTCGCTGCGAACTTCAAGGCTCACCCATTGTTTGGGTAAAACGCTACCGGACTCTCCAGCGCCGGACCGCCACAATTGTCAGACTCGGGACTCTAAACCGTCCTCTTCAGTTGCCCGCAGGCAGCATAGATATCGCGGCCGCGGGGCTTGCGAATAAACGCTGGCACCCCGCCCGCGATCAGGATGTTTTGGAAGGCCAGGACGCGCTCCGTCTCCGGCATCACGAAGGCCACTCCCGGACCAGGATTCCACGCAATCAGATTTACCTTCGCGCGAATGCCTCGAACAAGATCCAAGACTTCCCGGGCATTTTCCGGCGCATCGTTCACTCCGCCCAGCAGCACGTACTCGAATGTAAGCTGCTCGCGCCTGCGCAAGGGAAACGCGCGAGCCGCCTCGGTCAACATGGCAAGATTCCACTTGCGGTCGATCGGCATGATCTGTGCCCGCGTCTCGTCGTTCGAGGCATTCAGAGAAATGGCAAGCTTTGGCCGGATTGGCTCAGCGCCGAGATCCCGAATTCGCGGAACCACGCCCGCCGTCGATACCGTCATACGCGATTCGGGAATTCGACAGCCCTCCACCAGCAGCCGCACGGCCGTCATAAAGTTGTCATAGTTCAAGAGAGGTTCGCCCATCCCCATGAAGACCAGGTTGATGCGATCTGCCGGGGGCGCAATCCTTTCCGTGCCGATGGAAACGTCGTTCAGTACGGCGCACACCTGTCCCACGATTTCTCCGGCCGTCAGGTTGCGTTTCAGACCCAGCAATGCCGTCAAACAAAACTGACAATCGACCGCGCATCCGACTTGGCTGGAAACGCAAATCGTAGCGCGGCGCCAACCACGGACAGCGGGATCCGAAACCTCTTCCTCGCCCGCTTCGCTGCCATCTCCCGCTTCCCCGCCGTCGCCTTCGGGCATCCACACTGTTTCGACGCTCTGCCCGTCTGCAAAACTCAACAGGTACCGAACCGTCCCATCGCTCGAAACAAACCTCTTCTCGATCTTCGGTA
>Ga0137412_10004607_pt1 | contig 10999 bp, 9 predicted proteins | sample CZODoug2_1_16fun_FD_122160 | JGI IMG/M metagenome (GOLD analysis project Ga0137412, IMG submission 122160) | Vadose zone soil fungal communities from Angelo Coast Range Reserve, California, USA - CZODoug2_1_16fungal (Hybrid Assembly) | ecosystem: Environmental > Terrestrial > Soil > Vadose zone... | reverse complement strand
TGGCCTGCGGAAGGTCGTACTTGAGCTCATAACCGACGCGAATCTGCATGTTGCGCACATCATGACCGACCGCGGGCGCTTCGGTGTCATTTTGAGGCCACGAACGACCGAAAGAAGTCGTGCGTCCTCTCCGGAGGGCCTCGCTGCGACGGCAACGAGATCTCGTTGTCCCAATGGGCTGCGTACGAACTTTCGACTGACGGCGGCCTCGTCAAACCACTTCTCAGAAGCGAACAGCACCAGCCGGTCCTTTGCTTCGCCAGCAGATCCCCTTCCGCGTAACCAACGTCCGCACGCAAGTAGAGATCGTGGGCACGGGGATTGGTTGTCGCTGGTGTGGCCAACCGTTGTGCCTCGGCGCGAACGAGCTTCACTTTAAGAGCCTCAGCCACCTTCTCCGCGACTTCTGCTTCCACCTCGAAAATATTCTTTAGCGTACGCCGATAACCCTGCGCCCACAGCTGATTGCCGTTCCGCACATCGATCAATTGTACGCTAATCAAGACTTCGTCACCCGCTTTCTGGACGCTGCCTGAGAGGACGGTCGCCACGCCTAGTTGCCGGCCGACCCCTCTTAAATCGTCCGGATGGCTTTGATATCTTTCCGTCGAAGCCCGAGAGATCACCTTCAACTCTGCCAACTGCGCGAGCTTGGTGAGAACTTCGTCCCCCATTCCACTGGCAAAGTAAGCGTTGGCCTTCTCTTCGCTCAGGTTTTCAAAAGGAAGCACAGCGATCGATTTTTCGGCCAAGTTGCTCGGCCCGACGATGTCGATCTTGGCTTCCGGCGCGCGGTCCGGTGTGCGCACGATTCCGTATCGGGTGAGATCGAAAAACCAGGAGAGCACCAGCGCGACCGGAAACCCGAGTACGATGAAGAGCACGATCAGGCGGACCACCGAGTTCGGAATATCGAATACCGGAAAAACCTGCGAAATACCTTCCGCCAGCGCCCAGCCACCGACCACATACGCGACCGCGACAGTGAAGACATTGCGCCGCTTCAGTTCATCGAAGAATTCTCTCGGATACATGGCTGTCTGCCCGAAGCTAAGCCCCTTTCAGCGCTCTTTCACGAGTTCAACAGTCAATGATCAGGTCGCCTCTGACCTCCCGCCCCGCCTTGGGAAACTGCGCCCGATTACAGCAATTTAATCCGTGTTTCTCCGTGCAAATCTATGGCTAAACCAAAAGCGGTTCTTTCGGTCGCGACGACGCGATGCTACTTTGACCGATGCCGTTTCAGCTCGAATCAAACTACAAACCGCGCGGCGACCAAGGCCAGGCGATCGCGAAGCTGGCGAAATCGCTCGAGGCTGGGAATCGGCACCAAACCCTGCTCGGTGTCACCGGCTCAGGGAAGACCTTTACTATCGCAAACGTGATCCGCGAGATCGACCGGCCCACGCTCGTCATCTCACACAACAAGACGCTGGCGGCGCAGCTCTACTCCGAGTTCAAACAATTCTTCCCACGTAACGCGGTCGAGTATTTCGTCAGCTATTTCGATTACTACCAGCCGGAGGCTTACATCCCGCGCTCCGACACCTACATCGAAAAAGACTCGTCCATTAACGAAGAGATCGAACGGTTGCGTTTGTCAGCCACGAGTGCGCTGCTGAGCCGGCGCGATGTAATCGTGGTCGCGAGCGTTTCCTGCATCTACGGCATCACTTCGCCGGAGGATTATGAACGGATGTTGCTGACCGTAAAACGAGGACAGCACACCACCCGTGAAGCAGTCCTTGGGCGGTTAGTCGACATGCTTTACGAGCGCAACGACATGAATTTTTCGCGGGGCCGGTTCCGCGTCCGCGGCGACGTGGTCGAAGTTTATCCGGCCACGGCCGACGAAGAAGCGGTCCGGATCGAATTTTTCGGCGACGAGATCGATGCCATCACTCGATTCGACCCGCTGACCGGCCATGCTCGCGAGGCGCTCAGCATCATCACATTTTTCCCGGCAAAACAATTCGTCACTCCGGCCGACAAGCTGAATCGCGCCCTAACGACAATTAGGGCGGAGCTGGACGACCGGATTAAACTCCTCGAATCGCAGAACAAATTACTGGAAGCGCAGCGCCTGAAAATGCGGACCGAATATGACCTCGAGATGTTGCAGGAGATGGGGTTCTGTAGCGGGATCGAGAATTACTCGCGGCATCTCAGTGGCCGCCCGCCCGGTTCAAAGCCCTACACTATCATCGATTTCTTCCCGAAAGACTTTCTGACCGTGGTCGATGAGTCGCACGCGACCATTCCGCAGATCGGTGGGATGTATGAAGGGGACAAGTCGCGCAAGACAGTGCTGGTCGATTATGGATTTCGTCTGCCCAGCGCGCTGGATAACCGGCCGCTGAATTTTCCCGAGTTTATGAAGCTGACGAACCAGCTTGTCTACGTCAGCGCCACGCCGGCTGAGTTCGAAATTCAGAACAGTGTCGTTGGCAACAAGGGCTACGTGCCACACAAACGCGCCCGTATTGGAGAGGACGAGTTGGTGCCGTTTGTTTTGCCTGGAGAATCTGTAGCGGCGGTCTATGACCGCCGGGTTGTAGGGCAAGCGCGTCGCTTGTCATCGAGCGGTTCGGCAGGCGGCGCGCCTGCCCTACAATTGTCTCGGACGGACGAGCCGTCGGAGAAATTCGATGTCCATACTCCCGGGAAACCGCTCGTAGTTGAACAAATCATTCGCCCCACTGGATTGCTCGATCCCAGGATCACAATTCGCGGATTGAAGAATCAAATCGACGATACGATCGAGCTCTGCCGTCAACGGGTTGAACAGCAGGAGCGCGTTCTCGTCACCACTCTGACGAAACGCACGGCGGAGGATCTGGCCGATTACCTGCGCGATGTCGGATTGAAGGTCCGCTATCTGCACAGTGACATCGACACTATTGAACGCGTGGAAATTTTGCGCGGCTTACGCGCCGCCGATTTCGACATCCTGGTCGGGATTAACCTGTTGCGCGAGGGACTCGATCTTCCCGAAGTCTCGTTAGTTTGTATTCTCGACGCCGACAAGGAAGGATTCTTGCGCAGCCAAACTTCCCTTATTCAAACCGCCGGCCGCGCCGCGCGCCACATCAACGGCGAAGTGGTTCTTTTCGCCGACATCGTGACCGACAGCATGCAGGCGTTGATTTCAATTTCGGAATATCGCCGGGCCAAGCAGATGGAATACAACGAAAAACACGGCATCACGCCGCAGACGGTGCGCCGCGCAGTGCAGGAAAGTTTGCATACGATCCTGCGTGGCCGCGAGATCGCCTCGTCCGTCATTAACGAAGCCGGTGGAAACTTCGATCTGACGGAATTACTCCGCGAGTTGGAAGACGAAATGCAGCGCGCCTCGGCCAATCTCGAGTTCGAGCGGGCCGCACTCTTGCGCGACCAAATCATGGAAGTGAAAAGCGGCACCGGCCTATCGAAAATTGAACCTAAACGCCGGCCGGTGAAATACACTCGCGGCAACGGCCGCCGACGCTCGCGCGTGTAATTTCTTTTGTCTGGGGAGCGCAGGCTGCTAGCCTGCATTCGTCGGCAGCTTGCCGGCGAAATCTGACAAAAGCCTTTTCGGCAAGCTGCCGAAAAGAACAGGCTGGCAGCCTGCGCTCCCCGGATTCTCTCGCACAAGATTAGCTGCATGAAATTCGATGCGCCAAATTCCGCTCCTCTTCGCCGCGCTCTCGATCGTCCCGGCGGCGATTGCTCAGACTGGCCTGAATTCATTACCAGAAGTTGAGTTCTCTCAACTGAGCCAGCGGGATCCGAACCCGCTTGGGGAAAGAGCCCTCAGCATTAATCCAACGCAATGGAAACACGGCGAGACCGAGCATTACATTTATCATTTCGCTCATAGTTATGTGGCCACGCCCATCTCCGTGGAAGCAGAGTTTCACTATCGCGTGGTGGCGAAGGAATTGGAGCGCGACCAACCGCTGACCGATATCAAATCGAACGTTTACATTTTCGAGCGTCCGGAGGATTGGCAGCAGTTTCAGGGTCTGGGCGAACTGGAGAAATGGACCGGTGGCATTCATTCCCAGGGCAGCCTGTTCATTCTCCGCAATCCAGAACAAAAATTTTCCGGTAATCTACTTGGGCACGAGATCGTCCATCTCGTGCTTCATCGATTTTACGCCGATGGGATTCCGTGCTGGTTGAATGAAGGGATCGCGCAATACATTTCGAAATCGGCCCATGCCAGTTATCAGCGCGCGCGGGGGTACATTTCCAAGCCGCATTCGGAGGCAATCGCGACCGAGGAAATGATTCCACTAGCAACATTGGTTCGGTTAACACGGCCACCGTCCGATCGCGTTGAAACTTTTTACGATGAATCGGAGCGGCTGGTGCGTTTTCTGGTCGCGACCGATAAGCCGAGCTTTCTGGCGTTGCTCGATGCACTGGGCCGGCATCAGCCGTTCGAAACGGCGCTACCACGAATTTATCCCGCCAAATTTGCGACCGTCGCGACGCTCGAAGAAAAGTTCCGGGAATATGCGGCCAAAGATTTTGGCACGACCTTGCAGCAGGCGGAGGAGTGAAGCCACAAAGGTGGATCGGCCGCTCCGTCAGGCGATGCTAAAATAAATGCGGTCTCGCCGCCTGACTTCGACATCGAGCAGGGACTGCTCGATCCACCTTCAGATCGCAAAAGCCTATGGTATCGCTTGCTGAACCAGCGCGCGTTTGCGATGAAATAGGCTCCGATGCCGAAAGCCAAAACCAAAACGGCGACCACCAACATTCGCGCGATCGTCGGTTCCGACGAAGCAAGAGTGAAACGCGAAGCGGCGGAGCTGGCCAAACAACTTGCCCCGGCCGAGGCGGGTGAATTCGGACTCGAGATCATTGATGGCACCGCCGACAATGTGGACGGTGCCGCCACCGCGATTCGGTCGACTATCGCGGCGCTGCAAACACTCCCATTCTTCGGGGGTGGCAAGCTGGTCTGGCTCAAAAGCGCGAATTTTCTTTCCGACGATGTGAAAGGAAAATCCGTCAATGTCCTCGAGCCCTTGGAGGAGCTCGGCGCCATTCTCAAAGGCGGACTGCCGGATGACGTCACATTTCTCGTTAGCGTGATCGATCCGGATAAACGTCGGTCGTTTTACAAAACGCTGACGAAATTGGCGGAAACTCAAATTTTCGACGAGCCCGATCTGAACCGCAGCGGCTGGGAAGAAAATGCCGGTGAAATTGTGCGGGCCGAAGCGAAAAAACGCGGTTTGGAATTTGAAGAGGAAGCGTTGGAACTTTTTGTCCTTTCTACCGGCGGTGACTCCGGCATTGTCGCGAACGAGCTGGAAAAGTTAGTGCTCTATGCGCCGGAGGGCGCGGTCACAACCGAGCAGGTGCGTGCGCTGGTGCCAATCTCGCGCGCGGCGGTGATTTTCGAACTTGGCAATGCGCTGGCGCGCCGCGACGCCACCCTTGCGCTTAATCTCGTGCGCGATTTACTCGACCAGGGCGAGACCGCCATTGGCATTTTGCTCGCCACCATTTTGCCGACGATCCGCAACCTTCTTCTGGCCAAGGATCTGATGGAACGCCATCAGCTTCCGCGTCCACACGCGCCCTTCGCTTTCATTTCCACCCTCAACCGTTTGCCTGCAAGGGAAACGGAACATTTACCCCGAAAAAAAGATGGGACGATCAACGGTTACGCTCTTGGAATTGCCGCGATGAACGCGCATCGTTTCGAAACCGACCAACTAGTCCGGGGAATGGAAGCATGTTTGCAGGCAAACTTGGAGTTGGTCACCACACAATTAGACCGGGAATTGGTGCTGACCGAAATCGTGGTGAAGTTGCTGACCTAGGGGCGTGCCGCGAGCATTCTGCTCGCAATAGCCGGGTTTCAGCCCGCGTAGTTACGAATGCTCGCGCTCCCCAAACCAGAGTCAGCCGTGCAAACTTGACGGCCTTAAGCCGTCAAGTTTCAAAAAGCCCCTAAAACGATTGCGGCGTGCGCAAATCGGTAGGGCGAGACTCCGTCGAGCCACAGAAACGGAACACAGACTTCCAAGTCTGTGCGCCAAACAGGCATTCCTGCCTGTTTCCCATGGACATAGAGACAGCCGGCTAAAAGCCCGCTGGACGCACAGGCAAGAATGCCTGTGTTCCGCTGAAGTTTATTCGCCCGCGTATTTCCGCGCCATCGGTCCGATGTATGGGATTTCCCAACGCGATCCTGAAAATGCTTTGATCATCGCGATGATCCAGACGACAAGAAAAGCCACTCCTGCTACTAACCAAACAGCCCAAAGAAGGATACGGAATACCAGACCCACCGCGGGAATTGGTGATAGGATTGCGAACGCGATCGAATAGACGATCCAAAACAAGACCCACGCGCCGCCGAAGATGATTGATTGCATCGCGTAAAACCGCACGAAATTGTCGTGCTTCTCCAGGAACCAAAAAATGAGCCCGCCCACCAACGGAATACAGGCCAGCGCCGCGGCAATATTGGAAGGCAACCCGGTCGATTGTGTGGTCTCTCCACGCGGCGGAGGTTCGGGAGGCGGATTCGGGTTTGGCGGAATCGGCTCGGGCGCTGGAGGAGGTGATGTCGGCTCGAAAGGATCAGCCATGTTACTGTTAGATGAAATAGCGCAGGTGTTTGTCAAGTGAACTCGGACGCAATTGAAATTTCTGGGAGCGGTTTTCGTTATTCTGCGCTCGTCGGCGATGGATCAATGGCGAAGGCTGGCGAATTCGCTCGCAAGGTGCTGAGCGGAAATCGTTGCGCTATTATCGCCGATGAAACCTCGGTGCGATTGTTCGGCGATCGCATCTCTGAAAGTTTCACCGCGGAGAAGTTTTCACCGCATTTGGTCCGAATTCCGGCCGGCGAAAAATCGAAGTCGCTCACGCAAGTCGAGAGAATCTGCGACGAGTTGATCGAGGCGGGGCTCGATCGGAGTTCGTTTGTGGTTGGTCTGGGCGGCGGCGTCATCGGCGACATCTCCGGATTTGTTGCTGCCATTTTTCAACGCGGCATTCCGCATGTTCAAATCCCGACCACGCTGCTCGCCATGGTCGACAGCTCAATCGGCGGTAAGACCGGAGTAAACCTTGACGCTGGGAAAAATTTGATCGGCGCCATTCATCATCCCGCGTTGATTATCGCGGACGTCAAAGCGCTCGAATCCTTGCCGCCAAAAGAATTGCGCCAGGGCTATGCGGAAATCATCAAACACGCCATCATCCGTGACGCTGAAATGTTTCGCGCACTGTCACCCCGAGCGAAACGCCAGTCCGGCTCGGACTCGAAGAACGGATTCGTCGCGCTGATTCGCCGCAACATCGCGATCAAAGCCCGGATCGTCTCGGCTGATGCTCGCGAGACTTCCGGGGAACGCGCGCTGCTAAATTTTGGCCACACCGTCGGACACGCGATTGAACGCGCCACCAACTTCAAAATTCCGCACGGCGATTGCATCAGTATTGGGATGGTGGCGGCCTGCGGCATTTCGACAAAAAGAGCGGGCCTTTCTTCTCGGGAACGGGATGATGTCGTTGCGCTGTTAAAACGGTTTCAGTTGCCGACGCAACTGCCTGCTGAAGTCGATCGAGAAAGGGTAGCCGCCGCGGTTGTGCACGATAAAAAATTCCTTGGCGGCAAAATTCGATTCGTCGTCACGCCGAGAATTGGCGAAGCGCATCTTTCAAACGATGTGACGATGGAAGATATTCGGGAAGGGATCGCGGAGTTGTAGCTGCCGCTGTCCTCAACGGCAGATTCCCTGCTCTGGGGAGCGCAGGCTGGCAGCCTGCGCTCCCCAGAAAGAAGCGATTGCGCGAGTTATTCTACGGCTCGCACCGTCCGGCAATAGTCAGCCAAGCCATCCGCTACGGCCTGCGCATATTCGCGAAAGATACTTTTGCGTTGCACCCCATCGAATTCGCGAGTGCCATCGTAATCGCCCGCTTCAATTCGCGCGAAGCCTTCCGTGCTGTTCATTACATACGGCTCGAAATAAATCACCGGGCATCGAAAAACGCGCGTCGCCAGCAGATTGCGCGCATACACGTATCCGCTCGTTCCCACTTTCGTCACCGTATCGGTCGTATATTGGTAAGGCGGCAACCCGGTTTCCTGCGCAAACGTCGCAGCCATCGCATCGGCCAGCGGCAGTTCTTCTTCGTAAGTGCGACTGAGCAAACGCCGGATCATCTCGTAACGCTCGTCATCGTGGGCAATCTCCTCCGGCAGGTAAGAACCGTTCACCAACACATGAAAATGATTGCGATCGATCAACGTCGGATTTTTCGGATCGCCCCAACCTTCGGCATTGAAATGCAGGCAAAGCACCAGATCAGGCTGCAATTTCATGTTCACCTTCTTCGCGCGGTAACGAATTTCGCTTTGCCGATAAAACAACAGTTCGCTTTGCCACCGAATCGATTTGTCCTTGTCCACATCGTCGGCCTCATAATTTTGCCTTGGTTCGTTCACCCCCGTTTTCGCGAGGACCTCCCTCGCGATTTCCCGAAAATCATCCGGGCGCAGCGGTGTCGTGGGACGATCGTGCCGCCGGGCGAAGGAAACCTCCGCGCCGAGCGCGCGCAACTTCGGCGCCAGGATCTTCGCCACTCGCCAGGTCAGTTCGCCTTCTTCCACCGGCGGTTTGTCGCCCACTTGAAACCAACGCTCCTCCATTTTCGCCCAGCGTCCACCGAGATGACCCGGATCAAGCGTGATATTCAATCCGCTGAGCGGCCGTTTTGCCGAAGCGCGCTGCAGTTTATCAATGCGCCACCAATAATGCGCCGTCAGCTTGCGCGGGGTTTCCTTGGCGAACCGCAAGGTGAGGAATGTCTGTGCCGCCGCGTCCTCCACGATCCGCGCCGAATCCTCGTTAATTTGAATCAAGTCGTCGTAGCCGCGAGTAGCATAAACATTTTGCAATAGCCGCGTAAAATCAACGCGGGTGATCGTTTCCTGGTAGCGCTCCAGCGTCGGCCAGCGCGGTTTATCGGCTAGCGGACTGATCTCCGCCGCGCTCAGCCGGCCCAGATTGAAAAGCGCGAAAAGAAGGAGAACGCAACGGACCATCTGGACTTCGCGTTCAATAATCACGATGATCGGTGAATGCTAACGATTCTTTTTCTGGGCGATATCGTTGGCGAACCGGGCCGGAGCGCGGTGATCGCGCGCCTCCCGGAATTAAAGGAAAAATACGCGCTCGATTTCATCATCGTGAATGGCGAAAACACAGCCGGCGGACGAGGCATTACCGGGAAAATCACGATCGATCTCTTACGCGCGGGCGTTTCGGTCATTACCACGGGCGATCATATCTGGGACCAGAAGGAGATTTTCGGCTTCATCGACACCGAGCCACGCTTGCTCCGCCCGATTAATTATCCGGAAGGCGCGCCGGGGCACGGAGCGATCGTACTGGAGACGGCAAAAGGAAAAGTGGGCGTGATCAACGTGCAATGCCGCACCTTCATGCTCCCCATCCTGGAGAATCCATTTCACGCGATGGAAGCGGCGATCGCGAAAATGCGCACGGAAACTTCGATCATCGTGGTTGATGTTCATGGCGAAACGACGAGTGAGAAAATCGCGCTCGCCCGGTTTCTCGATGGCAAAGTTTCCGCCGTTCTCGGCACCCACACCCACGTCCAGACGGCCGACGAACAGATTTTTCCCGGGGGCACGGCCTTTCTTTGCGATGCCGGAATGTGTGGGCCGGTGAATTCTATTATAGGTCGGGCCGTCGAACCAATCGTGCAGCGTTTCATGTCGAACTTGCCCGCGCAATTCCCGGTCGCCGCCGGCGAGGTGCGGTTACGCGGGGCGTTAATTGAGATCGATGAGACGACCGGACGCGCCGTTCGTATCACCCGGGTGGATGAGCCAGCAGCGATTACTTCAGGAGAAACGCAGTCCGCCGCGGTGGTGGAAAACGAATACAAGAATGAGCAAGAGAACGGTTGACAGGCTGCACGCCTTGGTCGCATTTGTCTGCCCACAATTGTTTCTACGGAGAGCAACATGCGTTACATGAAATTGTTAGGTTTGGAAATGATGGTATTCGCCATCGGGGCGACGGTGCTGTTCGGGCAAGGCAACCAGGAAGCGGCCAATCTCACACGCGAAGGAATCGAAGCTTCCAAGGCAAAAGATTGGGACAAAGCGATTGCCGCTTTTAAAAGAGCAGCGCAACTGGATGAGCATTACGCTCCAAATTTGGCTTCAGCTTTGCAGCAGCGCGCCACCGTCTATGTCAGTCAGGGGAAATTTCAGGAAGCGGTTACCGATTATTCCGAGGCGCTAAAAGTGAAAGCAAAGGATCCCGATATTTTTGAGCGACGCGCTTATGCGGAAATACAGTTGAAGGATTACGACAAGGCGCTGCACGATTACAACGAAGCGATCAAGCTCAGCCCGGAGGACCCGAAATATTATCAGGTGCGGGCCTTCATCTACCAAACGAAGGGCGATTTCAAGGCCGCCCTGGCCGACGTGGACAAAGTCCTCAAGCTAGATCCCAATAATCAAGATGCGCAGCAGCGAAAAAATTTTCTCGAAGCGAAATTGCACGCACCACCAACGCCACCGCCGACGCCATCCGGTCCCATTCCTAATCCTAACGTGCGTCCGCCAGCCACAGCGACTGCAACACCGGCTACCAAGCCGTAAGCAAGGAACGGCTGCCGATTGCCCAGAGATGTAGCTACCGGCGGCAGATCTGAAAGCCTGCCGCTGAGGACAGCGGCAGCTACAACGCCGCGCCACTTAGGAAAAACGCAAACCTCGGCGGCTCGACGGAGTCTCGCCCTACCAATTCGTCCTCGCGAAAATTTCGTTGGTAGGGCGACGCTCTGCGGAGCCGCAAAAGGACAACTTCCCTATCTACCCGCTACGACCGCAAAACTCCTAACTGGGAGGGTCGACTTCCAACACAGCATCGGCTGGAAGCCGATGCGACCTACTCTACCGGCGCATCTTGGCCGTTAGGCGAAACTGTTT
>Ga0137412_10004606_pt1 | contig 11001 bp, 10 predicted proteins | sample CZODoug2_1_16fun_FD_122160 | JGI IMG/M metagenome (GOLD analysis project Ga0137412, IMG submission 122160) | Vadose zone soil fungal communities from Angelo Coast Range Reserve, California, USA - CZODoug2_1_16fungal (Hybrid Assembly) | ecosystem: Environmental > Terrestrial > Soil > Vadose zone... | reverse complement strand
TGGCCTCGGTCAGCCCGATGATCTACGAGTGGTACAAGCGGCGCCGGGCGGCCAGGAAGGCCAGCGAGGAGCCGGCGCCCGAAGCCTAGGTGGCGGGCCGCTACTGGTCGGCGAGTACGGCGAACAGCTCCCTCAGACCTGTCAGCGACTGTGCAGGCAGGAAGACGTCGCAGTACGGCAACGCCGCCGCCATCGACGCGGCCAGCGGCCGGAAGTCGCGCTGAGCGGCGCGTGGGTTGAGCCAAATCAGCTTCTGCGCCCGGCGACGCACCCGGACCAGCGCCCGTTCGAGCACATCGGGCGGATCGCTGTCCCACCCATCGGACGCGATGATCACCACCGCACCGCGCAACGCGTTGCCGTGGGATGCCGAAACGAGTTCCGCCACGCAGCGCCCGAGATGCGTACCGCCGTAGCGGTCGGTGACCTTCGCATTGGCCTTGGCCAACGCCACCTCCGCTGAGCGATGCGACAGCGCAGCGGTCAGCCGCGTCAGCGACGTCGAGAACGCGAACACCTCGGGGCGAATTCCATTCCGCCGCAGGGCCGCTGCTCGCATGAGATGCAGATAGATGGTGGCGTACGGTTGCATCGATCGACTGACGTCGCACACGAGGACCACCCGGCGGGGGTGCTCGCGGTTGCGGGTGCGCGCCACCCGCAGCGTCTCCCAGCCGGTCGCGCGCGACGCCTTCATCGTCTCCCGGAGATCGACCCGCTTGCCATGCCGGTGCAACTCTCGGCGCAGGCTGCGTCGCCGCGGCCAGTGGGCCGCCGCCTGCTCCAGCCATTCGCCAAGGAGACGGAGGTCGTCGGGATCGAACCGCTCAAACGGTTCGTCCGCGCGTGCGACGATCCGGCTCGGCAGGGCTTCGGGGATCCCGATGTCGGCGGTATGGGCGTCGACGGCGGTGACCGACGCCGGGCGTGTGGTCCACGGCAGGCCACCGTCGGCCAGGGTGCTCGCGCGGCCGGGCACACCAGGGTCGACGGCGGCGGTCGTTCCCATGCTCTGCTTCAGGCCCGGTGGATCCACACCCAGCACGGCGTCCGCGAACACCGCATCGAACACCGCATCGAAAGCGGCCAGGTCCTCCACCCGGTTCACCAGCGTCAGCCGCGCCGCCCAGTAGAGCTGCGAGCGCGTTCTTGGCCAGTCACGACGCAGCGCGTCGACGAATCCCGTTGGGCCGCTGGCGGACACCACCACACCACCGGAGTGCAGCCGGTTGACCAAGGCAACGGCGAAGGCGGCCAGGTCGACGCCACGAAGAAGAAGCGGCGCGGTCAATGTCGTCGGCGCGACACAACGATGAACACCAGCAGCACCGCGATCGCAACGAGCACCGCCGGGCCGTACTTCTTGATCGCACCGCCGCCCGCCAGCTCGATCAGGTCGATCGGCGCCGGCTCCGGCGCCGGCCTTTCGACCTGCCCATTGGTCGGTGCCGTGCGCGCCGCGTCTTCTTCGCCGTTGCCTGCGGCAAGCTTGGCCTCCAACGAGTCGACGAACTCGCCCAGCAGTTTCTCCGATACCTGCTGCAACATGCCGCCGCCGAACTGGGCGAGCTTGCCGACGATCTTGAGGTCGGTGTCGACCGTGACCCTGCTGCGGTCCCCGGCCTCGTGCACGCCGAAAGTGATGGTGGCGGCGGCATTTCCGGTCCCGCGCGCCTCCCGGCCGCGGGCGTCCACCACGCCGCGGTGCGTCTCGCCGTCTCGCTCCACGAAGTGTGCCTTGCCGCTGAACTCGCTGGTGACCGGTCCGACCTTCACCTTGACCTTGCCGAGGTAGTCGTCACCTTCCTGGCCGACCAGCTGCGCACCGGGCATCAACGGGACCACCTGCCGGAGATCGGTCAGCACCTCCCAAGCCTTTTCTGCGGGTGCGCTCACAGTGAACTCGTTTGTGATCTTCATCGGCAGATTCCTTCCATGTAGTCGGCGAATGCCTCCGCGACCACGCCGCGGTCATCGGGCGTCTTGGCCAGCGCGCCCAGGCCGGCGACCGCCGAAGTGCGCGCGTCACCTGCAACCAGATCGGCGACGCCGAGCGCAACCAAGGCCGCCACCCAGTCGATGGTCTCTGAGATCCCGGGCGGTTTGTCCATGTCGAGAACCCTTGTCTCGCCGACGAACTGGGCGGCGTGCTGAATCAGCGCGGCCGTCGCCCCAGGCACCGTCCTGCGCACGATTGCTGCCGCTCGCGCCGGATCCGGATAGTCGATCCAGTGGTATAGGCATCGCCGCCGCAGTGCGTCATGCAGGTCGCGGCTGCGGTTTGAGGTGAGCACGACGATCGGAGGGCGCTGCGCCACAAAGGTGCCCAGCTCGGGAACCGTCACTGCCGCCTCGCCGAGAAACTCAAGCAGCAGCGCCTCGAATTCGTCGTCCGCACGGTCGATCTCGTCGATCAGCAGGACCGGCGCGCCTGGCCCGCGGTAGCGCACGCATTGCAGAATCGGCCGGTCCACCAGGTATGTCTCGGTGTAGAGGTCGGATTCATCGATGCCCGCACCCCGTGCTTCGGCGAGCCGGATGCTCAGCAGTTGCCGTTGGTAGTTCCAGTCGTACAGCGCCTCGCTGGCCGTGAGCCCCTCGTAACACTGCAGTCGCAACAACGGCGCATCAAGAACTGCTGCAAGGGTTTTCGCCGCAGTGGTCTTGCCGACACCCGGTTCTCCCTCCAGCAGCAGCGGGCGGCCGAGCGCCGCGGCGAGGTAGATTGCCGACGCCGTGCCGACGTCGAGGAGGTAGTCATGTGCGTCGAACCGGCTGATCACTTCGTCGACATCGGAGAACAGACCGGCGACAGGCTCGGTCATCGTGCCACCGACCCAAGCAACCGCTGGTAGTCGTCCCAGGTGTCCACGTCGAGCGGAACGGTGCCGTCGGTCGGGACCTGCCGCACCTCGAACCGGCCTGACTCGATCAGTCGCCACACGCCCTTGTCGCCGTGCAGTTCGGCGACTTCGCCGAACACCGGGCGGCCCAGCCAGAACGGATGGCCGATCCCGTCGGAGTATCGACACACGGCGATCGGGGCACCGCGGCCTGACTCGATGAGTTTGGCCACCGCTTCGCGCGATACGCCGGGCTGATCGCCCAACATCACCACGATCCCATCGGCACGCGGATCCACCCGCGACAGAGCGGCCCGCAGGGACGAAGAACAGCCCGATTCGTGGTCATCGGCGATCACGATGTCGATGCCGTCGAGGTTCACCGCCTCACGCACTGCTGTGGCGGCACCGCCGAGCGTCACGATCAACTGGTCGAACGGGCAGCCTCGGACGACCTCTGCGGTCGCGCCCAGCACCGTTGTATCGCCAAATGGCAGCAGCTGTTTCGGCGTGCCCAGTCGGCGCGAGATGCCGGCGGCCAGCACGACACCGGTCACCCGTGACCGTGGCATGCTTCTTCTCTCGCCACGTGTGCCGTGGCCGCGTCGCGCGCGGGTGCGGCCAGGCCTTCCACCCGGATGGCGCGGACAACCTCGGCGAGGATGGACACGGCGATCTCGGCGGGCGTCTTCGCGCCGATGGGCAGCCCGACGGGGGTGTGCACGCGTCGCCGTTCGGCGTCGGTGAGCGCCAGCGCGTCAACGATCGCACCGCCGCGGACCTTGCTGGCGACCAGGCCGACATAGCCCACGCCTGCGTCGAGTGTCGCGCGGATCATCTCGGCCTCGGGCCCGCCGTGAGTGGCGATGACGACGGCGGCGGCCTGCGTCACGTCGGCGTCACCGTCGCATTGCACCTCGTAACCGAGAGCGGCGGTCATGGCGGCCAACGCCTGTGCGATCGGTGTGGCACCGCAGATGCGGACCAGCGGCGCGGGTACCTGCGGGTCGAGGAAGATCTCCAACGCACCGCCGGACAGGCATGGGTTGACGACCACACAGGCGCCCGGCGCCTCGGGAAAGTGGATGTCGCCGTCGGGCAATACGCGCAGCAGCACACTCTCCCCCGCTTGCAGCGCGCCGAGTGCCGCCTTGCGAACCGAGCTTTGCGCGCACTGGCCACCGACAAAGCCTTCGATGGTGCCGTCCGACAGCAGGATCGCTTCATCGCCGGCATGCGCGGAGGCCGGCTGCTGTGCGCGCACGACGGTGGCGTGGACGAACGGCGTCCGCGACTGCCGCAACTGCTTGGCCCGTTCGCTCATCGTCATGCTTACTCCTCTAGATCGGCGGTGTGGCTCTGCCCTGCATGGCCTCCCACACCCGCGACGGAGTCAGCGGCATGTCGGCGTGCCGAACCCCGAACGGCGCCAACGCATCCACCACGGCATTGACGACCGCCGGCGGCGAGCCGACCGTTGCCGATTCGCCGATGCCCTTCGCACCGATCGGATGATGGGGCGACGGGGTGACGGTGTGACCGGTCTCTAAGTGCGGGACCTCCAGTGCGGTCGGTATCAGGTAGTCCATCAGCGACCCACCTAGGCAGTTGCCCTCCTCGTCGAACGCGATGATCTCCATCAGTGCCATGCCGATGCCGTCGACAATGCCGCCGTGCACCTGGCCCTCGATGATCATCGGGTTGATGCGGGTGCCGCAGTCGTCCACGGCCAGGAAGCGCCGTACCTTGACGACCGCCGTCCCCGGATCGATGTCGACGACGCAGAAGTACGCACCGTACGGATACGTGAGATTCTCGGGGTTGTAACAGATCTGGGCGTCCAGCCCGCCCTCGATGCCCTCGGGAAGGTCACCGGCGCCGTGCGCGCGCATCGCGATGTCCTGGATGGTCACCGACGCGGACGGATCACCCTTGACGTGGAACGACCCCTTCTCCCACTCCAGGTCGGCGACCGAGGCTTCGAGCATGCCCGACGCGATGATCTTCGCCTTGTCGCGGACCTTGCGCGCGACCAGCGCGGCGGCCGCCCCGGACACCGGCGTGGACCGGCTGCCGTAGGTGCCCAGCCCGAACGGGGTCTGGTCGGTGTCGCCGTGCACGACGTCGATGTCGTCGGGCGGGATGCCGAGCTCCTCGGCGACGATCTGCGCGAATGTCGTCTCGTGGCCCTGGCCCTGGGTCTGGACCGACAGCCGTACAACGGCCTTCCCGGTCGGGTGCACCCGCAGCTCGCAGCCGTCCGCCATGCCCAGACCGAGGATGTCCATGTCCTTGCGCGGACCGGCGCCGACCGCCTCGGTGAAGAACGACATGCCGATGCCCATCAGCTGGCCGCGCTTGCGTTTCTCGGCCTGCTCGGCGCGTAGTTCGTCGTAGCCGATCATGTCCATCGCCAGCCGCATGGTGGTCTCGTAGTCACCCGAGTCGTACACCCAGCCAGTCTTGGACTTGTACGGAAACTGCTCTGGTTTCAACAGGTTCCGCAGCCGCAACTCGGCCGGGTCGATCTTCATCTCGTGGGCCAGGCAGTCCACCAGCCGCTCGACGAAATACACCGCCTCGGTGATCCGGAACGAGCACGCGTAGGCCACGCCGCCGGGTGCTTTGTTGGTGTACACCGCGGTCATGTGGCAGTAGGCGGCCTCGATGTCGTAGCTGCCGGTGAATACGCCGAAGAACCCGGCCGGATACTTCATCGGCGCAGCCTGCCCGTTGAAGGCACCGTGGTCGGCGAGCACATTCGACCTGATCGCCAGGATCTTGCCGTCGTTCGTGGCGGCGATCTCGCCGATCATGATGTAGTCGCGGGCGAAGCTGGTGCTGGTCAGATTTTCACTGCGGTCTTCCATCCACTTGACCGGCTTGCCGAGCAGCAGCGATCCGACGATGGCGCACACATATCCCGGGTAGATGGGGACCTTGTTGCCGAAACCGCCGCCGAGATCGGGTGAGATCACCCGGATCTTGTGTTCGGGCAGCCCGGCCACCAACGCGTACAGCGTGCGGTGCGCGTGCGGTGCCTGCGAAGTGGACCAGAGTGTCAGCTTGCCGGTCACCGGGTCCAGATCGGCGACCGCGCCGCAGGTCTCCATCGGCGCGGGATGCACTCGCGGGTAAACGATTTCCTGTTTGACGACGACGTCGGCCTTGGCGAACACCGCCTCGGTCGCGGCGGCGTCACCGGTCTCCCAGTCGAAGAGATGGTTGTCGGTCTTGCCGTCCAGGTCGCTGCGGATCACCGGGGCTGACTCGTCGAGCGCGCGCCTCACATCTATGACGGGCTCCAACGGGTCGTACTCGACGTCGATGAGCTCCAACGCATCACGTGCGGCATAGCGGTCTTCGGCGACCACGAATGCCACCTCCTGGCCCTGGAAGCGCACCTTGTCGGTGGCCAGAACGGCCTGCACATCGTTCGACAGAGTCGGCATCCACGCCAAACCTTTTTCTGCCAGATCGGCACCGGTCACCACAGCTTTGACCTTCGGATGGGCCTGTGCCGCAGTGGTATCGATGCTGACGACGCGCGCGTGCGCATACGGCGAGCGCAAGATCGCCAGGTGCAGCATGCCGGGCAGCTGCACGTCGTCGACGTAGGTGCCTTTGCCTCTGATGAACCGGGGATCCTCTTTGCGGAGCATCCGGCCATGGCCGCACGGCTTCTGGTCGTTGTCAGCCAGGTCGTCTGGCGAGCCTTCGGGTCGAGCTTCCGTTGTGGTCATGAGCTGGCCTCGGCATTCGCGTTGTCGGCCGCCCATTGGATGGATCGCACGATCGTGGTGTAGCCGGTGCAGCGACAGATCTGTCCGGAAATCGCCTCGCGGATGGTCTCCTCGTCGGGGTTGGGTATGCGATCGAGGAGGGCTCGCGCGGTGATCATCATCCCTGGCGTACAGAACCCGCACTGCAGCCCGTGACAGCGCATGAAGCCTTCCTGCACAGGGTCGAGGTGGCCGTCGACCTCAAGACCCTCCACCGTGCGGATGCTGCGGCCACTGGCCATCGCTGCGAGCACGGTGCAGGACTTCACTGGTTCGTCATCCATTTCGACGACGCAGGTGCCGCAGTTACTGGTGTCGCAGCCCCAGTGGGTCCCGGTGAGCCGTAACTGATCCCGCAGAAAATGCACAAGCAATGTCCTGGGCTCGACCTCGGCGGTGACCGGCTCACCGTTGACGGTCATGTTCACTTGCATCGCTAGTTCCCTTCCACAGCCGGGGCGTTGCTTATGCGCTCGATGGCGGTACGCAACGTTCGGACGGTGAGCTCGGAGGCGAGGTGGCGCTTGTATTCCGCGCTGCCCCGCATGTCGGTGACCGGGCTGCAGGCCTGTGCGGCGTCCCGGCCCGCCTGCGCGAAGGTCTCTTCGTTGGCGGGCCGCCCGGCAAGCCCGTCACCCACCGCCGCCAGCGCGGCGGAGTCCGTGTTGACCGCGGTAAGACCCAGCCGGGCCGCAACAATGGCGTCGCCGTCGAGTGTCACCGCGGCGCCGGCCGCCGCCACCGCCCAGTCGCCGACTCGCCTTTCCACCTTGGCGTATGCGCTGGAGGTGTTGTGCCGCAACGGAATCCGTATCTCGATGAGCATCTCGTTGTGCGCCAGCGATGTCTCGTACGGCTCGGTCAGAAAATCGTTGATCGAGATTTCGCGCTCTCCGGAGGGTCCCCGGGTGAGGCACACCGCGTTCAGCACCGTGCACACGGTCGTGAGATCCTCGGCCGGGTCGGCCTGACAAAGCGATCCCCCGACAGTGCCGCGGTTGCGCACGACGGGGTCGGCGATGACGCGTTCGGCGTCGCGGAAGATGGGGCAGACGGCCGCCAGGTCGTCGGACTCCAGTGCTTCGCGGTGACGCGTCATCGCACCGATACGCACGAGCGTCGGATCGACGACGATGTAGCCGAGCTCGGGAATCAGGTCGTTGATGTCGACCAGGTACTCGGGGTTGGCGATGCGAAGTTTCATCATGGGCAACAAGCTGTGGCCGCCGGCGACGAGCATCGCTCCGTCACCGAGCCGGTCAAGCAGCCCGATGGCGTGATCGACGCTTGTGGCGCGTTCGTACTCGAAAGGTCCAGGAACCTGCATGTGACTGACCTCACACTCGTGTGCTGAGGACCTCAGTGTTCGCCCGCCCGTCAGGGCCGTCAATAACGGGTTAAGTAATCACTTAAGTCAGTCAGTAGGCTCGATCCGTGACACCGGCTCAGCTTCGGGCCTTTTCCGCCGTGGTCCGCCTGGGTTCGGTCCACGGGGCGGCCGAGGAACTTGGCATGTCCGACGCCGGGATCTCCATGCACGTAGCTCAGCTGCGCAAGGAACTGGATGACCCGTTGTTCTCCAGGACCTCGGCGGGACTGGCATTCACGCCGGGAGGGCTGCGCCTGGCCAGCCGCGCCGTCGAGATCCTCGGCCTGCAGCAACAGACTGCGATCGAGGTGACCGAGGCCGCGCACGGGCGGCGCTTGTTGCGCATCGCGGCGTCCAGCGCATTCGCCGAGCATGCCGCGCCAGGGCTGATCGAACTATTCTCGTCACGCGCCAACGATCTCTCGGTCGAATTGAGCGTGCACCCGACGAGCAGGTTCAAGGAATTGATCTCCTCACGCGCCGTCGACATTGCGCTCGGTCAGGCCAGTGACGACCGCGAGGCCACCGACAACGCGATCGTCGTCCGGCCATTTCTGAACTATCAGATCCTTACCGTCGCGGCACCGGGGAGTCCGTTGACCACCCATCCTCCGACCCCCGCGTTGCTGCGCGAACAGCTATGGATGCTGGGGCCGTCGGCCGGCAGTGTCGACGGTGAGATCGCGGCCGTGGTGCGGGACTTGGCGATTCCGGAATCCCACCAACGGATTTTCCAAAGCGATGCCGCGGCGCTCGAAGAGGTCCAGCGTGTCGGCGGGGTCAGCCTGGCGATCGGCTTCACGGTCGGGAAGGACCTGGCAGCTGGACGGCTGATTCACGTCAAGGGGCAGGGGTTGCAGGTGCCGGGCGAATGGTGCGCATTCACGCTCACCCCGGCTGCCCGCCAGCCCGCCGTCTCCGAACTTGTCCGGTTCATCACGACGCCGCGGTGCACCCAGGCCATGCTGCGTGGCACGGGCGTCGGCGTCACGCGATTTCGACCCAAGATCCACGTCACGCTGTGGAGCTAGGTCCGCGCCGCTTCCAGCGCGCGGATCAGGCTCGCCGCATCCCACGGACCCTTGTGCCGCACGCCGTTGACGAAGAACGACGGCGTCGAGTTCAGGTCCATCACCTCGGCGTCCTGCGCATCGTCCTGCACTCGGTGCAGCAGCTTCGTCGGATGCACACGCACGTCCTGGTCGAACCGTTCGAGGTCGAGCCCGATCGCGTTGGCGTAGCGGTACATGTCCGACCACTCGAGATCATCCTGGTGCGCGAACAACTGGCTCCCCATTTCGAAGTACATGCCCTGCAGCCCCGCCGCCTCGGCCGCACGTGCGGCGTCGAACGCACGCGGGTGCACCCGCTCCAGCGGCAGGTGCCGCCACACGTAGCGCAGTTCGTCGCCGAAGTGGGCTCGCACCTCGTCGATGGATCCCGTGGCCCGGCTGCAGAACGGGCACTCGTAGTCGCCGTACTCCACCAGCGTCAACGGCGCGTCGGGATTGCCGCGGAGATGGTCGCGGTCGTGGTCGACGGGGCGAATCAGCTTGAGCCCCACCGGTTCGGGCGGGCTGACCCAGTCGGTGATCCGGAAGATCGCCCACCCCGCGAAGAAGGCCACGACGGATGCGACGATGACGCCGATGCGCGCCTGGTCCTGACGGGTCGGGTCGGTGATCGCGAGGTCGACGATGAAAAGCGAAATGGTGAAGCCGATTCCGGATAGCGCGGCGCCTCCGGCAATCCGTCGCAACGTCAGCCCTGGCGCCAGCTGGCCCAACCCAGTGCGCTGCATGAACCATGTCGCGGTCGTGATGCCGATGAACTTTCCGACCACAAGGCCCGCGACGATTCCCCACGTCAGGGGTGACCGCAGCGCGGCAGTGACGCTGTCCGCGTCGAGCCGCACCCCGGCGTTGGCCAACGCGAACAGCGGCAGCACCACAAACGACACGAAGGGCCCGACGTCCGTCTGCAGCCGCTCGTTGATCGAAATCGACTCCCGCAGACCGCGGGTGGCGGCGCGGGCGTACTGCGAGTTGGGTGATTGGCGGAATGCGCGGATCATTTCGACGGCCTGTTCCACCTGCTGGCGTTCGGGCGTGAAGACGGGGATCAGCAGTGCGAGCGCGACTCCGGCCAGAGTGGGATGAATGCCGGCCATGGACAGCGCGATCCACAGCGCAACGCCGAGCATCGCGTAGGCCGGCCCGCGGGCCGCCCCCGGCATGAATCGGACCAACGCGATCGCCACGATCAATACCGCCGAGATGATCAGCGGTACAACCTGAATGCTTTCGGAGTAGAACAGCGCGATCACGCACAGCGCGCCGATGTCGTCGACCACGGCAAGGGTGAGCAGGAAAATCCTAAGTCGGGCAGGGTATTTGGGCTTGATGATGGCAAGCGCGCCGATGAGGAATGCGCTCCACACGCCAGCCAGTTGAAGTGCACGCTTAGCGTGGCTATCCCACGGACCGTCCGCGTCTGACATCGGTGCGCGCGCAAATGAAAGGGCCAGATGACTCCCGATCTTGTTCAGTGTGCCCGTCACGAATGTGAGACCGACCGATTCTGAGCCGACGTTGGTGACGCTGCTGTTCATGATGCCCATCGCGATGCTCACGGTCGCGATTTGAAACAGGTTGCTCAGGAGGCTGAGCCGTGCGCTCATGAACGAGAGGAACGTCCGGTAGGTGAGAAAGCCGTAGGCGTCGACGTACCCGGCGATCATGGCAAGAAGGGCGGCCACGACCGCGGTCCCATCCCTCGTCGTAATTGTCGGCACAGGCACGCTCCTCGAGTCCGAACAGCTAAGCAGACTTCGGTGGCTGTCTAGGTGTTCCTGATTGATTTCACAGACCGACGCGGGGCCCGCATCCCTGAATCGCGGCTGTCCCTACAGTTGTCGGGTGGAAGTGTGAGGTTCCCGGTGCACCAATTACGCGATCGTGTTCGTGCCGCCACTCTGGTCGATTGTTCCTCGACCGTCGTAGCCGAT
>Ga0137412_10004605_pt1 | contig 11003 bp, 9 predicted proteins | sample CZODoug2_1_16fun_FD_122160 | JGI IMG/M metagenome (GOLD analysis project Ga0137412, IMG submission 122160) | Vadose zone soil fungal communities from Angelo Coast Range Reserve, California, USA - CZODoug2_1_16fungal (Hybrid Assembly) | ecosystem: Environmental > Terrestrial > Soil > Vadose zone... | reverse complement strand
GATCACAGCGAGGCGCTGCAGGCCTACAGGCGCTGCCGCGAGTTGCTGACGCGCTTCCTCGGCATAGCGCCCAACGCAAAGACGCAAGCCCTCTTTCACAGCGTGCGCGAGCGCGCCGCCTACGCCCCGGTCGGAAGCGCGCTGTGAGCGCGTGCACTTAGGCCGCGGTGACGCTGCCATGCGTCTGTTCAGGCGAGGAGACAACCATGACGTTCGTTTCTCAGGATGTGAGCGTGCGCTACCTGGCCGGCAACTCAGAGGCAACTGGCTCCTGGCCGGGGACCAAGAACCCCCGTTGGGTTCGCACCTTGTCACACCTCGGCGCGGCTATCTGCATCACGGCATCTACGTCGGTGCTCGCAAGGTCGTTCACTACTCAGGGTTCGCGCACGGTCTGCGCAGAGGACCGGTGGAAGAAGTTCCTTTCGCTCATTTCGCGTGCCGACAGCACGTCTGGATGAGATCGGATGCGCCATCCGATTTCGACGTTCGAGAGCTCATCTGCCGAGCACGATCCCGCGTGGGAGAAGACCGCTATCGGCTGTTGACCAATAACTGTGAACACCTCTGCGAATGGTGTCTGTCCGGCACGGCTCGAAGCTTGCAGGTCGAGGCCTGGCTTGCACGTCCCAGACTTACGCTGCTTGCAATACTTCGCTTGATCATCCGCGTGCCGATCGCTTCGCTCTTGCGGTGAGCCAGCCGAAGCTGCTGCGGAGCGGCGTCCCAGCCGTCAAACCTTTTCGATGACGGTCGGATTCGTTGCGCCAGGATAGGCGAGTTCGGTGACTCGTTCCTCAATGGCGTCATGTCGCGTCTGTCGCCAGGAAGAGGGCGTCTCGCCTACTATGCGCCGAAACGAACGGGTGAAATGCGACTGATCGCTCATGCCGCAGGTCAAGGCAATCTCACTCAGTGAGGCGCCCGTCGTCAGCATAAGACCTTGAGCGAGCTCGATGCGCCGGTGTCTGATCCAGATGCGAGCCGGCATCCCGAAGGTGTGCTTGAACGCGCGGCAGAAGTGACCGACGCTGATGTCGAGTGAGGCCGCAAGCTCCTTGATCACAATCTTGCCGGCGAGGTTGGCATCGACATGCGCCGCGAGGCGTCGCGACTGCCATCCCGCGAAACCGCCGCGCGGGATCTGTCTTCGGCCTCGGTCGCTGGTTTGCCTGGTGACCCTCGGTCCCGAATGTCCGTCCAGTAGCGCCACCGCGCGGGCGATGTGTGCTCTGGTGCCGTGGCTGTCACCGACCCTTGCGCGACACGCGGCCTCGACGAGTTGAGCGGTCACCACCAATAGCTCGCGCGAGCTCTGCTCGAGCATCGACTTGTGGACAGTCGCGGTAAGAGACGCACGCAATTGCTCGTGTCGGCGTTCATGCGGATGCGCGCGAGTATCGGCCGCACCCCCAAAAATGGACGCAGCACTCCGAGTCGTGGTTGCAGCAGGTTCGCTATCGAACGTAGTCACGCCCGCAGTGTGCGCGACTGCCCTGCGTCGCGGAGTCCCCCATCCGGGGGACTGAGCGCTGCAGCAATTGCGGTCACTTCTGGTGCAACATACCTTCCAGTAAGGACATCGCCGGCGCTAGAGTGGGTCGGTTGCGGCTATTGCGCCGACGTTGCAACATTCTCGGTCTCGATATTCAATCTTGAAACTGCAATTTGTGCTGCCGTTCCGGATTCAGCGGTCGTCGCATCCTCTATAGCTGATGGAAGCGCACTGTCCTCGGCCGTCGCCTGAGCCGCTCGATCTAACCAATCGCCGAGTGAGGCAACAGCCCGTGAGTCGACGTCCCGCGCGAGCGGTTCGCTCCTGGCGACGAAAGCGGCACCGGCCAATCGCTCGATGCTGTCCAGGTCAGGCAAGTGCGTCTGCCGCGGCAGCATCTTCATCTCGAATTGGCTGAGCGCTTTGAAGTTGTCTGCCCGCGCCAGAGCCTCAACCGTGTGCTGTCTGTTCGTTTCAGCGTTCTGGGGCAATCTCAGCAGCGCAGCGATAGCACGCAGCGCATCCGCCAATGCGCCGCGCAGCTTGGTGATTGCCGATTCGGGCCATAGCGTGCTGAACACGAGTGTCATCACGACATTGCCCAAGAGGATGCCGACGACCCGGTCTCGGAGCACGGTCAGGTCATTGGCAGGCGAGTACGTTTGCAGCATCCCCATGAAGAACGCCAAAGCGATCTGCATGCCCGCGTAAGACAGGCGCTCACTGCTGGTGGTGACCCAACCCGCGAACAGCGCGACCACCGCAGTGAGCGCGCACAACTGCCCGATGTCGGTGAAGTGAGGAAGGACGAATACGATCGATAGTCCTGCAATCAAGCCGCCGATGAGCGCTCCGGAGATTCGCAGCGTGAGCTTGTGAACCGTTTCACCGACGCTTCCCAGCGCGACGAAGAAGACGGTCACGATCGAAGTCAGCAAGCCGGGCCAATCGAGCATCGTGTACACGCTGTACACGATCATGATCGCGATAGTCGTTTTCAGCGCGAACTGCCAGTGAGCGGGATTGCTCAACGCATCGGGCACGAACAGCTGATGCCTCTTTTGCTCAGTGTGAGCAGGTTGCGGTGCCTGTGTACGAGAGAACTCACGTTGCAGTTCAGCGAAGGCGCGAGTCGCTGCAAGTGCTTCCGGCGTCGATTCGGGTTCGGGAGGCGCTTCGGTCACTAGATTCCGTCGCTCCAAGGCGCCAAGACAGCCGCGAACCAGGGTGGATAGACGTGTTCGTTCGCGCGGCGGGATGGGGTCCGGAAAGGCCTCGAGAATGATCAATGCATCGAGCAACCGATGAATTGCCGGCGGATTTCGCGACTTTTCGGCGAGTGGCACCAGAATCGCTCGCCACTCTCCGAGTCGGCCGGCGATTTCGCCGCTGGCTAGCGCTGCCTCGAGATCCGTGAGGACCTTCTTTACGCCGCGTTCGGCCACGGCCGATGCCGCGGGACCGAAGAGCAGATTGATCAGCATGTTCACTGCCACTGGAACCACAACCACCACCCACAGCCACAGGGTCAGTCGCGTGAAGGCTTCCGGATTCGGCATTTGGTCGACCACCGACTGCATCGTCACGACTATGAAGCCGGCGAGGAAGGAAATGGGCCCCAGCGCAAAGGTGCGAGCGCTGAACATCGCCAGGAAGGTCGTCAGCGCCATCGCGGGCAAGCGGATTGCCGGATCGCCCAAGGAGATCTGCGCGAGACCCAGCGAGAAAATGACGCCGAGGGTGATGGCGAGCGACGCGGCCACGGTCATCCGCGCAGTCCCCGCTATGTCGTCCTTGCTGGCCAAGAACACCATATAGGCCATGTACGCGGCGAGCGGAATGCGAAACACCATCGCAATCGCAACCGTGATGGTGCAGCCCGCTGCGATACGCGCGACGGCGAGCCCGCGGCCTTCTCTTGGCGCGAGCTCTTGCGCAAGAAACTCGAGAAACGGCGTACGGCTCGCCACGCGTCTAGCGAGAGTTGCCATGATGAACTTTGATCGATGCCGTCATGCCGACATCTCCTCGGGGTGCCGTGTGATCTCTCTGCGCCGTGACGATCAGCTTGGGCGGGCGCCGTTGCCCGACATATCCCCTCAATGGGGGAGTGCACTCGTGGTGAGTCCACGGTGAGTGACAAGGCGGCAATGTGTGCCCCATTGATCCGAACCACTCTCATTGTCACCCGATCCAGAAAGGAAAATCTCCATGCCGAAAGCCCAAGCCACTCCCGGAAAAACACTGCTCTCTCCCACCGATCACACCTTGATCATGATCGATCACCAATCGCAGATGTCATTCGCCACCAAGACGATTGACGCCACCCTGCTTCGCAACAATTGCGCGCTCGTCGCGAAGGCGGCGCGGGAATTCAAGGTCTCAACGATTCTGACGACTGTTGCCGCGAAGAGCTTCTCGGGACCGATCTACGAGGAGATTCGCTCGGTGTTCCCGAAGGACGAAGTCATCGATCGCACCACGATGAACACCTGGGAAGACGCGCGCATCGCCAAGCGGGTCAATGAGATCGGCAAAGGGCGGATCGTTCTTGCAGGCCTGTGGACCAGCGTGTGCATCGTCGGCCCAGCGCTCTCCGCGCTCGATCAGGGTTTCGAGGTGTACGTCATCGCCGATGCCTGCGGGGACGTTTCAGAAGAGGCGCATGAGCGCGCGATCGAGCGCGTGGTGCAGGCCGGGGCGCGACCGATCACTTCGCTCCAGTACCTGCTCGAGCTGCAGCGCGACTGGGCGCGCACTGAGACCTACGTAGAGACGACCGGCATTGCCCGCGTGCACGGCGGCGCCTACGGACTCGGCGTGATCTACGCCAAGACCATGTTCGCCGCTTCCGAAGGGCACTAGCCCGGATCTGTTGTCGGAGGTACCTGCCATGAAGATATATGCGTTGTCGCTCGGCGTGGGGTTGCTGGTCGGTGTGATCTACGGCGTGTTGAACGTGCGTTCGCCGGCACCTCCGGTGATCGCGCTGGTTGGGCTGTTGGGCATCTTGCTCGGCGAACAACTCGTTCCGCTCGCCAAGCGCCTGGTTTCGAGCGAACCCGTCTCGGGCGCATGGGTACGCGAACAGTGCGTGCCGCACATCTTCGGCCAGCTTCCAGGGAAAGCAGCAGAACAGCTGCCCGGGAAAACTGCGGAAACTCAGCAGCCCAAGAACGCCGACGCATCAATTTAATTCGCACCCTATCCGGAGATCTTTGAATGACTGCAGACCTTATTCTCTATAACGGACGCTTTAGCACGCTCGATCGGAGCAATGCGAGCCCGGAAGCGGTGGCGATCGCGGATGGCCGCTTTCTGTCTGTCGGACGTGCGCGGGATGTAGAAGCGACGGCCGGCGCGACAACCAAACGTGTCGACTTACAAGGTCGCCGCGTCATCCCTGGATTGATCGACAGTCACATGCACATCATTCGTAGCGGGCTCAGCTACAATCTGGAGCTGCGATGGGATGGCGTGCGCTCGCTATCGACGGCGCTCAAGATGCTCAAGGCGCAAGTGGATCGCACGCCGGCACCACAATGGGTGCGCGTCATCGGCGGTTTCACCGAACATCAGTTTGCGGAGAAACGGCTCCCGACGATTGACGAGCTGAATGCCATCGCCCCGGATACCCCGGTATTCATTCTGCATCTGTACGATCGTGCGCTGCTGAATGGCGCGGCGCTTCGTGCTGTGGGATACAACAAAGCCACGCAGAACCCACCGGGCGGTGAGATCGTGCGCGATCGCAATGGCAATCCGACCGGACTGCTTCTCGCCCAGCCTAACGCGGCCCTTCTGTATGCAACGCTCGCGAAAGGTCCGAAGTTGCCGCAGGAGTACCAGAAGAACTCCAGTCGTCATTTCATGCGAGAGGTGAATCGGCTCGGCGTAACCGGCGTCATCGACGCTGGAGGCGGATTTCAGAATTACCCCGAAGACTACCGCATCATCGAAGAGCTGCACGCGGCCGGAGAGTTGACCGTCCGCATTGCCTACAATCTGTTTACACAGAAGCCCAAAGAGGAACTCGCGGATTTCCGCAATTGGGCAGGCAAGGTGAAGCCGGGGCAGGGCGACGATTTTTATCGCCACAACGGGGCGGGCGAAATGCTCGTTTACAGCGCGGCGGACTTCGAAGATTTCCGCGTCGAGCGTCCCGATCTGCCTGCCTCAATGGAGGCCGATCTGGAGCCCGTCGTGAGATTGCTCGCCGAGCGTCGTTGGCCCTGGCGGCTCCATGCGACCTATAACGAGACGATCTCCCGCGCGCTCGATGTCTACGAGAGGGTCAACCGCGACACTCCTCTCGATGGACTGCCTTGGTTCTTCGATCACTGCGAAACGATCTCGGATCGAAATATCGACCGCATAGCCGAACTCGGCGGCGGCATCGCTATTCAGCATCGCATGGCGTTCCAAGGGGAATACTTCGTCGAGCGCTACGGTAGCGCAGCCGCGGAGCGCACGCCGCCCATTCAGAGAATGTTGAGGAGCGGCCTCCCGGTGGGCGCCGGCACAGATGCAACGCGTGTGGCCTCTTACAACCCTTGGGTCTCACTCTCCTGGCTCGTCACTGGGAAAACTGTTGGCGGCCTGAAGTTGTATCGTGCATCGGACACACTCGATCGCGAGCAGGCGCTGCGGGTGTGGACCGAAGCGAACAGCTGGTTCTCAGGCGAGCGCGGTAAGAAGGGGCAGATCAAAGTAGGGCAGCTCGCAGATCTCGCGGTGCTGTCGGATGACTACTTCAATGTCGCCGATAATCGGATTGCGGACATCACGTCGGTTCTGACGTTGCTCGGAGGCGTACCCGTGCACGCTTCCGATGAATTCTCAGAACTCGCGCCGCCACTGCCGCCGGCCATGCCGGACTGGTCGCCCGTCAATTACTACGGCGGCTATCGGAGTCCAACTGAAGCGGTGGCAGCGGCGGTGGCGGCGTCAGGTACGCAACGAGTAACGGCCCACCGCTGCCAGGGCGCGCATCCTCACTCGCCAGGGTCCGCACTATGGGGCGACTTCGGCTGCACCTGCTGGGCATTCTAAAGGATATTGACATGAGCGCTGTATCTGACCGGCTGTCTCGATTCGCCACGCCTGTAGTGCGATGGGTTGCCCTGCTTGGGCTGTGTGCCGCGTACTTGCAGGGCGGCATCGTGAAGTTGGCGAACATCAACGGTGCCGTCGCAGAGATGAATCACTTCGGTGTCTCGCCTGCGATGCCTTTTGCGATCGCCGTGATTGCCTTGGAACTCGTCGCATCCGTCGCCATCTTGACCGGATTTTGGCGCTGGCTCGGCGCGCTTGCGCTGGGTGCGTTCACCGTCGCCGCGTCGTTTATGGCCAATCGGTACTGGGAGCTTGGGCCGGCGGAGCGATTCGCGACAGAAAATGCTTTCTACGAGCATCTGGGACTCGCCGGTGGGTTCCTTCTGGTTGCGTGGCACGACTTACGTGATAAAAAAAACCGGGAGTGAGCAAACTTCTCTTCACTGTTGGATGTTGATTAAGGAGTTACATATGCTTCGTCGATTCCTTGCTCTGCTCACCACCGCTGCAGTATTGATGTCGGCGACCGACCTCGCACACAGCGCGACGACGCCGGCATCGGCCTCCCCGGCGGTGGCGGTGGGGCCGCAATACGACACGACGCACGTGTACGTCGCACCCGCCGACGTCGACCGTTTCGTCGCGAGCTTCCTCGCGACCTTTGGCGGTCAAAGCACCAAGCAGGTGGTGGCCACGCTAACGCCGACGCCGAGCAGCACGACCTCGCAGCTACTGCAAACCCCCGTCGGGACAGTGTCGCTCTTCGGCTTCAAGACGCCGATTCCCTTTCCCTTCGGCGCCGAACGGACCGGTTTCCTCGTCAGCGACATGGACGTCGCGATCAAAGCCGCGCGCGCCGCGGGTGCGGACGTTCTTGTCGAGCCATTCCCCGACCCTATCGGCCGGGATGCGGTCATCCAGTGGCCGGGCGGCGTGAACACGCAGATCTACTGGCACACGACGCAGCCGTCGTATGCGCCGTTACAGGCCGTGCCCGAAAACCGCGTCTATGTGTCGCCGCTGCGAAGCGCCGCTTTCGTGAAGAGCTATCTTAGGTTCTCGCACGGCAAGGTCGTCTCCGATGACGCGGAGGCGCCGGGCGTCGAGATCGGCCGGGCCGGCGACACTTACCGGCGCATCCGCATCGAGTCCACCTTCGGCAAGCTGACGGCCTTCGTGACCGACGGTCATTTGCCTTACCCCTACGGTCGGGAACTGACCGGCTATGAGGTCGCGAATCTCAACGAAACGATGTCCAAGGCCAAGAGCGCGGGTGTCACTGTCTTAGTGGAACCCTATAAGAGCGGGAATCGTGGATCCGCGATGGTCCTGTTCCCCGGGGGCTATGTTGCCGAAATTCATTCGTTAGCCGGCCAATGAATCGATGCACGCGATTCAAGATCCATGCCTGCATTGCCGCCCTGATCTTATCGGCCGGCGGAGTGGCAGGAGCCGACCAGTCAATCCAAGCGGATGAACAAGCGCCCACGCGGCCGGCCATTTTGTTCAATCGCTGGCAGGAGGATTGGTCGGTGCTCGCGGACCCGCGCGTCCCACGAGAACCTCTCGACAGCCTCAAATACATTCCCTTATCCGCAGACGATCCAAAAACATATTTGTCATTGGGCGCGGGGCTTCGCGAGCGGTTCGAGGCCAATGATGCCACGAGCTTTGGCGTTGGCACGAACCGCAATCAGGACTATGTCATTAGCCGGGCGGAGGTAAATGCGGACCTTCGCGTGGCCGGGCAATTCCAGCTCTTCATCCAACTTCAGAAGGACAATGCGTTCGACAAGAAGATCTTGACGCCGGTGGACCAAGACCGGCTGGATTTCGAACAGGCATTCATCGCGCTGGTAGAACCTCTCGCCGGGGGAACCTTGAAGGTTCGCCTAGGTAGGCAACAGTTTGGCTTTGACCTGCAGCGATTCGTCTCCGTTCGGGACGGCCCTAATGTGCGTCAGTCCTATGATGCGGCTTGGGTCGACTATGAGCATGGACCATGGCGATACATCACATTCTACAGCCATCCGGTTCAAGATCGCGACCTGCGGCCATTCGATGACAACAGCAACAACCAGCTGACCTACGGCGGCTTTCGTGTCGAGCGCAAGATCATGGACTCCGCCAATCTATCCGCATACATATCGCGGTTCACCCAAGACGGCGGAAGATTTCCGAGCGTCCACGGCAATGAGCGACGCGACATTGTCGATGTGCGCTTTGCAGGCACCAGGGGCTCGCTTGACTGGGATGTGGAAGTCATGAACCAGGTGGGTCGGATCGGCCTCGAGGATATCGAGGCGTGGGCCTTCGGATCGCTCGCGGGATATACGTTGGCAGGCGTCCCGTGGACGCCGCGCCTCGGAATTCAGGTAGACGCCGCCTCGGGGGATAAGAATGCGCGCGATCAGCAGCTGAATACTCTCAATCCTCTCTTTCCAAACGGTTACTACGTCACTCTTGCCGGCTACACGGGTTACGTTAATTTTATCCACGTGAAGCCCTCGGTGACCGTACACCCGCTTGCAAACCTCAAAGTGATGGGAGCCGTTGGCATTCAATGGCGCGAAACCACGGCTGATGCGGTGTATACGCAGCCGGATATCCCAGTTGCGGGCACGGTTGGACGTCCCGGCCGCTATACCGGAACTTATGGTCAGTTTCGCACAGACTATATTCTCAACTCACATGTGTCCCTGGCCCTCGAGGTGGTGCATTTTGCGATCGGCGATGCCCTTCGCGGGGCCGGCGGACATGACAGCAACTACGTTGGCGCCGAATTCAAATATGGATGGTAGAACGAGATGAAACTCACTCTTCCCACAGTACTGAGCTTCAATGGTGGGTATGTTGATACCGCAGGCTACCTCGCGCTTCAGGGCCTGTTCACTGCTCACGTCACCGGTAATTTCGTAACCATCGGAGCCGCGCTGGTATTCGGCACCTCAGGTATAGTCGCCAAGCTGCTAGCGCTGCCGGTGTATTGCATGGTGATCATCGTGACGCGGCTGGTTAGTTTCAACCTGCCGGCACGTTGGCCGGTCTTTGAAACGATGTTAACCCTGCAGCTGCTCCTCCTGATTGTTGCCGCGGTACTTGCGATCGCGATGGGTCCATTCACCAATGGTGACGGCGCGCCCGCGATCATAGTGGGCATGACGCTGGTTTCGGCGATGGCAATTCAAAATGCGGCGAATCGTGTTCACTTAGCCGCTGCTCCGCCGACAACCATCATGACCGGTACTACGACTCAGATTATGATCGACATTGCGGATATGATTCGCGGAGCGCCAGGGGTTGCACGCGACGCCATCAGATCTCGGTTACGACGCATGTGTGTCGCCGTCGCAAGTTTCGCCGCGGGCGCCGCGGCCGGCGCGTTACTCTTCCATGCGATCGGCAGCTGGTGTTTTGCGTTGCCGCCTGTTGTTGCACTCATCGCCAGAATCACCGCCAAGTCTTCCCAGACCACTCCGACCGGTACCCCGGGGCCGCAATCCGCGTGAGACCATGCGCGTCAGGCTGGATTCCCTGGATTGCGCCGCTGCGATGCCTTGGGTGACGCCGATAGCAACAGGCGCAGCTACCTTCAGAAAGTCTCGCCGGTTGTAGCGCGAAGTCGTACTCATGCGATCGTTGCTCCCCTTTGCATGACCGTGCTGCGCCAAGGAGGTTGCCACGGTCAGAACTGCGCGGAAGCCCCCCATTGGGGGGATTGGGGCGGGCATGGGATTTCCACAGAATTCCTCCATGCCTAACCGCGCCAGTGGATGCCGATGGAGTCCGTGATGCACGCCGCCCGACCCGATCGGACATCCCCGGAGGTCGCCGGAACACCGAGCGCATCCGCAACGTGGCTGCGAGCAATTTCGATAACGAGTGCCGCGATGTTGACGGCGTCATGTAACGAAGGTGTTCTCGACCCGCACGGTCCCGTGGGCAAGGCAGAGCGAATCATTCTCTATGATTCGACCGCGATCATGCTTGCCGTCGTCATTCCGGTGATCGTGCTCACGCTGGTGATTGCATGGTGGTTTCGCGCCAGAAATACACGGGCGCGTTACCGGCCGGACTGGGAATATTCCGGTCGGATTGAGATGATTATCTGGTGCATTCCAGCCCTCATTGTCCTGTTTCTCGGCGGCATAGCGTGGACAGGCTCACATGACCTCGATCCCCCGGCGCCGCTGGCATCATCTACGGCACCGCTCGATATCGAAGTCATTTCCCTCGACTGGCGCTGGCTTTTTATCTATCCGCAGGAGGGGATCGCGAGCTTGAATCGTTTGGTCGTCCCAGCGGGAGTGCCGCTTCGATTTCGTCTGACCTCGACGACGGTCATGAACAGCTTTTTCGTGCCTCAGTTGGGCAGTCAGATCTATACGATGCCGAACATGGTCACGCGGCTCAATTTGGAGGCCGACCAACCCGGCACTTTCGAGGGTCTCTC
>Ga0137412_10004604_pt1 | contig 11004 bp, 12 predicted proteins | sample CZODoug2_1_16fun_FD_122160 | JGI IMG/M metagenome (GOLD analysis project Ga0137412, IMG submission 122160) | Vadose zone soil fungal communities from Angelo Coast Range Reserve, California, USA - CZODoug2_1_16fungal (Hybrid Assembly) | ecosystem: Environmental > Terrestrial > Soil > Vadose zone... | reverse complement strand
AGCTGCCCGTCGGTCACAGAGTCGACACTGTAGGTGTCATCGAGCGTATCGCCGACTTTTACGTTGTAGACGCGGTTCCCCTGCGTGAGAAAAAACACCGGATTGCCGCCGGCAGCGACGTAGCTACCCATGAAGGCGTAGGGAAGGGGTGGTGCCACTGGCGCCCGGAGGGCAGCTTCCTGCGCCGCTGTCAATGCCGGTGCCGGTGGAGGCGGGGGTGGTGGTGGCGTGTACCAGGTATGAGCCGCAAACAGCGATTGCGACGAATCGCCATCCGCCACCCGGTGGGTCAGAAAATACAGAATCTGCGCGGGGTCGCGCCTCAGACTGTGGGTCTGCTGTGAATGGGTTGCGCGCGGGCCGGTTGCCCGGTCAGCGCTTTTCGCAACTTCGACGGTCTGCGCATCTCCAGGTCCAAAAACGACATAACCTGTGATCGCCAGCGCTGCGCCAATCAGGACTTTGGTGCGTAGCGCGGCCTTCATGGCTGCCGATCCCTGATGAAGATCACGAAGCGCACATCGGCGTTGACCTGGGTGTCACCGATCGCCTTGCGCTCGATGCTCAGCTTGTACAGGCCGGCGGACGGGATGTTTGTCAGGGTTCGGTTGATGAACTCGCGCACGCCGGGGTATTGCGCCTTTAACGGGAAGTCCAGCTCGTAGCGCGCAACTGCGCCCGCGGATGCCACGTTGTAGGTGTATTGGCCCTTCGCGAGCTGGACGCCTGCTGCGTCCGCCTGTTGGAGTACCTGGCTGAGAATTGCCGGTATGGCCGCTCGAGTCGGCAATTGCGCTACCACCTTGATCAATCCCTGTTCGGGCGTGACCGTCGCCCGGGGCCGGTGTTGCGCCCGACTGATCTCGGCGTTGAGATCCTGGTTGGCGGCCCGCAATGACAGTAGCGCAACGCTTCCGAGAATGACGGCCGCCAGCGTTGCTGCCGCGCCCGTGACTCCAGCCGGACCCAGGCGGCTCAACTGATATTGTGCGTGGGGAACCAAGCCGGTGGCGGCTTTGCGCAGTTGTCGTAGCGTGGTTGACCCCGCCGGTACTACGGCTGTGGGAGGAGAAGCAACTTCGATGACCTGGATCACGGTGTTGACCGCCAATCCGCGGTGAGCGTGAAACGCACCGGCCGCTCTTTGTCGTCCGCCACGACCTCGTGACTGTCCAACATGGGAAACTGCAACGTGACGCCACTCTGCAAGCGGGTGAGATAGGCCAAAACTGCCGTCATGTCACGCGACTCGCCGCTGACTCGTACCCGGTGTTTTTCGTGATCCGGCTCGATAGCCAGTACGGCAACGCGGCCCTGGGAGTCGCGCGCCGCCAGCTCCAGATCCTGGAGCAGGGCCGTCCGCGGTGTGCCCAGCTCGGTTGCGATGTCCGCGGCCGCCGCATTCGCGCGCGCCGTGTGCGCCTCGTTGGCGGGGTCTGGCCGGGATTGCCTGAGCGACGCGGCGAGTTTCAGCTCCAGCCCGGCCCGCTGAGTGTTCAACGAGTAGTATTCGAATCCCGTACCGACCAGGGCAATCACACCCAACACGAGCAACGCGCTTCCTGCCAATGTCGGGCGCAGCCGTTGCGCCGCGAAATCCAGACTCACGACCGGCGCGCTCATGCAGCCAACCTGCGCATGCGCCCCAACTGCTGCAATGTGCCTTTCGGACCCGAATCATCCTCCAGCCAGTGGATGGCATTCGCAGCCGGTCCAGCCTCTTCGCGCCACGCGGCGGGCGCGTCAACGTAGACATGACCCTCATCCGCACGAGTGCTCGCCAGCCGTCCGAATGTCTGCAGCCGATTGAGGTCGCGCGTCCAGTCGTTTCCGATACGTACGCTGTGAACCCGATCCCACGTATCCGGACCCAGCCGTGCGGCTGCCATCGTGCCTTCTCCGATGGTCACAAACCACGCGCCGGCGGTCGGCAGGCGGTGACGCCAATTGTCATAGGCGGCGAGCAACTGCGGCTGCAACGATGTCAGTTTCAGTTTGTGCCGCGTGCGGATGTCACGAAGCGAGTTCAGCAAGGCGCCGGGCATGGCGCACGCCACTCGCGCCTGTCCGGGCGGCGCCTGCGACAGCCTGATCTCCCATTCGCTCACGGCGCTGCCGTAGAGTCGTATCAGGACCTGCCGTGCGTGACTCAACTGTTCTTCGGCGGAGCTCAATTGCGCGACCCACGGCACGAGTGCATAGCGCACCCAGCAATCGCAGAGCACTATTCGCGTACCGGCTCCGCGCCACTGCGGCCGCTCCAACAACTGGGCGAGCACTCCCAGGGGGGCCGTCCAATCGTTCCAGTCGCTACAGACGATCGCGTGTTCATGCTGTTCGGCGATCCGGAATTTGAGTCCGCGCTCGACTCGGATCAACAGGACGCGGCTCGGGGAAAGGTGGATCCCGATTTCGTCACGCCATAACAGTGACACGATTGACCTCCTCGAGAGTGGTCTGACCCTGGCGGACGAGCTCGAGCGCAGACGTGCGCAGCAGCCGCACGCCTGACTTATGAGCAAGCTCCTTGAGTTGTCTGATCGGCGTGCGGTTGATGATGGCTTCGCGCAAGTCATCGTTCATGACGAGCAGCTCGCCGACAGCTTTACGGCCCCGGTAGCCGGTTCCGCGGCAATGCTTGCATCCCTGGCCCCGCCGGAACCGGAAGCCGGCGGACTCCACTTCGGACAACCCCGATAGTTCGATCAGGTCCCTGGGTGGCAGATACGTCTGGCAACACTGTACACAGATGACCCGGATGAGCCGCTGCGCGAGCACACCCGAAAGAGCGGAAACGAAGCTGTAGGTGTCGACTCCCATGTGGAGGAATCGGCTCACCACGTCGAACACGTTGTTGGCGTGCACCGTCGTGAAAACCAGGTGCCCGGTGAGTGCCGATTGAATTGCGATCTGCGCCGTTTCCGGATCGCGGATCTCACCGACCATGATCTTGTCGGGGTCGTGACGCAGAATCGAGCGCAAGCCGCGCGCGAATGTGAGTCCTTTCTTCTCGTTGACCGGTATCTGCAACACCCCCGACAGTTGGTACTCGACGGGGTCCTCGATGGTGACGATCTTGTCACGCCCGGTCTGCGTCTCCGAGATGGCGCCGTACAGTGTGGTGGTCTTGCCGCTTCCCGTGGGGCCGGTGACCAGCAGCATGCCGTAGGGCAGTGAGCTCAGGTTGCGCAGCCTGGCCACGATGTCGGGCTCAAAACCCAACACGTCGAGCCGCAGCCCGCTCATCTGTTCGGTCAGCGCTTTCTTGTCCAGCACGCGCAGCACCGCGTCCTCGCCGAAGATGCTGGGAATGATCGATACCCGGAAATCGATGGGGCGCGCTTCGAATGCGATCTTGAACCGGCCGTCCTGTGGCACGCGACGCTCGGCGATATCGAGCTCCGACATGACCTTGATACGGGAAATGACCTGCTCGGACAGCTCGACACCGGCAATGGCGGCAATGTTGGCCAGAACGCCGTCGACCCGATACCGAACCACGAGACCGGCTGCCGTCGACTCGAGATGGATGTCGCTTGCGCCGGCCCGCAGCGCGTCGTAGACCGTGGAGTGCACGAGCCTGACCACGGGACTCGAGTCTTCGCTGATGGAGACATAGGAGAGGGTGTCGATGTCCTTTTCGACTTTCGGGCCGCGTTGTGCGGCCGGCAGGACGGCATCGATGGCCCGAAGGCTTTCCGCGTGGCGAAAGGTCAGGTCCGCCAGGACTTCGCGCGCGCTGAGGGCCCACTCGAGCGGCGCGTCAACCCGGAATTCCAGCCAGGGCCGAAGACCATTGTCGAAGGGGTCGCAGAAGACAGCGAGCAGCCGGTTCCCCTCGTGCACCACCAGGCAGCCCCTGCGCGTTGCTTCGGCCGGCGGGAGGACGCCGAAGTCGGGCTCCAGGCGCGCCAGTTCGGCTTCGGAAAGAAACCGATAGTCGAAGGCCAGGGCAAGGGCTCGCGCGTACGGCACGCCCTGGAGGCCGGATTGTTGAGAGAGGATTTCGCGTGCCGATCCACCCGAGGCCTGTGCTTCAGCCAACACGCGCGCGATCACGGAGTCATCCAGGGTCGCGGGCCGCGATTCGACCGCGGTGGGCTCATTGTTGGCGGCGGCCACCGGAATGTCGACAACGGCTGCGTTCATCGGATGCTGCCGGCGAGTTGAAAAATGGGGAAGTACATCAACACGACAATGACACCGATGATGAGGCCGATGACCGTCATCAGGAGCGGCTCGATGAGCCGGGTTACTACGGCCACCCACCGCGCCAGCTCCTCATCACAGAAGGCGGCTATCCGCTCCATCATTTCTCCCATGTTGCCGCTGCGTTCTCCTACCCGCAGCATTCGCGCGGCGACCGCAGTAGTCAGACCGTTTGATTCCATTGCCTGTGCGAGCGATTGTCCTTCGCGAACCGCCAGTGTTGCGGCTGCGAACGCCTTGCGGGATTCGGTTCTCAGCAGGCCGGCTGACATGTCCAGCGCAGCTACCGCCGGCATGCCCCCGCGGATCAGCATTCCAGTCGTGCGGTATAGCCGTGCCAACTGGTAGAGATGCAGCTGACGCCCCACAGCTGGGATTTTCGTAACCCACTTGCCAACCTTTTCGCGTGTTGCCGGGCGACTGAAGGTGTAAGCAATCGCCGTCAGAAGCGCCGCGAGTGCGGCGGCCATGAGTCCGCCGTGTGCGTCCATCAACTGTCCCCATTGCAGCAGTACGCGCGATGCCGCCGGGAGATCTGTGCCTACGTCTTCATAAATTGCGCTGAATCGCGGGACTACATAGCCCAGCAGAAACAAGGTCACCAGCAATCCGACGCCCAGCAATACGGCAGGATAGATACAGGCGTTGACGAGAGTTTTACGCAGCGCGTCCGCCTGCTGCGCGTACGCGATATATCTTGCAAGTGATTCGCGCAGGGCGCCCGTTCGCTCGCTGGCGCGTACGGATGCCACATACAATGGGGGAAATGTCGATGGTTGCTCGGCCAGCGCGTTGGCCAACGTCTGTCCCTCATACAGCCGGGCGAGAATCCGTTGCAGTATCTGCTGAGCCGCGGCGCTCGATTCGCGCTCCGCCAGGGCCTCGAGCGATTCAACCAGCGACAGGCCGGCATCCAGCAGGGAGACGAGTTGCTGGCTGAAGACCGCCAGTTGCAGTTGTGCGGGACGGCTGAACAGTTGTGTCCGCCGCAACGGCGTCAGCGAGATGATCTTCAGGTCGCGCAACTCGAGTTGCCGGCGCGCATCCGACTCGTCGACGGCGCTCAGAACATGCGAGCTCACGCCAAAACTGCCGTCGAGTGCCTTGATGCGGAATTCCATGGCGGCTCACCAATTCACGAGATCCGCATCCTCGCCGCTGCCGCCCGCCTGGCCGTCGCGTCCGTAGGATTGCAGATCGAAGTCGTTCTGGTGGGTGCCGGGTTGTGCGTACACGTACGGATGTCCCCAGGGATCCGCAGGGACGGCCTTCTTCAGATACGGTCCCTCCCAGTTGCTCATGCCCGGTGGCGCTGCGTTGAGTGCGGCGAGTCCTTCCTCGCTGGTGGGCAAACGGCCTACATCGATACGGAACTGTTCGAGCGCCTTGTCCAGGGCGTCGATCTGGGCGCTGGCAGCCTTGATACGGGACTTGCCGACCTGCGAGAAATAGCGCGGCGCCACAAATCCGGCCAGCAGGCCGATGATCACCATGACGACCAGCAGCTCCAGCAGGGTGAATCCCCTGTTGAGGGCTGCGCAGGCCGCCTTTTCCGGCAGGCAACGCATGACGGTCCTTTTTGTAATTCTTCTGCTGCGGACCCATGTTCGGGTTGCAGCGGTATCAGCCGCCAGTGGGAGGGTTGCTAACGCAAGGCAGCGGGGTCTGGGCAGAAGACGGTAGCCGGGGGATGGGGGAAAACCCCCGGGGGGGCTAGTCGGCTATGACTTCGAGGTCCCCGGCGTTGACCATGCCGTGCCGGATCGCGAAACGGGTGACCGCCGCAGTGTTATGCAGTGTCAGTTTCCGCATCAGGTTGGCCCGATGCTTCTCAACAGTCTTGACGCTGACCGACAGTTCGCGCGCGATCAGTTTGTTGGATCGGCCGAGAGCCACCCGGGTCAGCACCTCGCGCTCGCGTTCGGTCACCAGTTCCACCGCCGACAGCGCCAGGCTCGCGGAGTTCGGCCGCAGGTACCCGGTGACGACCTTGGCGGTCACGGACGCGCACAGATAGGTTTGGCCGCCGAGCACTGCGCGGATGGCCTGGAGCAATTCCGCGCGGCTCGCATCCTTCAGTACATAACCATGGGTGCCTGCGTTCAGCGCGGCGCGGATGTATTCCTCGGAATTGTGTGCTGTCAGGACGAGCATCTTCAGCGTGGGGTGCAGTTGCCGCAGGCAGCCGATCAACTCGATGCCGGAACGTCCGGGCAGGGCGATGTCGGTAATGACGAGATCCGGGCCAACTGCTTCAATTGTCGGCACGGCGTCCAGGCCGTTGGCGGCTTCTCCGACAATTCGCAGGTCCGGTTCGAGCTCCAACAGAGCGCGCAGACCTTCCCTCAGAATCGCGTGGTCTTCCACCAGCACGAGTCGACTCTTCGTGTTCGAACAGTCCAAGCTGATCCCCTTCGCACCGCGGGAGCGGCGTGTTCGGCAGTCCAGTCGTGACTCTTATTTTTAGACTCACCGCAGTATCAGCGTACCGGCATTCAATCCGTACCGCGGGCCGGTTTAACTTATTTTTTGGCAAATATGCGGGTTGAGATGCGGATCACGGGGACCGCCGCTACCAACTCAACCTACCTGCCTATCGTTGGGTTATGTGGATACTCGCTCGCATGCGTGCCGCTGCCTCACTATCCGTCCTGGTTCCGGCAGTGTTGCTCACGGCGCACGTGGCCCCGGCTGCGGCTGAAGCCGCGGCGACGGGGATTTTTGCGTTCACTGACACCCAGGGCGTGATTCATTACTCCAATGTCCCTGCCGACAAACGATTTCGACTGGTGTTGGCCGCTCCGCCCGAACCGCTGGAAATGGGCCGCCGGGCCGGCGTTTCACTCGAGCGGTTTGCAGCCTATACCCGCCTGATCAAAGGAGCCGCACAGTCCAACCGGCTGGAGCCGGCCTTGGTCACCGCGGTCATCCTGGCTGAATCCGGCGGCGATCCACGAGCACAGTCCAAGCGCGGGGCGCGCGGGTTGATGCAGCTGATGCCGGCGACGGCGCGTCAGTACGGAGTCAGCAACGTATTTGATCCCGAGGAGAACATCCGCGGCGGTTCACGGTACCTGCGTGATTTGGTGGAACGCTACCAGAACGACTTGCAACTCGTGCTGGCGGCCTACAACGCCGGCCCCGAGGCGGTGGACCGGCACGGTGGAATTCCTCCTTTCAGAGAAACGCTCGAGTATGTACCGCGCGTTCTTCAGATATATCACCGGCTGTTGGAACTGACTGATGCGCGGTGAGGCGCAGGATCTGCAGGAGGCCATCGCACGCGCCAAGCAGGACTGGGAGTGCACGGCCGATTCGTTGTCCCATGTCGTCTGCCTCGTCGATGCGGACCGGCGGGTGGTACGGGTCAACCGAGCCATCGAGGCTTGGCAACTCGGCCGGGTAAACGAGGTCGTGGGCGCGGATATCCATGACCTGCTCCATCCATCCGCCTGTGGCGGCGAATGCGCGCTGGCGGTCCGGCTGAGATCGGGCTGGCTGCAGTGTCAGAACGCGACTGCGAATGAGTTCGAATTATTCGACTCTCACCTGAAACGGGCCATCTGCGTAACGTTGCGTCCCATTGTCGCGGACAGCGATGGGCATCGCCCGCAGGGCGATTCGCACGCGGTCATGGTGGTGATGGACATGACAGCGATGCATCTCGCTCGTGTAGCCGAGTTAGAACGCGCGAACTACGAATTGCAGAACGAAGTCGTGCGGCGCGAGGCGGCCGAAGAGGCTGCGCGCCTGTCACGCAGCGAGTTGGCGTTGCTGTCGCAGCAGCTGATTCAGGCTCAGGAAAAGGAGCGCCGGCGCATCGCACGTGAGCTGCACGATTCGGCGGGACAATCCTTGAGCGCGATCAAGTATTCACTCGAGAGGGCCGCCGAGTTGCAGCGCCAGAATAAACACGCGGACGCCGCGCCGCTGCTGTCGCGAACCATCGGGCTGGTGCGCGAGACGATCACTGAGATCAGGGCGATCGCCATGGACCTGCGGCCCTCGTTACTCGATGACCTCGGCGTGGCTTCGGCATTGGGATGGTTGTGCAGGGAATTCGCCGAAACCTATGCGCAGTTCGAGGTCCGTACGGAAATCGCCGCGGGCGACGCCGAAATTCCCGATCGGCTATCAACCACCATATTCCGCTGTGCACAGGAGCTGCTGAATAACGCCGCGAAGCACTCACGGGCGCGCCGCGTCTCGGTTGGGTTGCTCAGGGGTTCTAACAGCGTCACATTGAGTGTAAGCGACGATGGGATAGGAATGCCGCAACCCAATTCGTCAGGCTCATTTGGGCGAGGGCATGGAATACGTAATCTGCGCGAGCGTGCACAGATGACCGGCGGACGTATGATTATTGGAGGAAACAGTGGCACCGGCACCCGGGTGCAGGTGGATTGGCCCCTGGCGACGCGGGACATGCTTGCTTGATGGCGCTCAGCCAGTAAACTTTGTACAGTAAAGTGACAATCGAAGGGGCTGATGACGACCATGCGTCGCAAACTCCAGGTGCTGGTCATCGACGATGAAGGGCTGCTTCGCGACGGCCTGTGCGCGATGCTCAACCTGGAGGAAGGATTTGCGGTCGCGGGTGTTGTCAGCGGGACGCTGGCGCTGCAGACTCTCACCCTGCCAGTCACTCCCGAAGTGGTCATCGCCGAATTGGGAGCCTCCGCCGTGCAAGGTTCCCAGCTGGTGCAGACCGTGCATGACCGTTGGCCGGGTGTGCCTGTCCTGGTGCTGACTTTTCTGCGGGACGACGACTCGATCGAGTCGGCTTTGCGCGCCGGAGTGGACGGCTACCTGCTGAAAACCGACCGCCGCTCGGAATTGCTTACTGCGATCCGCACCGTGGTCGAAGGGCAGCGTTATATCAGCCCGACCATCATGGAGAGAGTCGTCAATGGATTTGTCACGCAGCAGGCACATGCGAAGCACGCCGAAGCCGACGGCTTGAGCGACCGCGAACGTGAAGTGATGAAATTGATCGCCCAGGGTCTGCGCACGCGCGAGATCGCTGAACGGCTCTCGGTCAGCCCCAAGACCGTGGAAAAACATCGGACCAATCTGATGCGTAAGTTGGGAGTACGCACCGCGGCGGCCGTGGCGGCCTATGCCATTTTCAACGGCTATCTGCGGACTTAACCTCCCGCGGGACCTACGGATTCTCAGGATGGCTCTACAGCCGCGGTCAAAGAGTCTCCAGGAAGTGCAGCAGCGCTTGCCGCGATCGGGGACCTAGCCCAAGAAAACCAACCCTCGAGTGAGCCGCCTCCCCTCCATGCCAGAGAATCGCCTCTTCCGGCGATCGCGCTCTTCCGTCATGCAGGAGGGCCGCTTCGCCGTCTGAACCAATACGGGAACCGAGGCCCCAAAGGGGAGCGGTGCGCCACCGGCTCGGCAGCTTGTGCCCAGCCGCATTCGCATCCGCCATGTCCGGCCCGAGATCATGCAGCTGCAGGTCTGTGTACGCCTCGATACCGCCTGAAAGGCTCCTTCGGTGACATGCCTGACATTCAATTGAATCGAAGAGAGAAGATCCGAGCGCGGCATCCGTGTATCTATGGGGTGACTTCGGTATCGGCAGTGAGTGGACGTATTGAACCAACGCATCCAGTCTTTCTTTTGTAATTTCAAGCTGTGTCCCTGCGCTGATCCGCTCGCAGTCAGCCTCGAACGCGGTGCAGTCATCGTGGCTGTATTCGATTGAAGTGATGCCCATCTCGAGCGCGAGCGCTTTCGCCGACTGATCCCGAATCGATACGGCGTTCATTTGCCAGCCAAAACGGCCGACTGGCCCAGGGTTGCTGTCTGTGCTTCCAAGTACAACCGACTCCAGTAGCCCCGTCCCGAACAGAGGCGGCGCCAGCCTGGGCTTGATGATTGTGGTTGACGCGATGGGTCCGTGCGCGAGATTCGCAAACCGATACTCGGGTATCCGCAGCCGCCATCGGATGCCGTCCGGATAGTAATGACCGATCATCTGCGTGTACTGAACCAACACGGTACCTTCCGCCGTCACTCCGGATAGGGCTGCGGCAGAAAAGACCCGGCCATAAACCGGATCGCCCTGGGGTTGAGAGTCAGTGTTTCCGTCCGGTTGGGGTGATTCGAGCTGCACCACCAGAGCCGTGGGAACCGTACCGCTCTCAATTGAGCTGATGGAGCCGCCACCAGTGCCATGACAAGCTGCACAACTAACGGCGTTGAAAAGAGGTCCCAGGCCCGAAAACGCTTGCGGCTGCGCCTCGTTCGTCGCAAACCAACGCGTATGAAATATCGTGCTGCCCGATTCAGAATCGGCCGCAAGCACCACGTGGGAGCAGGTGAGCAGCAACGCACAGGTCGAAATCGTCCGGCTACTCATCTCGGAACGGTCTCACAGAGGACTTGAAGGCGCTTCTGTCGCCAGAGTCATGTGCGGATCATAGCGGAACGGTTACGCAGAGGGCTTTGGAGCAAAAACCGAACCGATTCAATCGACCGCAGAATCGCCGTGGCCAGGCGGCGCAGCGCGTCGCCGCGCTGGATCGACGGCAGCTTGCCCCACGCTTTCTGCGCCGCCGCGGCGGCTTCGACTGCGGCGACGGCCTCTGCCTCAGTGGCGGCCGGAACCGCGGTGAAGACGCGGCCGGTGGCCGGGTTGCGCACCTCGATCGCTGCATCCGTGGCGGGCGCGACGAACCGGCCGGCGATGAAATTCTGGTGGGACGTCATGGTCAGCATAGGTCCGGAACGCGTCCGGACGCGGGCCGACGACCGGCTCTACGGCGCGGTGCATCCGGAACG
>Ga0137412_10004603_pt1 | contig 11005 bp, 11 predicted proteins | sample CZODoug2_1_16fun_FD_122160 | JGI IMG/M metagenome (GOLD analysis project Ga0137412, IMG submission 122160) | Vadose zone soil fungal communities from Angelo Coast Range Reserve, California, USA - CZODoug2_1_16fungal (Hybrid Assembly) | ecosystem: Environmental > Terrestrial > Soil > Vadose zone... | reverse complement strand
CAACGACGACATCACCGGTTGCGCGGGTGTTTGCGCCCCGAGAGATTTAGGTGGCTGTTTGGGCAATTTCATGCCCCTAGCATAACACGCCTCGTATGATACCTGCGATAACTGTCATTATCGATGGTTAGATAGTGGGTTTCGCTACGGCATATGTTAGATAATTTATATGATATCCTAGGAAAGTGACCGATGCTCCGTACTGCTATGGCCAGGCTCCGAGAGGCGTCTCCGCCGGCGACGTCGAGCGCGCTGCCGACGCTCTGCTGCGCGCGGGCGAGCGCCCCACCATCGAAAAGGTCCGCGAGAAACTCGGCAGCGGCTCGCCCAACACCATCAACCCGCTCCTAGACGGCTGGTGGAAGAGGCTCTCGGCTCGATTGGACGCCGGCCCTGCCGCTCTGCACCGACTTCCCGAATCCGTGGCCCACGCCGCCGAAGCCCTCTGGATGCAAGCGCTCGACGAAGGCCGGCGCCGCGCTGCGCAAGAACAGCACGCCACCGCCCGCGCCCTCGCCACCGACAAACAGACCCTCGAGGTCCGCTCCCACGTCCTCTCCTTACGCGAAGGCGAACTCGAATCCCGACTGCACGACCGCGAGCAACGACAAGCCACCCTCGAAGCTCAACTCCAAGACCTCACCACCCTCTTAAGACAGGAACAGGCCACCCGCGACGCACAAACCAAACGCATCGTCGCCCTTGAGGCGGACCTCGCTGCGCGAACGGCACCAACGCAAAAGCCGCCGCGAAAAAACTCGCAGCCACGGCGACCGAACAGACGGGAGGCTCAACGTGCGGTAGCTTCTCCACCGGGCCGGGTTGTTCGGGCTGTCCGTTCCCTCACCCGGCACGGCGAGTCAGGTGCGCGAGCCCGACTGTCTGTACCGCAAAAGTCCCGACCAAAGCACACCAAGCCAGGTGCTCGGCCGGCGCAGGCCGATAAGAAAACTCCCGGCAAGGAGGCAACCACCCGGAGACGCCGATGATTCGCAACAAACGCACCACATTCGCCGCTTGCATCGACACCGACAGTGCACTCACCAATCGCAACACTGTTCCTCGTTTGGCAGGATCCATCGTCGACGACACTTCTCCGACTGGCCGGGCTGTTCAGGCGTCGTGCCCTCGCCCGGCCACGGCGACTCAGAGGCGCGACTCCGAGTCGCCTTCCGGAGGGATTACAGAGCATCGTGGACATTCATTCCAGCAGAACGTGGACGGGCGTATGGCCTGATCGTGGACAATTTGGGACGTGAGCCGGAATAGCGTTCATGATGCCGTGCCGGGATGATGGACGGGAACGCTGTGGATTGCCTCCGCCCCTCTTCCTGACCGTATGGCCTCAACTCGGCATTCTGATGCCGAGTTGTTTATCCAAGCACATGCGAAGCTATATCCCACCAAATATTGTCTTGTGGGATATAAATCGCAGTGGTAATATATCCCACATCTTTTGATTCTGTGGGATATGCGCATGGAACTCGCTACGCCTCACGAAAAGGCATTGATGCTGCTTTTTGCCGAATTGGAAAGCACAGCGGCCGAACAGCGCGCCGCGTTTCTGGGAACGCCGGGGGCCATCAGTGAGCGAACGAATGAGAACGGCACGCGGTTCTGGGTTCACCGCTATTCGGATGGAGTGGGTCGGCGCCATGAGGACTACCTAGGCACCACCGACGATGAGGAGGTCATCGCTCGTGTACGTGATCTCCGTGGGCGGATTGAAGTAGCCAACGCGACGCTTGGCCGAATCAGAATCTTGGCGCGCGCAGGATTTGCCACCGCTGACCGGAAAACATATTCGACGCTTGCCAGCTTGCACAACCACGGCCTATTTCGCGCAGGTGCCCTTTTGATTGGCTCCCACGCCTTTGGCGTGCTTCTGAACGTGCTCGGCTTTAGAGCCGTGCCCTACGCGACAGAAGATGTGGATATTGCGCGTCGGGAGCAACTGGCCATCCCCGGGATACCTCCATTTCTAAAAGTGCTGCGCGAAACAGGAATCGAATTTTTTGAGGTTCCCGCGCTGAATCGCCGCGGACATCCGACGTCATATTTGGAGCCCGGTGGCTCGCGGCTAAAGGTTGATCTGCTGGTGCCCTCGCCCGATGAAACTTATCCGACGATCAAAGTTCCGGAACTCAACGCATACGCACAGGGCTTACCCTATCTCAAGTATCTTCTGTCGAACTCCCAACAAGCCCCGATCCTAAGTCCTCATGGGGTGGTTATGGTGCGAGTGCCGGTCCCTGAACGTTATGCGATCCACAAGCTACTCGTGTCCCAACTGAGGGGGACAGCCAGCAGCAAAGCCGCGAAGGATTTGCGACAGGCCGCCACACTCCTCGAGGCAGTGGTCGAACGATTCCCCGGTGCGATAGAGGATGCGTTGTCGGCTGTTCCCAAGAGTGCCGGACGATATCTCCGCCGTGCAATACCCGCACTTAAGCGCCATCTGCCTCCTTCGGCTGACGCTGTTTGGGATGTGCTGCCATCGCTTGAGCAATGAGGCTTTTACAGGCCTCAACGTTTAGCTCCAACTGTGCGAATGCTCCGCCCGCATTCAGGCTCGCGGTGCGTTGAAGGGTACGTAGATGTGCCGCGTGGTAGCGATCGGGATATCGGATCCGGAACACGGCTAGCAGCTCTCGCGAGTTTGGCCAGGGTCGGCTTCCAGACACTGAAGCATTTCTGGCCAGTTCGCCTCGAGCGGATCAGGGCGGCGACGAGTGCGCGGTTTGGATGATTGTCGGTGATGCAGGGGCCCGATTTCGATGCCTCGTGCCTGGGCATCTTCACGCCAAAGTCGAACACGATTACGGAAGGGCCATAAGCTGACCGCGATGCCAGCGGCCGGGATATTGGGCGCGTAGTTCGTCGAACAACTCGGTGGCGTTCATGTTGGGTCGCCCTTCGAGCCGGCGGCACACGAGTGGTCAGATCAGAGGACAGGGTTTCCAGATCAACGTGGACGGTGATTCGCGGGAATCGTGAACAAGGTTCCGGCCTGATCGTAGACAATTTTCGGAGTCAACCGGAATAGCGTTCACGATGCCGTGGACAGGACAATGGCGATAGGCGACAGGGTTGCCGGGGCAACACTGTGCGCAGTCTGCCATTCTGCGAGTGATGTTTAATCTCTGCTATACTGTAATTTATGGCAATTTTGGCGATTAATCTACATCATGATTGATGTTAATGAACAACGACAATACCTGTCGGAGCTCGGAATCCGCCTGAAGACTTTGCGTCTCGCGCGTAACGACACCATGGCCGTCTTCGCGCAGCGCCTAGGAGTCAGTGCAGGAACAGTCCGGGCGATGGAGCATGGCACGGCCACGGTTCAGATCGGCGCTTGGGTCAAGGCCTTGTGGGTTCTTGACCATCTCGATGACCTGAACGGCGTGTTGGCCCAGAAGTTGAGCCTCCTCGAGCAGGCGCGCGCGCCCCGTACTCGCATCAGACAGCGCGCTTCGAGGCGAGATTGATCAAGCATACATTTGTCTGGGTGCGACGCCCGGAGGGGGCGATCCGCCTGGTCGGGGACCTGGCCACGACGGTTCCGGACCGCAACAGCGGGCGTTTCGAATCGGAGTTCGAATACACGCGTGCCTGGACGAGCGCGGCTGGCGCCTTTAGAGGATCTCCTCGAGACGATCGGCCGCGGCACGACCAAAGCGGCGTGTAACAGCGCGGAGCAGATCGAGATCTACGGGGCCCTGTGCGCCTTCGAAGGCGGCTCGGGCATCGGCCAGGTCCTGCGCACTACCCGCAAAGCACTTCATGGCGATGAAGTCCTCTCGACCGGCGACGCGCAAATTGACACCATAAAAAAGCACTTTGACAGCTCGCGAAAAGGCCCGGGGATCAAGACCACGTAGACCGCCCAGCAGCTCGACTCGATTGCCGTATCTGTCGCTCAAGACGAGCATGCTCAATATGGGGTCGTCGTCATCCCCGCGCCTAATCGTCACCTCAAATTCAGCAGCTTCGAATATCCTGGAGATTTCCGCGAGACGGGAATACGAGACGTAGAGCAACGCGTCCACATCACTCGAGGCTCGCACCAAACCATGTACGGAGAGCGCAAAGGCACCGATGATCAAATAGTCGATGTTCTCGCGAGTTAGGATCTCAGCGACATCAAGAAAAAGCAGCGCCGATTGACCAGCTCGCTCCGTTCTCATGCAGTATGCGGCGGTTGAAATACCCGCTTCTGCTCGGCAGCGCGACCCGCTTGATGGAGCACAGCGAGTAGTTGGTTGTGTTGCAGAAACGCTTCGAGACGCTCGGCTGGAGTCAGAAGTTTTCCCGAGGCCTCTAAGGATTTCCGGGCTTCGTTCGCGAGTTTGGATTCATTTGCACGGGTGTTTCCTCGAACAAGACCCGAGATGAAGGCGCCCGCTTCTTTGGCATCGCGCCCGGTTTGTAGCGTGAGTACAAGTCCCGCGCGAATCGCAACTGTCAGTAGAAGCTCAATCGAGAGATCATGCACGCGGCCATTGTTGATCTTGCTCAATGTTGGCTGAGGTATACCCAATCTGCGGGCAACCGCGACTTGCGTGTCGCCGGAGCGCCGAGCAATTTTTGACACTTGCAGCGCGATATCTCGGCGTAACGAATGAATTGTGGCTTCAGCTGCAGGCATCGGGAGCATCCAACAATTATAGTAGATTTACTATAGTATCGATAAGGGCGAAATACATTCTTATTAATCAATAGCTTATGGTAACTAGCCGGGTCCTTCTGTCCGCGCGTCTTGCAAACCGGGCATCTGTGCAACAAGCGCTTGATGCGCGCCAATTTCATTACTAAACCGAAAGTCGCTACGCTTTAATAACGATGGGATCTAGTAAAGCGATTTGAATATGTCTTCAATAAAACGCGTCAATATGCGTCGGTGATCAGATCTCTCACAGCCTTTGCGACCATGGCCATTCTCGTCCATGAACAGGGAGCATCCACGGCCGCAAGAATATCAATTCTGAGCAGGCTACGCCCGTTGGCTGCGCTACATCCCGGCAAAAACCACGCTGAAACATTAACACCCCAACGGGCGCTTTCTTGTCATAAGGTCCGTTCCAATCATCCGCCGGTACCGCCCGGAAGCAGTTTGGATATACTTGCGCAACCCGCGTATTTCTAAGACAACCAATGCGGGAGTTCCGGCTTACAGGGAGAATCAAGGATGGTTATCAGAACGGAGTCCAGGCCCGAATTCGGGCAAGCGCCTGCCGACATCGCAAGCATGACTCCCGGAGAGGTGCCCGCCCCTCTCGACCCCTCCAATGCCGCCTCGCTCCGTCACCACCTCAACATTCGGCCGGCATCGGCACTTCGCGTGCTGTCGATGGTTTGCCTTGCAATCCTGTGTGCGGGCGCCGGTGGAAGCGCTCGTACCGTCACGTTGATCCTGGGTTCGCGGGTCGAGCTTGACCCTCTACAAGGTGTGCCTACGAACCTCGGATACACGCCCGTGAACGGCGTCATTGCCGACCTCAATGGAGATGGTACCGCTGACATCGTGCTCGGCATTGACGGCAGTCCCCCGGTTGTTTACCTGAACAATGGCACGTCGAACCCTTTTCAGCACGTCCCCGGTATTTTTGTCTCACCGCCACCCGGTCCGACAGGTCCTGATCTGGGCTGGGGCGCTGTGACGGTGGCGGACATTAATGCTGATGGGCATCCCGATCTCGCTATTGTCGGCTTCAACTCGCCTAACTTGGTCTATTTGAACAACGGCACCGCGGATCCCTTCAACGGCGCTACGGGAATTCCCATAGGCTCCTCCCAAGACGTCGCCTACATGGTCGCCGTTGGCGATGTGAACGGTGACGGTTTCCTCGACATGGCGGTCGCCAATACGAATCACATTCCAAGCAGGCTATATCTCACCCACGGCGCACCGCTCACGAGCGGTGGCTATGCCACCCTCCAAGTCGGCACTGACGTAGGGTACGGTCAGGCCGTTGCGATCGCCGACGTCAACGGTGATGGGAAACCAGACCTGATTCTGACCTATACCCTCGCGGGGGTTTTGACCGATCCATCCGGCATCGCTATCTACCTCAACAATGGCACGAGCAATCCTTTTGGCAACGTGACACCGATACGGCTTCTGGTGGGTCAGTCTGTCGAAGCAGTGGCTGTCGCTGACTTCAACGGCGACGGCAAGGTCGACCTGGTCGCTGCGGTGTCCAACATGACTCTTTCGCAGAACGATCTTTACGTGTATTTGAATACAGGCTCGAGCTCGGCGCCTTTTAACAACTCGGAAACTCTGCAGCCCGACGCCAACTTAGGCGGCGGATGCATCTCGATCGGCGTCGCCGATCTCAACGGCGATGGCCTGCCGGACCTTCTGTTTGGGTGTACTCCCCCGCTACCCAACGCCATGCCGGCGCCCACGAACCCGGCAGTCGGGGCAATCTATCTCAATAATGGCACGACGAGCCCATTCGCCGGCGTCGCGCCAGTTGATATTGCAGCAACGCCAGGAAGTAGTTTCGGCAGGGGCGTGGACGCAGGAGTGCTCGTCAAGGACCACGCGCCAAACGTGCTTATCGTCGACGTGCCGGCCGTCTTCGGCGGACAATCCGGTGCCGCCGCCTACGCACCCACCAACCTCGACCAGAACCCGATCGCTCAGAATGATACGGCCGTAGTGGCTATCAACAAGTCGATCCAAGTCAATGTGCTTGCCAACGATACGGCTGCTCCGGGGGATACCTTGGACGCAACCTCGGTCGTCATTACAACGGCGCCCGCGCATGGTACGGCGACAGTCGACGCTACGACCGGGGCGATCACATATCAGCCGGCGACCGATTATTCGGGTGCAGACAGCTTTCAGTACACGGTTCGGGATAACTTTGGAGCCCCGTCGAACGCGGCGAGCGTCAGCGTTAATGTCCAACCTCCACCCGTTGCAACGAACGACACCGCAACGCTTCAGGCCAACTCGAGCATCATGATCGCGGTTCTGGGCAATGACACGAGTTCGGGCGGCACGCTCGATCCGGCGTCCGTCAAAATCGTCGTCGCGCCCACAAACGGCACCGCCACTGTGGGCGGCCAAGTCACGTACACCCCCGCGAAGGGATACACGGGATTGGACACCTTTCAGTACTCGGTACAGGACAATCTGGGCACAACTTCGAACGTCGCTACGGTTTCCGTGAACGTAACGGCTCCTCCCAGCAAAGGAGGCGGAGGATCGCTGAGCTGGCTCGGTATCTTGGCGCTCGCCGGCATGACCTTGTGGAGCCGGGTGGTTCGTTCGAACCAAATCACGCAATCGTCACGCGTGGCTTGGCTTCTTAAGACGCTCATTTAGCTAACCGACTGAATCTGCAGTCACAGATCCTGAGCCAAGGCTTCAACCTTGGCATTGTTGGCCGAGATCTTCGCCCAGACAGAGAGAAAGACGCCAGGAGCGAAGCTCAAACCCGGCACATTCCCATTTAAAGCGCGCCGGCAGTGCGGAATGCCCTGCCGGCGCTGTAAGACCTACTTGACCGCGAGGCTCTTCGCCGCCTTCTCGATGAGCTCGGCGACCGCCTTTGGCTGCGAAACATAGATCGCGTGGCTGCCTTTCACCTCGACGACGCTCGAGCCTGCACGCTTTGACATCAAACGCTGGGCGGCGGGCGGGATCATCCGATCGTCAGTGGCAACCAAGTACCAGCTCGGCTTGGCTTTCCAAGCGGGTTCGGTGATCGCGCCGCTGAGCGCGGCGACACCCCAGGGAACTTGGGAGTTCGCCATGAAATCCGCCTTCTCCGGCGCCACGTCGGCCGCAAAGCTGGCAGCAAATTGGGTTTTATCGAGGGCCAAGAAACCGTCCGTTGGCGGAAGGATCGGGGGAACCGGGGCGCCCGGCGGCGGGTCCTTGATCAGCGAGGCGACAGATTCGCCACGGTCAGGGGCAAACGCGGTGATGTACACCAGGCCTGTGACTTTCGGGTCATTTCCGGCCTCGGTGATAACCGCTCCACCATACGAATGTCCTACCAGAATTACCGGCCCCTTCTGCTCGGCGATGACGCGCTTGGTTACCGCCACATCGTCTGGGAGCGAAGTGGTCGGATTTTGCACAACGCTGACACGGTAGCCGTCTTTCTTCAGGATCCGATAGACGTCTTCCCAACCCGAACCGTCGACGAATCCGCCGTGCACCAGAACAATCGATCCGAGAGCCGCATTTGCGTTAGTAGCCATGACGAGTCACCTTATGTATGTGGTATTTCGTTGCCAGAGCCGGCGGAATCCGCCGCAGTCCATGGGTAACTTTTTACGCTTAATCCATATGAACGTTAAGTTCAGAGTTAATGACTGGTGCTCGCGCGCTTGATTTGAAGGATTTCTATAATCCAAGGGCGGTATTTAGAATGGGGAGCAAACGCCGAACCTGAGCAGCGATGTACCCACCTACCTTTAGCAACGACGCCTTCGATAAGCTCGGGGACTGGCTCATGCGCCGGCGCACCGGCATCACGGACGTTGTCGAGCTCGAGGGGTTCTTGACCGCCCTCGTAATTGGCCCGAACACCGTGAGCCCAACGCTCTGGCTTCCCAAAGTCTGGGGCGGACGCACGCCCAAATTCAAGGACCTCGCGGAGATGAATCGATTCGTCGCGTTGGTGATGGGCCTCTATAACGACATCGCTCTCACCTTCGACCAGGCCCCGCAGACGTTCCGACCGACCTTTTACGAATCGAGGGTTGAGGGACGACGCGTCGTGATCGTCGACGAATGGTGCTTCGGATTCTTGAAAGGAATGCGCCTCGATGCCCGAGGTTGGAAGCCTTTAAAGCGTGAAAGGCCCGAGCTTTTGAAACCCATCGAGCTCTTCGGCTCGCCCGCCGGATGGAAGGAGTGCGAGGCCGGAGGGGATGAGAAAATGCACCGCCGTTGGTCACCAAAGGTAACGCCTGCGGTTAGGGCCATTCACGCCTACTGGATCCCGCATCGCATCGTCCGGCATCGAGAGGCGCTCGGCGAGAAACTTCACTGACGAGCGCCGGATTTAGTTTGGAGGGCATCGTCAATGGACTTGCAGGATACCGTCGAAAGATTGAAACAAGGCCTCGCCACGATGGCCGATGAGGTCAAACTGCAAGACCTCATTATCCGGTCGCTCCAGGAACTGCGAGCGCAATATCGCCTGTCATCCGATCGCTTTTCCCCGGATCTTATTGCCGAACTTCAGCGCGCTGCGACGCTGGCCGAGGCCATCCATGAGTTTCGCGACGCGGTCGATGACGCTTCCGATGCGCGCACGCGGGATGAGGCCATGGACGTGGCCTGGCAGCTCGAGAGTCTTCGCGCTCGCCTGTGGCCTCCGGTGCTGGCGAAGCGTCTTGATAAGGAGCTTCGTCAACTGGCTGAACGGGCCGCCTCGCTCCCCGAAGCACATACCCTGATTCGTGGCGCGGTTCAACGCCGAATCGTGATGGAACTCGAAAGCGCAGCCCCGCCTTGCACGAGATGTGGGAAGCGCGTGGTGCTGCGCGAGACCGCGGATGGCGCCTTCTGGGGCTGCAGCGCCTTTCCGCGTTGCTTCTCGTCGCGGCCGTTGAGACGAGATGAGTGGAAGTCTCTGGAAAGCGCCCACTGACGGCCACCGCACGGTGGGTGCGGTGTAAATCAAACGAAGCGCACTGGAAGTCGCCAGCGAATCGCCTTGATTTCTAGCCCTTACAAGCCTCCTGTTAAGTCCAGCCGCGCGAAAGAGCGATGCATCGACCCAGGTTTCGTGAGTAGCGGCCCATATATTTCAGGTTTTTCGCACTGGAAAGCGGTGTTCCACAGCGGCCCTGAGGATGCGATGTTCGCATCCAACATATGCGACTTTGAGACCTACGATGGCGCCGACTCCGAGACGTGCCCAGGGCCTGCTCCTCCGCGGCAGCGTTTGGCACATCGACAAGGTGATCTACGGCAAGCGGATCTGCGAAAGCACCGGCACCAAAGACCTTACCGAAGCCCAAGCGCTTCTCGCGCGACGGGTGACGCAGGCCCGCCAGGTGCATCTCTTCGGTGAGCAGCGCGAACACACTTTCCGCGAAGCAGCATCAAAGTTTCTCGCCGAGAATCAGCACAAGCGCAGTCTCGAGCGCGACGAGCGCGCGCTTGCGTGTCTCGATACTTTTATCGGCGGCCTACCACTGCAACGGGTGCATCACGACACGCTCGCGCCGTTCATCCGGTCGCGGCTCGACAAGGGCCGAAGCCCGGGCACGGTCAATCGAGATCTAGCGGTCGTCCGACGCATCCTGAATCTGGCGGCGCGTCTATGGCGCGACGAAACGGATCGGCCGTGGCTTGCGGTGGCACCTCTCATCCAGATGCAACGGCATCCGCACGCGCGCTCGCCCTACCCGCTCTCGGTCGCGGAGCAACGCTTGCTGTTCTCCGAGCTCGAGGACCACCTCGCCTCGATGGCGCTCTTCAAGGTCAATACAGGCCTTCGCGAACAGGAGGTCGTCAATCTTCGCTGGCAGTGGGAGTTACCAATCCCCGAGCTTGGCGCTTCGATTTTCGTCATTCCGCGCGACTATGTGAAAAACGCACTCGACCGCTATGTCGTGCTGAACCGAGTTGCTCGATCCGTGATCGCGAGCTGCCGCGGCCGAAATCGCGAATTCGTCTTCACTTGCAAAGGGAGCCCTGTCACCCGCATCTATAACTCGGGCTGGAAAGCGGCGCGCCGACGCGCCGCTGCTCGCTACGAGCGCGAGTGCGGACGCGCATGTCCCGCGGGCTTTCGGTCGATTCGCGTTCACGACATGAAACACACGTATGGTCATCGGCTGAGAGTTGCCGGTGTCAGCTTCGAGGATCGCAAGCTTCTCCTAGGCCACAAGGCCCAGCACGTGACGACCCACTACTCAGCACCGGAGATCGGTGCGCTCATCGAAGCATCGGAGAAGGTCTGTGAGCTCGAATCGCGTGCAAGCCCCGTCATCTCGGTGGTGCGATCGCGCGCTTGATGGA
>Ga0137412_10004601_pt1 | contig 11007 bp, 7 predicted proteins | sample CZODoug2_1_16fun_FD_122160 | JGI IMG/M metagenome (GOLD analysis project Ga0137412, IMG submission 122160) | Vadose zone soil fungal communities from Angelo Coast Range Reserve, California, USA - CZODoug2_1_16fungal (Hybrid Assembly) | ecosystem: Environmental > Terrestrial > Soil > Vadose zone... | reverse complement strand
CGATTGATTGCCGGGGTTGAGCCCCCCGGAGGGAGCGATGGCAACGGAAGCGCCCGCCATCACGATCGAATCAGGCTGTTGCGTCGACATTGGCACGATGCCCGGCTGAAGAGCCAGAAGATCGGTAAAGCTTCGCCCGTTCAGGGCCACCGCGGTTATCTGCGTTCCCGTGACAACGTCGCCCATCTGCGAACTTTCTGTTTCCACATGCACGGCGGTATCGGAAACGACGACTTCCTCCGATTGCTCGCCCATCGTCAAGGATATGTCTTCGCGCAGAGCGGCATTCACGTCGATGACCAGTCCCGTGCGCTTGTAAGGCTTGAAGCCATCGCGAATAATTTCAATTTCGTAGCGCCCGACGGGCAGGTTAGTAAGTGTGTACGAGCCATTCGAATTCGTCTTCGTGGTTTGCTGAACCGTGGTGTCAAGATTTAGAGCTGTAACCGTGGTGTCTGGTACGACCGCTCCAGTTTGGTCCGTCACTGTCCCCGAGATGCTTCCGCCTGTGTCCGCAGTCGCCACAAACGCAGAAAATGGAGACAGCATCAGGGAAAACAGCAGAAACACGCATCGCGCCCTGGTTTTTCGCATGAGGCCCTCAATCATGTGTTTCGTTCACCGGTTGCGTCCGCAGGACTGCGCAGCCATTTGCGTCCGGCCCCTCATCGAGAAGAACTTTCCTTGCCGATTTCCTTCCCATTGACGACAAACTTCAACACAAAATCGGGGCCTGAGCTAATTCCGAGTGGAATGCCGTTCTGGGCGGGATGCGTCTCAGCGACAACTTGATCTCCCCGTTTCACCGTGTCTTTGCTCCAACCCCTTTTGGACATCGCAAATATCGACGACATTTCAAGGGTCCAATGCTGGAAGCGACCATTGTCATCCATAACGTCCATGTGAACCAGGCAATGGGGGTTGCCCCAGTCGAAGGCCGCAACGGTTCCGGTAAGGACGATGGTCCTCTTCATGTCGTAGTGTGCTACGCCGTGGTGCGCGGAGGCCGCGCTTGAGCCAAGAAAAATACCAGCGGTCAGAATAAGAATGGACAGCGTCATTCTTCTCATCCAACACCTCCAGCATTTAGTGGTTGGGGATTTCGACTGCGGCAGTGACAACAGAAATCCAGAGCAGCAACTCAACCAGGCCGGCGAGTTTGGCCACGGAAGGCGTGTCCGATGTCTGTCCCCATGTGTGAGTCTTCCGCTGAACCACGATGTGCCAGACCAAGGCTAACGGCACGAGCATTCCCAGCTTTACCTGGAATGCAGGATTGGCAAAATACGTCGAGGCTGTGGCCGAGAAAAGCAGGAATCCTCCAAGGACAACAATACAAAATCCAATCCAATTCCAGACGAACAGAGCGTCGGAAAGCTGCGCGGCAGTTTGGCGCTGCTTCCCTACTCCCAGCAGGCGCATATCGACGGCAGCGTTGGTTCCAAGCCATATCGACAGGCCAGTAAAATGGATCAGCTGGATAAACGGATAGGCCCAAAGTGACGAGCGAACATCCGTGCCCCACCAGGTGCTCTCCAGCCACTTGCAGAAGGCTAAAAATGAGGCGTGCATTCGTTTTGACCTCTTTCTGTCGCTACTCTTGCAAAAACAATCTAAAATAATTCTGGGAATAGATCCGGGTACCGTAATTATGGGATATGGCCTTGTGTTATGTTCGGGCAATGATATCAGCCTGATCGCCATGGGGGTGCTGAAGTTGTCTGCCCGCAGTGATGCTTATGAGCGGCTGAGGCTGATCCATAAAAAGGTAAAGGAGCTGATCGGAGAGTACCATCCTCATGAATTCGCTATCGAAGCTCCCTTTTTTGGAAAGAACGTACAGAGTATGCTCAAACTGGGACGGGCGCAGGGGGTAGCTATTGCCACGGCCATGCATGCCGGGCTGACTGTCACCGAGTATTCCCCCAGGAAAGTCAAACAATCCGTTACCGGTAACGGTAACTCAGGAAAAGAGCAGGTGTGGAAAATGCTGCAAACGATTCTGCACCTGGGAGAGGAGATCAAGGAATATGACGCCAGCGATGCCCTGGCCGTAGCGGTATGCCACCACTTCCAGCATCGTTCCCCCGATAAGATCCATTCTACGGATAAGTCCCGGCCGGCCGGCAGGAGTTCCGGCAAGAAAACGGGTAACTGGGAGACATTCATCCGGCAAAATCCCGGGAAGGTGCGTACCCGGTAGACTCTCCCGCCTCAAAGAATCAGAAATAAACATTAATCTTACATTTAAAAAATTAAAGGTTTTACAAATGAAATGTGCATTAGTCACCGGTGGGTCAAGAGGGATAGGCAAGGCGATCTGTATTAAAATGGCGCAGATGGGGTATTATGTCCTGGTCAATTACAAAACGAACCTGGAAGAAGCGGATAAAACGCTGGCGCTGGTAAGACAGGAAGGCGGGGATGGTGAATTATTACCATTCGATGTTTCCAAAAAAGAGGACATCCAGGAATCTCTTGGCAAATGGATAGAGAGTAATACCGACAAATACATTGAAATTCTCGTAAACAACGCCGGGATCAAGGATGATACCCTGATGATGTGGATGAAGGACGAACAATGGGAGAATGTGATAAAGACGAGCCTGGACGGCTTTTTCTATGTCACCCGCAAGAACACCCGCACCATGACCGAGAAGTTCTCGATCAAGAAGTACGACCCGGTGCTGCGCAAGCATGTCACCTTTAAGGAAGGCAAGATCAAGTAGGCATTCGCTTATTTGACATGTAGCCTCCGGCGCGCATGCAGCGCGCTCTTGATCGTCTCTCCAACGAAACCTTCGACGTCCTGATCATCGGCGGCGGCGCCACCGGCTGTTTCACCGCGCGTGACGCCAGCATGCGCGGATTGAAAGTGGCGCTGGTCGAGGCGCGGGATTTCGCCTCGGCCACCAGCGCCCACAATTCCAAGCTGGCGCATGGCGGACTGCGCTATTTGCGCAATCTGGAAATCTCGCTGGTGCGCGAGTCCCTGCGGGAGCGCCTTGGCCTGATGCGGATCGCGCCGCATCTGGTGCGGCCGCTGCCTTTTCTGTTGCCGCTCTATCGCGCGGGCTTTGCCGAGCGGAGCAGCTGCGAGTGCGGTCCAACCGGCTGCAATTCTAAGCGGCGTCTGATACACCGGTCTGACGCGAAGGGCGTCGAGTTGATTGGGCAGTCAAAGGGTGCGTGGCGTGCCAAGGTGTGTCACGCGTAGGAACGGGGGGATCGAGGGTGCAGCCGCGTCGGCTGCGTGACCGGTTCCTCTACAAACGAAGGCGCCGTTGCCATTCATTGGTTGGCGCCAGCCGAATTCGGATCATGCGCTGGGCCAGCGTGCCATATGTCACGGGGCTACCAGCAGGCAAGTGACCAGGTATTAGGCGGTGCTAAGTGGGCCCAACATGAGCCAGAGCGATACCGAACCACAGGCCGGAGGCGGTCGCCGCCGCCTGTGGCGGCGTGCGTGCGGCTCGGCGGCTCGCGGTCATGCCTTTTCAGCGCCGCGCGCTGGCGCCTGAGCCCTGATCCGGATCGGCACACGAGCGTCCCGCAGGGGGCGCGGGGAGTGCTGATGAAACGGATGCTGTTCAACGCGACTCACGCGGAGCAGCTGCGCGTTGCCATCGTCGACGGCCAGAAGCTGCTTGATCTGGACATCGAGACAGCCGGTCGGGAGCAACGCAAGTCAAACATCTACAAAGGCCTGGTCACCCGGGTTGAACCCAGCCTGGAGGCCTGCTTCGTCGACTATGGCGAAGAACGCCACGGATTCCTGCCGTTCAAGGAAATTTCTCGACAGTATTTCAAGCCGGGCGTGGAAGTGGCGCGGGCCAAAATCTCGGACGCCATTTCCGAGGGCCAGGAGCTGATCGTTCAGGTCGAGAAGGAGGAGCGCGGCAACAAAGGCGCTGCGCTGACCACGTTCGTTTCCCTGGCGGGACGCTATTTGGTGCTGATGCCGAACAATCCGCGCGGCGGCGGCGTTTCGCGTCGTGTGGAGGGCGAGGATCGCCAGGAATTGCGCGAGGCCATCGATCAACTCGACCTTCCGGCGGGCATGAGCGTGATCGCGCGCACCGCCGGCCTGGGTCGGGCGGTCGAGGAACTGCAGTGGGATCTGAAGTACCTGATGCAGCTGTGGAAGGCGATCACCGACGCCGTTTCCCAGGTCAAGGCGCCCGAACTGATCTACCTGGAATCCAGTCTGGTTATCCGGGCGATCCGGGATTATTTCAGTCCCGACATCGGCGAGATCCTGATCGATACCGAGGACGTCTTCAATCAGGCCAAGACCTTCGTCGACCTGGTGATGCCGGACGTGGCGGCCCGCGTCAAGCGCTACCGGGATGACGTGCCGCTTTTTTCCCGCTTCCAGATCGAGCACCAGATCGAGACCGCGCACTCGCGGCAGGTTCCGCTTCCGGCCGGTGGCGCCATCGTGATCGACCACACCGAGGCGCTGGTGGCGATCGATGTGAACTCGGCCCAGGCCACGCGCGGCTCCGACATCGAGGAGACCGCGCTGCGCACCAATCTGGAAGCCGCCGAGGAGGCTGCCCGCCAGCTGCGACTGCGTGATCTGGGTGGCCTGATCGTGATCGATTTCATCGACATGGAAGACGCGCGCAACCAGCGCGCGGTCGAGCAGCGACTGAAGGATGCGTTGCACTTCGACCGTGCCCGCGTGCAGATGGGCAAGATTTCGCGCTTCGGATTGATGGAGCTGTCGCGCCAGCGACTGCGTCCGGCGCTGAGCGAGGGCAGCCATGTGACCTGCCCGCGCTGCAATGGGGTCGGCCAGGTTCGCGACACCGAGAGCTCAGCCCTTCATATCCTCCGGATCCTCCAGGAGGAAGCCATGAAGGAAAGCACGGCGGCACTGCACGCCCAGGTTCCGGTCGATGTGGCCACCTACCTGCTCAACGAGAAGCGACCCGATCTGGCCAAGCTCGAGGCGCGCCTGAAGGTCTCGATCGTCCTGATTCCGAACAAATTCCTGGAGACCCCGCACTACAACATCGAGCGCATGCGGCATGACGACGAGCGGCTCGACCAGGTCAAGCCGAGTTATGACCGGGTGACCGCGCCGTCCGAGGACCAGCCCTACTCGGTCTTGCGCAGCGATGAGCCTGGCAACAAGCGCAAGGAAGCGGTGGTCAAGGGGGTGGTGCCCGATACGCCGGCGCCGGTGGTCGCAATGCCGCCCCAGGCGCCCACTGCGCAACCTGCCTCGGGCTCCCTCTGGGCCAAGATTCTGAACTGGTTCGGCAACGGCAGCGAGCCTGCTGCGACGACGTCGGCGCCCTCACCGGCCGGCGCCGCGACCGCACGCAGTCGACCCGAGCGCGATCACCGCGCACGCGGTGATCGCAAAACTGAGCGACCCGAGCAGCGCGGCGAGCGCGGCGCGGCGGAACGGCCGGGCCCGGCACGCGGCGAGCGCCCCGACCGGGGCGAGCGCAAGCGCGAACCGGGTGCACGGCGCGATCACGCGGCCGGGGCCGCGCGCCCTGAGCAAAACGAGGAACGTCACAAGCGGCGCAATCGACCGGGCGAAGGGGCGGCCCGGCCCGCCCATGAGAACCGCAAACCGGTTGCGCTCGCGCGGGATGCCTCCGCCCCAGGCGAAGCCAAGATCCCGGCCCCCGAAATCGCAGCCGACGCGATAGCGCCGGCGAGCCCCGCTTCGGTGGCGCCTGGCCCCGCCACCGCCGACGAACACCGAGGCCGGCGGCGTCGGCGCCGTGGACGCGGCGCAGATCGAGGCGACCGAAGCGCGACGGGCGCCGGCACCGACACGCCATCGACCGCAATCCCCGAGGACGACGAGTTCAGTTCGGGCGACGCCTCCGAGACGGCCGAGATTGCCGAACCACGGGTTCAGCCCGCGCCTGTCGCAGTTGCAGCCGAGACGCCCCGTGCATCGTTCGAGCGGGCGCGTGACCCGGCGCCGGTGGCAATGACCCCGGCACAGGAGCCAGCCAGGGTGCAGGCCGCGCGCACCATCGAGCCGGCGCCGATGGCGATCGCGCAGTTGCTGCCGATGGTCGAATCGGCCGGAATGAAGCTCGCCCAGACCGATCCTGCAAAGGTGGCCGCGGCCGAGGCGCGCCTCGCCTCGCAGCCTGCGCCGCCCCGGGTCGGGCGCGAACGACCGGTGTCGCCGACCGTCGAAGAGGCTCCGCTGACCCAGGTCGAGACGCGCGGCCAGCCCTGAACGGATCGCGCAAGGCCCGCCGCGTGAACGCGGCGAGCGCCTTTGCCCAATTCCTCGTCGCGGGCGGCCCGCGATCGAGCATGGGTCGCGTACGATCGAGGGGTTGATCGAATTGCGCGCCCTCATGTCTGAACGCTTCATTCCCGTGTTTGACGGCCGTTTGCGCCAGGTGCCCGTGCCGCCGGCCGCAGGCGTTCAGAGCTCGCCGGGCCGCTTGTCCGACCGCCTGCAGCGGCCGCTGCGAGATCTGCGCATTTCGGTCACCGATCGCTGCAACTTCCGCTGCACGTACTGCATGCCCAAAGAGGTGTTCGACCGCAACCACCGCTTTCTGTCCCATTCGGAGCTGCTCAGCTTCGAAGAGATCACCCGCCTGGCACGCCTGTTCGTGGCGCACGGAGTCGAGAAGATCCGGTTGACCGGCGGGGAGCCCTTGCTGCGCAAGGACTTGACGCGCCTGATCCAGATGCTGGCCGAGTTGGCCACGCCGGACGGCCGTGACATCGATCTGGCGCTCACGACCAACGGCTCGCTGCTGGCCCGTCATGCCGGCGATCTGGCCAGGGCCGGATTAAAGCGCATCACGGTCTCGCTGGACGCGCTCGAAGACGACGTGTTCCGGCGCATGAACGATGTCGGATTCCCGGTGGCCTCCGTGCTCGAGGGCATCGATGCGGCGGCGCGCGTCGGCTTGCCGGTCAAGATCAACATGGTGGTACAGCGAGCGGTCAACGAACACCAGATCCTGCCCATGGCGCGATTTTTCAGGGATCGCGGCCACGTCCTTCGCATGATCGAGTACATGGACGTCGGTACGACCAATGGCTGGCGGCTCGACCAGGTGGTGCCGGCCTCGCAAATGGTGGCGCACATCGACGCCGAATTGCCGCTGGAGCCCGTGGGCGCGAACTATCCGGGCGAAGTGGCGGAGCGCTGGCGCTACCGTGACGGTCAGGGCGAGATCGGGGTGGTGGCGAGCGTCACGCAGGCGTTCTGCCGCTCCTGCACGCGCGCTCGTTTGTCGATCGAGGGTCGCTTCTTCTTGTGCCTGTTCGCCTCGCAGGGCTACGACTTCAGGACCCTGCTGCGTTCGGAGGCGAGCGATGCGCAGCTATCGACATCGCTCGCGCGCATCTGGAGCGAGCGCTCGGATCGGTACTCCGAGCTGCGCGGCCGGGTCGAAGCGGACGCTGCGGGCAAGATCGAAATGTCGTACATCGGCGGCTGACGGCCGGGCCGCCGAGGCGGGTGCCTCAACCCACCCAACGCCGGGCGTTGCGAAAGACCCGCATCCAGGGCGAGTCTTCGCCCAGTCCGGGCGGCTGCCACGACATCTGAACGGTGCGCCGCACCCGCTCCGGATGTGGCATCAGAATCGTGAAGCGCCCATCCCGGGTGGTCAGTCCCGTGGTGCCATCCGGCGAGCCGTTGGGATTTTCCGGGTACCGTTCGGTCGCGAGCCCGCTGGCATCCACGTAGCGCAGCGCCACGATGGCCTGTCCGCGCGAATCCTCGTCTTCGAACACGGCACGGCCCTCGCCATGCGCATTGACGATCGGCATGCGGCTGCCGGACATTGCGTCGAAGAAAATCGACGGCGACTTCGGTACCTCGACCATGACCAGCCTGGCCTCGAACTGCTCGGAGGCGTTGGGCAGAAAGCGCGGCCAGTGGCGAGCGCCCGGGATCATCGCCTTGAGCTGACTCATCATCTGGCAGCCGTTGCACACGCCCAGCGCGAAGGTATCGGCGCGGCCGAAGAAGGCCGCGAACGCGTCGGACAGACGGGCGTGAAACAGGATCGTCTTGGCCCAGCCCCCGCCCCCGCCCAGCACGTCGCCATAGGAAAAACCGCCGCAAGCGGCCAGTCCCTGAAACCCCGCAAGCGAGATGCGGCCCGCCAGCAGATCCGACATGTGCACGTCCACCGCGGCAAATCCGGCGCGATCGAAAGCCGCGGCCATCTCGTACTGACTGTTGACACCCTGCTCGCGCAGGATCGCGATGCGCGGGCGCACGCCGCGCGCGGTGTAGGGCGCTGCGATGTCCTGCCCCGGGTCGAAACTGAGCGTCATCGAAAGCGGCGCGCGGCGCCCCAGTTGCTGATATTCGGAGTCCGCACAGTGCGGGTTGTCGCGCAGCCTGGCCATGCGCCACGACACCTCGCCCCAGGCCTGAAGCAGCGCATCGCGGGGGTGCTGCACGATCGGCTTGCCGTCGTACCACACGTCGACCACGCCCCGTTCGTTGGGTGCCCCGACCACGTGGCTGCACTGTCCCAGACCGGCGCCGCGCAGCGCGTCCATCACGGTCGCACGGTCGGCACGGCGCACCTGGATCAGACATCCGGGTTCCTCGCTGAACAGCGCCTTGAGCGTCGCATCGCGGCGGCGCGCGCCCAGCTGATCGGCCCGGATCCGGAAGTCGCCGCCGTCCAGGGCCAGCGGATCGACCGCCAGCACGTCGATGTTCAGCGTGATTCCGCATCCGCCGGCGAACGCCATCTCGCACGCACAGGCCCACAGGCCGCCGTCGGAACGGTCGTGGTAGGCCAGAACGAGTCCGGCCGCGGCCAACTGGCGGATCGCGGACAGCAGGCCCAGCAGCCGGGCCGGATCGTCGACGTCCGGAACGTCGCGCCCAAACTGGTGCACGATTTGCGCCAGGATCGATCCCGCCAGGCGCAAGCGGCCCGCCGACAGATCGATCAGCACCAGATCGGTCGGTCCGCTGTCCAGTTGCAATTGCGGCGTCAAGCTGCGCCGCACGTCGCCAACCACACCGCCCGCACTGACGATCAACGATACCGGCGCACGCACCCGCTTGTCCCGATCGCCGTCGCGCCACTGGGTCGACATCGACAGGGAATCCTTGCCGACCGGAATCCCGATCGCCAGACGGCGACACAGCGCGGCCGCAGCATCCACCGCCTGGTACAGCGCGGCGTCTTGTCCAGGCAGTCCGCAAGCGGCCATCCAGTTGGCGGACAGCTTGACCCGGGAGAAGTCAACGTCAGCGGCGGCCAGATTCAGCAACGCTTCGGCAATCGCCACCCGGGAGGCCGCCGCGGCGTTTTCAATCGCCAGCGGGGCACGTTCTCCCATCGCGATGGCCTCGCCCGAGTAGCCCTCGTAATCGGCCAGCGTCACAGCGCAATCGGCAACCGGCACCTGCCAGGGACCGACCATCTGGTCCCGGCTGCACAGGCCCCCGACCGAGCGATCGCCGATCGTGATCAGGAAGGACTTGCTGGCCACTGTCGGGTGACGCAGCACATCGATGCTGATCTGCGACAGGTCGATCGCCGAGGTGTCCAGCGCCGGCAGCAGCCCCGGCCGACTCTGTACATCCCGGTGCAGCCGCGGAGCACTGCCCAGCAACACGCTCATCGGCATGTCCACCGCAGCGCGCTCCCCGGCGCGCCCGACCACCAGGCGATCGTCCGCGGTCGTCAGCCCGACCACCGCATACGGGCAGCGCTCGCGCTCGCACAGGCTGGCGAACTCGTCGAGGCGGTGCGCCTCCAGCGCGAGCACGAAGCGCTCCTGGGACTCGTTGCACCAGATCTCCAGCGGCGTCATCGCGCTGTCCTGAACCGGTATCGCCGCCAGGTCGATCCGTGCGCCGCGCTCGCCGCCGTGCGCAAGCTCCGGCAGCGCGTTGGACAGGCCCCCGGCCCCGACATCGTGAATCGAGAGGATCGGATTTGCCGCGCCCAGGGCCGCACAGGCGTCGATCACCTGCTGTGCGCGCCGTTGCATTTCCGCGTTGCCTCGCTGCACCGAGTCGAAGTCAAGGTCCTCGGCGTTGGCCCCGCCTGCGATGCTGGATGCGGCGCCCCCGCCCAGTCCGATCCTCATGCCCGGCCCACCCAGTTGCAACAGCAGCGCCCCCGCCGGCAACGCGAGCTTGTCGACCTGCTCGGAGCCGATGCTGCCGACGCCCCCGGCGATCATGATCGGCTTGTGGTAGCCGAGCCGCTCGCCCAGTACGTTTTGCTGGTAACAGCGAAAGTAGCCGGCCAGGTTGGGCCGTCCGAACTCGTTGTTGAAGGCGGCTGCGCCGATCGGGCCTTCCAGCATGATGGTGCAGGCATCGGCAATGCGCGTGGGGAATCCGTAGTCACGTTGGGTAGACCCCGGATCGGGTTGCGCGACATCTTGATCGGACTCCCAGGGTGCCTTCATCTCGGACAGGCGCAAATTCGACACGCTGAAGCCGCACAGCCCCGCCTTCGGACGAGCACCGCGACCAGTGGCCGACTCGTCGCGGATCTCGCCACCGGAGCCGGTCGCGGCACCCGGGAACGGGGAAATGGCGGTCGGATGATTGTGCGTCTCGACCTTGAATACGATGTGGTCCGTCTGGTTGGTCGCGTGGTACAGCGCGCCATCCCCGAGGCGCCACGACTGCGGTGCCCAGCGTCGCACCGCTCGCCCCTCGAGCACCGCCGCGTTGTCGCGGTAGGCCACCAGAGTTCCCCGAGGCGCTCGAGCGTGAGTGGTCCGGATCAGATCGAACAGCGAGGACGCCTGGCGCGTGCCGTCGATGATCCAGCTTGCATTGAAGATCTTGTGGCGGCAATGCTCGGAGTTGACCTGGGCGAACATCATCAGCTCCGCGTCGGTCGGATCGCGCCGGGCGCGGCCGAAGGCTTCAGCCAGGTACGCGATCTCGTCGGGCGACAGGGCCAGGCCAAACTCGATGTTGGCGCGTTCCAGCGCGACACGGGCGTCATCGCCGAGGTGCACGGTGCGCAGGGGTCGCCCCGGGGCCGACTCGAACAG
>Ga0137412_10004600_pt1 | contig 11007 bp, 12 predicted proteins | sample CZODoug2_1_16fun_FD_122160 | JGI IMG/M metagenome (GOLD analysis project Ga0137412, IMG submission 122160) | Vadose zone soil fungal communities from Angelo Coast Range Reserve, California, USA - CZODoug2_1_16fungal (Hybrid Assembly) | ecosystem: Environmental > Terrestrial > Soil > Vadose zone... | reverse complement strand
GGTCCGGCGTCGCCTCGATGACATCGAAGACATTCTCGCCGAAGGCGCGCACGAGCTTCTTGGCATAAACCGGCCCCACACCCCGGATCATGCCGGAGGAGAGGTACTTCTCGATGCCGTCGGCCGAAGTCGGGGGTGTTGTGCGCAAGAACCGGGCTTTGAACTGCTGGCCGTGGGTGCGGTCATTGATCCATACGCCCGAGGCCGTGATCCACTCACCGGCGGCAATGGTTGCCGCATGCCCGACTACGGTCACCAGATCGCGATGCCCGCGTGCCTTGGCTCGCAAAACGCAGAAGCCGTTCTCGGCATTGTGGTAGGTGACGCGTTCGACCAGGCCGGCCAGCACTTCCTGGCTCGATGGTTCCGTCTGCGGCTTCGCGTCGATGGTCACATCGTCGGTTTTGATGCTGGCGCGCAGCCGGGTCAAGCATTACTGTCGTTGGGTTGGAGTAAGTAGCGATGGACCAACATCCAAGCGCCTCCCCTGAGCAAGCCCGCAAGTTTCCGCCCAAGGACCAGCCCCGTGAGGATCCGGCCGATGAAACTGGGCGGGCGTTGATCGCAATGTTGGAGCAGGCCGCTAGGCTTGCGCACGAGAATTGCAAAGGCCCCATCGATTTCGCCAGCAAGATCGCCCGCGACATACGCGTGGCTGAGGACCGTATAAAGGAACTCGAAGCCTTGATCTCTCATTACCATGAACGCGCGACACGCGCCGAAGAATGGTTGCAACGGATCGAGCGCGAGATCGAAGACAAGCTGATCTCTCCTCAGGCTGCGTCGCGCACGGGGGTGTCTAGAAAATTACCGCCACCGCAGCCTTCCGAGTAAGAGCTACCGCTCCAATGATTCTGTCTCGCAACGCGAGTTTCACGCCGGATGAAAATTTTCGGAAAGGACAAGCCCAACTTCACCAAGCATACCGTGGCAAAATTTGTATTGCCGAGAGCAATCACCTAGCCTCGACGAGCAGAGTATTGGACGTTCTCGAGATCCTGCGTATCTAAGCCTTCGCTGAAGCGGCGATAGATGGACGATAGCACGTCGTGCGCCTCGGTACGCTTGCCTTGATTCATCCAGAGTCTGGCCAAGTCGGTTGCCGCACGGAGCTCGAGCGACTGCGCCCGTTGGCTGCGGGCCGTTCCCAAAGCTTGGTCGAGCAAGAATTCCGCCTCGGCATTCGGTGCGCCGAGCATGAGCAGCGCGCGGGCCTTCAGTCGATACAGTTCGGCCTCAAAGAATTTTTCACTGTTGTGGCTGACCACCGACAGCCCGTCAGGAAGTGGCGACGCTTCAACTGGCGGCGGATGACCAGCTGCCCGCCTGCATCAACGCCGTGCACCTGAAAGACTGACTTCGCGATATCGAGACCGATTGTCGTGATCGCTTGCATGGTTGGCTCCTCCGAATCGTGGGAGCTCTAACAGCACCCACTTCCGTGGCGCTTACGCGCCGGTGGAGGAGCCGTCCACAGCATCAATAACGGACCTGGTAAGTAGTAACTAAAATGGCCGTCAAGGGTGATCACGAACTCTGTTTCGGCCACTATCGGCCGCGAGAATGGATTTCCCGCGCGAGCACGCTACGAGAGAATCTTGCCTCCGGATTAGCCGAGCGTAATCCGCGGTAACAATGCATTCTGGAAGATCGGTCGGCGAGTGACGGTGCCTCGTTCAGCCCGTCTGAACGCCGGCCTCGAATAGTTGCTTCTTCTGACGTGAGCCATCTTTCGCTGCGAAATCGGCTGGCGAGATGCCTTTGCGGCCAAACCTTTTGCGGTAGGCTCCCGGCGCCGAGCCTACGGCCTTGCGAAATACACGTGCAAATGAGGCCACGTCCTTGTAGCCGAGCGATTGGGCGATCTGCTTCTGCGAAGTGTCCCCGCCCTCCAGGAGCTCGCGCGCTCGCGCAATGCGAACAGCCCGACAATACTCGATCGGGCTCATAGCCGTTGCACTCGCGAACCGCCGCAGCAGCGTGCGCCGTTCCAGTCCCGCAGCCGTCGCCATGGCCGCAAGGGAGACGCCTCGTCCGTCCCTCATGTGCACCCACTCCTGAGCCTTCAACACGGCTCTATCTCCGTGCGTCTGAGGAGGAGCAAAGCCAGTAAAATAGCGCGCCTCACCCGCGGCCGGGTCGGAAAGAACAAATCGTGCCGTCTCCGCCCTCATGGCCGGGCCGAGAATCCTGTCAACGAGAAACAGGCCAAGATCGACCCATGACAGAAATCCGCCCGCCGTGATGATGTCGCCATGATCAATGATGCGCCGATTCGTATCGACGACGATTTGCGGAAAACGCTTCGCCAGCGCCTCTGCGCAAATCTGATGTGTGGCAACTGAAAGGCCGTCGACGAGGCCCGTTTCGGCAAGGATAAACGCACCCGAGCACAGAGAAACCAACGTGGCACCGGCGGCATGGCGATTACAGACCCAGGACACCACGCCGGCGGGGACGTCAGGATCTGGAAGGTTCACCATGGTCGGCGGGATGATCAGCGTCCGCGGCTTTGGGCTGCCGCGCGGTGCGCTGTCATAGACGCATGAAAGATTCGCGGCGCCGCAATGGATCCGTTTCCAGTGCGTAACGCGAAGCGGGCTTTGGCCAGATCGCGGTTGATCGAGCGCAATCGTCGAAGCGACGCCGAACAAATCGGTAAGGCCCAGGATACAGGCCACCTGCGCGCCAGGATAATGCACGATGCCAATTTCGTGTGCCGTGCTTGCAGACATCGCATTGTCCCTCCCGGTCAAAACTTTGACGCTTCCGGCAATTGAAACTTCCGAGGGAGCGGACGCATCTTAGCGAAGTCAGCGAATACTGTCACCTTGGTCGATTGGGGCCGCATTGCCACCACGTTGACGCTCGGACGGTACGCCCCGCCTTCGCGTCGTCTCGATTATGTGGGACTGAAGTCCGCCTGACGCGCTTCGCCCCTTATGGAAGGAAGGCCGATGCCGGTGCACCCCTCAGCGCGCAAACCAGGCGAAGACTGGATTGCTATTGTCCGAAAAAATAGAATGCCGGAATTCGCTGCCGCCTTCGTTGCGAACCCAGTGCTCCACACCTCCGTTATGAGCGGGCCGTGCGTCGGCGTCGAAGCCGTTGCGGCGGTTTTCGCGGCCACGGCCGGAGGCATGTACGACACACTGGCTTTCACGCATGAAACCGTCGATGGACCGAAGACATACCTCGAGTGGGAAGGCAAAGCCTTCGGCAAATCTGTCGGCGGCACCACGATCCTGACGCGCAATGAAGCGGGCCTGATCCAAAGCATACAGATCTATCACCGGCCGCTTCACATGGTTCTGCAGTTCTCGGCCGAGCTCGAAAATCGCCTGAAGGGAAAGGTCTCTCCGAGCTTGTTCGCCACGCGCGACTGACCATCACAACAGGTGACGTCAGCGCATTTGACCGAGGGAAGACCCGATGAACGCCGATGTTCTGACGACAACAGTAGAGGTCGTTCGCAATGGACACATCCACGAAGCCCACAGCGGTGGCGGTCTCACGAATCGCACTCACCGTCAACGGCCAGCCGCGCCAGCTCGAGCTTGACCCTCGCACATCATTGCTCGATGCGCTACGTGAACATCTACACCTCACCGGCACCAAGAAAGGGTGCGATCACGGTCAGTGCGGCGCGTGTACGGTGCTGATCAACGGCCGTCGCATTAACTCGTGCCTGACCCTCGCGGTCATGCACGACGATGACGATATCGTAACAATCGAAGGTCTAAGCGTCCCAGAAGCTCTTCATCCGCTTCAAAGCGCCTTCATCGAGCGTGACGCGTTCCAATGTGGCTACTGCACGCCCGGGCAGATCTGTTCGGCCGTCGGCATGCTCGCCGAAGCGAAGGCGGGTTGGCCCAGCCACGTCACCCCGGATGTAGCGTCAGGCCAAATCGCCCTGTCCGACGCCGAGATCCGCGAGCGCATGAGCGGCAACATCTGTCGGTGCGCCGCGTATCCCAACATCGTCGCGGCCATTCGGGACGTTGCCGGGGGAGTATCCCGATGAAGCCGTTCATGTACGAGAGGGTCACCGACCCGCGGGCAGCGGGAGCGGCCGTGTCGCGAGCCGGCGCGAAGTTCATCAGTGGCGGCACCAATCTTCTGGACCTGATGAAGCTCGAGATCGAGCAGCCGACGCATCTGGTCGATATCAGCCGGTTGCCTTTGAAGCAGGTCGAAGATCTGCCGGACGGCGGGATCCGGATCGGAGCGCAGTCGGCAAACTCGGAGGTCGCCGCCGATCCTCGAGTGCGCGCGCGCTACCCGGCCTTGGCGGAGGCACTGCTCGCCGGTGCCTCGGGCCAGCTACGAAACAAGGCATCCATCGGAGGCAATCTCCTGCAGCGTACGCGCTGCCCGTATTTCTACGACACCGCAGTAGCCTGTAACAAACGGACTCCGGGAGCAGGTTGCGCGGCACTCCGTGGCTTCAACCGCACACATGCGATCCTCGGCGCAAGTGACGCCTGCATCGCCACGCACCCTTCGGACATGGCCGTCGCGATGTCGGCGTTGGAAGCGCAGATTGACCTGCTGGAGCCGAACCAGTCCACCCGCCGCGTAGCAATCGATGATTTCTACGGCCTTCCGGGGAGCACGCCGCACATCGAAACTGTGCTGCGGCCTGGAGAAATGATTACTGCCGTGATCCTTCCGCCGCCGCCCCCAGGCCGTCAGCGCTATCGCAAGGTCCGCGACCGCGCCTCGTATGAGTTCGCACTGATCTCTGTGGCTGTGATCATTGCGACCGATCGCGAGACCATCACCACGGCACGCGTGGCATTTGGCGCTGTGGCACACAAGCCATGGCGCTCGATTGATGCAGAAGCAGCGCTGGAGGGCCGTCCCGCGACGCTCACCACCTATCAAGCGGCGGCCGATGCGGCAATGAGGAGCGCCGTGGGACGGGGCCACAACGACTTCAAGATCGAGCTCGCCAAGCGCACGCTCTGTCGCACGCTCGCCGACGCCGCGCAGATCAGTATCGGAAGACCGTCATGATCGGACAACCCATCAGCCGCGTGGACGGCCCGATAAAAGTCACCGGCAGAGCGACCTATGCCTATGAGTACCGGCAGGACGAGGCACCGCTCTACGGCGTCATCGTCACGGCCACAATCGGTCGCGGCCGCATCCAGGAAATCGACGTTTCTCACGCAGAACGATCGCCGGGGGTCCGTGCCGTTATCACCCATCAGAACACCCCGGCTCAGGGCGCCCGTGATGAGTCGAGCCCGATGCCGTATTGGCGCGCCCGTCCAACTCTCGCCAGTCCTCGTATCGGCCATTACGGCGAGCCGGTCGCATTGGTGGTCGCCGCGACCCTTGAGCAGGCCCAGGCGGCGGCTAGCCTTGTGCGCATAGCGTACGCAGCCGAGCCGGGACATTTCGACTTCATGGCTAACGCTGAGAGGGCGTACGCGCCGAAGCAATTAGTTTTCGGCCTGCCGACCGACAGCGCGGTAGGAAATTTCGACGCGGGATACGATAGTGCTCCGATCAAGATCGACCGCCAGTACAATACGCCGTATTGCTTTTCCCAACCCATGGAGCCGAATGCGTGCCTAGCCGTGCCGCGCGGCGAAGATCTCGTGCTCTACGTCAGCACCCAGATCGTCGATGCCGCGCGCAGCTCGGTGGCGAGCACGTTGAAAATCGATCCGGAGAAAATCCAGGTTGTGAGCCCCTACGTTGGCGGCGGTTTCGGATCCAAGCTAAGCGTCCATTCCGAGACCATTCTGGCCGCGATCGCCGCGCGTCGCCTCAACCAGCCGGTCAAAGTCGCGCTGACGCGGCGGCAAATCTTTCATGATGTTGGCGTGCGGCCCACGTCCATCCAGCGAATCCGCCTGGGCGCGGAGCGGGATGGCAGGCTCGTGGCCGTCGCTCATGATGCGACCATGCATACGAACCCTCAGGAGGAATTTGTCGAAACGAGCGCGCTTGCCACGCGCAGCTTTTACGCGGCGCCCAATCGGCTGACGCGGCATCGCCTGGTGCCGTTAGACATGCTGCGCGGCGAGGACGTGCGTGCGCCGGGCGAAGCGCCCGGCCTGCTGGCGCTTGAGTCCGCGATGGACGAACTCGCGCATGCCCTCAACATGGATCCCATCGAGTTGCGTATCCGGAACGAGCCACCAGTCGATCCCGAGCGAAATGTGCCGTACTCGGAACGGCGCGTCGTCGAATGCCTGCGCGAAGGAGCGCGGCGGTTCAAGTGGGAACGGCGTCAGCAACAGCCCGGAACGGTGCGCGACGGCAGATGGCTTATCGGGTTCGGCGTTGCGGCGGCCATTCGTGTCCACCCGCAGGGGCCAGCGAAAGCGCGGGTGCGGCTGGCGCCGGACAGCACCTGCATTGTGTCCTCTGATATGACGGATATTGGGACCGGGACCTACACGGTTCTCGCTCAAGTGGCAGCAGAGCGCTTGGGCCTGCCAGTAGACCAGGTGCGGGTCGAATTAGGACGCTCCGATCTGCCGGCGAGCTGGGGATCGGGCGGCTCCTGGGGCGCGAGCAGCTCTGCTGTCGCGGTCTATCGCGCCTGTGAAGTGCTGCGTGGGAATTTGCTGGCTACAGCACGCACCGACGCTCGGTCGCCCCTGCACGCTCTGGACAGCAAGGCCGCAGTAGTCTCAGAGGGCCGGATAACCGTGGGCGACGCATCCGAGTCCGTCTCCGACCTGATTGCGCGCAATCATCCCGATGGTCTGGAGGCGGAAGGGGAGAGCACCCCGATGTGGGCCGACCCAAACTTCGGTAACTTCTCGATCCATACGTATGGCGCTCATTTTGCCGAGGTGGGTGTGGACGCCGATACAGGGGAGATCCGCCTCCGGCAGATGCTGGGCGTCTTTTCGCCCGGCCGCGTTCTGAATGCCAAAACGGCGCGTTCCCAGCTGATTGGGGGTATGACTTTCGGAGTCGGGATGGCGCTGCTCGAAGAGGCCGTGGTCGATCAGCGCTCCGGCGCATTCGTCAACTGCGATCTGGCCGGGTACCTGGTACCGGTCAACGCGGATATTCCATTGATAGATGCCGCGATACTCGATGGGTACGACGACAAGGCGAATGTGCTTGGCGTCAAAGGGCTGGGTGAGCTGGGCATCTGCGGCGCGGGGGCCGCCATCGGGAATGCGGTATTCAACGCGACCGCAGTGCGCGTGCGGGATTTCCCAATTACCCTGGACAAGTTGCTGCCCGCCCTGCCACAGCAAATCTGACTGGCTGAAAGTGTTTACGCATGTGCTCGGAATGAAGTGTTACCCTTCAGTCAGGAGGGCCCTTGCGAAAACCTCCGTGCGACGCCCGACCTCTTTGTCGTCGCGCTCGTCATTGAGCGGGAATCATGACTGAATCAGCTACACACGTGCGGATCGTTGAGAAAACGCCGGCATACTGGAGGGTTGTGTTCGATTATCCGCCTTTCAACATTGTCGACGCCACCATATTCGAAGGGCTCCAGCATCTGCTCGCTCGAATGGACGCCAGCCCGAACCTACGTGTCGTTGTATTCGAGAGCGCGAATCCTGAGTTCTACCTTGCCCACTTTGATTTGACCGGCAAGACGGGGAACATCACCACGGCTGTCGGGCCTTCTGGCCTCCCGATCCTGATGGATACGTTCGTCCGACTCACCAAGTCCCCGGTGGTCAGCATCGCGAAGATCCGAGGCTGCGTCCGGGGCGTGAGCAGCGAGTTCGTCCTCGCCTGCGACATGCGCTTCGCGTCGCGCGAGAACACGCGACTGGGCCAACCGGAAGTCGGGGTGGGAGTGCATCCCGGCGGCGGCGGTACGGAACGCCTCCCGCATCTGGTCGGTCGCGGCCGCGCGCTCGAAATCGTTCTCGGCGCGAACGACTTCGACGGCGACACCGCGGAGCGATACGGATACGTCAACCGGGCACTTCCCGACGCCGAATTGGACGACTTCATCGACGCGCTCGCGCGCCGGATCGCCTCCTTCGACCGGCGTGCCGTCGTGGCGGCCAAGAATCTCGTCAACCAGGTCTCGTTGCCATCCGCCGACCGGCTCCTCGACGCCCTCAACTCCTTTCAGACCGCGCTGACGTGGCCTGAAGCGCAGCAGCGAATCCAAGCTCTTTTGGAGCGCGGACTCCAACGGGAAGTCGACTTCGAGAAATCGTGGCCCGCGCTGCTCGGCACGCTCCTCGACACGTAGTCACCGTGTGGCGATGCGCAGCCTCGCCGAGCTGGCAAATTAACTTTGCCAATCGCCACAACATACAAAGCGCCGGCCAGCCGCGCTCTCCCTGAACTGTGAAGCGCGCCATCGCGCTCGAAGATGGTCCGACCATCCTGGTGGGGCACTCTTACGGCGGCGTTGTCATTACCGAAGCCGGGAATGACCCCACCCGCTGAGCGCGTTGACGGGCACACGGAACCTTCGGGGGAGCTTCTGCTTGCCATAGGACAGCTAACGGAGGCGCGTCATGCCGAAAGAAATATGCCGGCGGGGCGTGACAAACCTACGATAGGCCGAGCAGTGAGAGGATGACTTTGCTGATTTTCAAAAAGCGATTCAGCACGTCTCTAGCCCGGGCAAGACTGAGATCGTCTTACTGAGAAGCTCGGTTTAGGAAGGACCACGTATGGAACTCGGAACCATTGGAGCAGGAGCCTTCGCACAAGCTTTCGCCAAGCGGGCATTGAACGCCGGCCACACGGTGAAACTTAGCAATGACCAAGGCCCAGATAGCCTGCGAGAAATAGTCACTCAGCTTGGTCCTCGATCAATGGCTGTCCCCAAGGAAGTGGCTGCGAGTTGTGAAATGGTTCTACTTGCTGTGCCTTGGGACAACGTGCCCGACACACTGGCAAGTCTTCCCAGGTGGAAAAACCAGATCCTGATCGATGGGACTAATCCTTTTCACGGCAAGGCCGGAAAGTTCACGCCGGCCGATGTTGGAAATCTATCCACTAGCCAGCTCGTTGCGGCCCTAGCCCCTGGAGCACGAGTGGTCAAGGCCTTTAATCACATGATCGTTCCCAACTTGGAGGAGGGCCCAATCGTCAATGGGGCCAGACGTGTTGCATTTGTTTCGGCCGATGATAACGACGCGAAGAAGCGCGTTGAAACTTTACTCAACACTTTCGGCTATTCGGTCATCGATCTTGGAGATCTTCGCGATGGAGGCCTGATCCAGCAAGCAGGCGGCCCTCTCGCAGGGCGAGATTTGTTGGAGCGAGGAGAATATAAATGAGGGTCATTCATCTCAGTGCGTACTGTAATGCAGCTCCGAACTTAAGGATGATCGAAGTGTCGGAACCAAACGCGAGTATGCGCCGGTGGCCCTTAAATCCGCCGCTACCTTCAGTGATTGGAGGTGAAGGTGCCGGCACAGTAGCCATCTAAAGGAGATCAAAGAGTGCGTGCAATGCAGATCTCGTCGTTTGGGAATCCAACCGACGTCGTCGAATTGATTGATATCCCGGAGCCTCGGCCTGATGTGGGTCTGGCGTTGATCGGCGTGGAATTTGCGCCCGTCAATCACAACGACATGCTCCTCATCAAGGGAACATTCCACTGGACGCCTTCGCTTCCATATTTGGTCGGCAATGAGGGTGTTGGCCGTGTCCTGGCCGTTGGTCCGAGGGTTTCCACCGTGAAGGTTGGCGATCGGGTCCTTCTGCCGATTTACAGCGGTACGTGGCGGGAGCGCGTCTTGGTTTCCGCACATGGTCTGGTCGCCCTTCCGCCCGAAGCCGATGTGCAGCAGTTGGCCATGCTGCGGATTAATCCGACCGCCGCTGGCCTGCTGCTCAGTGAGTACGTCGACCTCAAACCAGGCGATTGGGTCATCCAGAACGCTTCCAACTCAGGCGTCGGACGCGCTGTAATCGCCTTCGGAAAGGCGCGTGGAATGCGCCTCATCAATCTCGTCCGCCGTCAAGACGCCGTTGCCGAGGTCAAGGCGGCGGGTGGCGAAGTGGTATTGGTCGATGACGAACGAGCGCTCGATCAAATTACAAAGGCCGTCGGTGGCGGAAGGGTTCGTCTTGCTTTGGATGGGGTGGGTGGCGCAGCAACCGCGCGGCTGGCAAGTGCGCTATCACAGCACGGTGACCTCGTCGGATATGCTTATATGGCCGACTATGCTGCGCCGGGCGATCTTCGGCCGCTCATGAACAAGGACATTACTCTCCATAGCTTCTACGAGGGTCGCTCTGAGTACGACGCCAAAATCCCCGGAATTCTCCGGGAAGCAGCGCCAATGATCGCGGCCGGAACGCTGCTTTTTCCCATCGCTGCGACATATCCGCTCTCCGCATTCAAAGAAGCGGTCGCCGACGTCGGACGAGGCGGCAAGGTGCTGCTAGACCCACGGAAGGCCTGATGCCAGTGGGAGCAATTCTGCGGCAATGAGGGCGAGCGGCCGAATCACGGCCAGCATAGCCAATCGATCGAGCCGTCGCGACCCACCAAAGCAGCCGACTTACAGTCGCCTAACCTGCTCGGCAGCGAACGCGCTGGAGTACTGGGAACCGCGCAAATTTCAGGGCGAAAGAGAAAATCGAACTGACAAGTGCGGCTGGCAAAGTCAAGATGTGAACAAGCGCTTGAAGCTCTTGGTTGGCACGCGACCCGTACTCCCGACCGCCGACAGGACTATTTCCCGAAAAACGAACTGCCCCCGAACGTTCCTCCTGAGCGAAGCGTTCCGGGTTCGGCTCGCATGTGTTTGGATGTCTGGTATTGGCCCGACCCGGAAGCGCCGACCGTCGCCGGGCAGGTCCGCTTACTGAGGTAGATCTGCCGTGCGGGCGAAGTGAGTAGCGCGGGCTCATTTTGACCGATGCGGTTGAAATAGTCCTGGGCCCACACACAACAATGGAATCATCGCAGTTTGAGCTTTTGAATCGAACTTGCGCTTTTTGGCCGTGCCAAGCGGCAAAATCACCTGTCGCGACCACCCCTCGGCGTGATAGGATTAAATGAGTGATATGCGGGGAGGAAGGCTATGCGCT
>Ga0137412_10004599_pt1 | contig 11010 bp, 9 predicted proteins | sample CZODoug2_1_16fun_FD_122160 | JGI IMG/M metagenome (GOLD analysis project Ga0137412, IMG submission 122160) | Vadose zone soil fungal communities from Angelo Coast Range Reserve, California, USA - CZODoug2_1_16fungal (Hybrid Assembly) | ecosystem: Environmental > Terrestrial > Soil > Vadose zone... | reverse complement strand
AGATTTGATCGAAGCCGCCATGCGCAACTCTGCTCCCTGGGAAGGAGCTGTTTGCCGTGCGATGAAAGTCGGCAAGGAAGAAGTGATCGGCGCTCTGACCGCCGTTGAGACTTGGTTGAAAATCGATCCGAAAAAACTCTACGACGAATGGAACGCACGCGTGGATCGCATCGCGAAACTCGTCGAAACTGTTCCCGGTGTCACTACCAGCGTTTACATTCCCGACGACGGAAACCGCTATCCCACGTTGAAAGTTTCCTGGGATGAGGCGGGCTGGGGGTACACGATCACGGACTGCGTTCAGCAGTTGCGCGCCAGCGATCCCGTCATCGAAGTTCTCGGCGCGGACAATCCAAGCCTCGTCCCCGCCGTCCGCGAAGGAATTCAGAAAGCCAAGCCCACTCGGAAAGAACGGCAGAGGGTCAATCACATCGAACTCGTTTCCATGACGATTCAGCCCGGGGAAGAAATGATTGTCGGCCAAAGACTGCGCGAACTCTTGGGCGCGGCCCGCAAAGGAAAAGCCGCATGAAGCCGCTCGCAGCAGCATTGCTTCTGTTTTGCGCCACAAGTGTTGCCGCACAAATCAAGGCCGTTTCACCAAAGAGCGCTGACAAATCGCCGAACACGCTAGGCTCTCCCGGTGTTCTTGCCGACGGCTATCTTTACGTTTCTGGACAAGGCCCGCGTCGCGCAGACGGCAGCTTGCCCCCCGATACAGCCGGACAAATTCGCCAAGCCCTGGACAACGTAAAAGCCGTGGTGGAATCCGCTGCCCTGACGATGGACCACGTTGTCTATCTTCAGATTTATCTGGAAGACATAACCGCTTCCGCTGAAGTGAACAAAGTATTCGCGGAATATTTTCCAAACGCACCGCCGGCCCGCACGGTTCTCGGCGTAGCCAGGGTGCCGGAGTCGCCGCTCGAGATCACGGCCGTTGCCGTGGAAAATACCGCAGGCAGGAAATCCATTGTTTTTTCCGGCGATAGGCAAATGCCCGGCTACTCCAGCGCAGTTTTGACTCACGATCGATTGTATGTTTCAACGATGCTTGGGGCGGATTCGTTATCGGGGAAAATTCCAGACGACCCAGGTGCGCAGGTCAAGCTGGCGCTCGATAAGCTGCGAGAAGTCGTCGAGCTCGCAGGCTTAAAACTGGCCAACATGGTCTTCGTGAATCCTTACTTGACTCATGACATCCCGATGGGCGTCATGAACAAGGAGTATGCGAGCCGCTTCGAATTCGGAAATACTCCCGGCCGCGCAACGATTCAAGTGTCGAGCCTGCCCGATGGCGCACACATCGCCTACACGGGCGTTGCAGTACGCGACTTGAGCCAGCGTCACGCGATTCGCCCGAAGAATATGCCGCCGAGTCCGACGGCGAGTCCCTGTGTATTTGCCGGCGACACTTTGTACTGTTCCGCGAAGAGTGGATTCATTCCCGGACCCAACTCCGGCGTCTATGCCGCGACGACGTCCCACCAGGCGCATCAAACGATGCGCAATCAACTGGACAACCTCGAAGAAGCGGAGATGAAATTCGATCAGGTCGTTTTTACTACGGTCTATCTCGATGATCTGTCGGACATGCCGCTCTTTGAAAAGGTCTATCAAAAATACTTCACCGCAATTGCTCCCGCGCGAGTCAACGTGCAGCAGATTGCGCCGCATGATCGAAAACCAAATGACGAAGAGCAATATCCAGACTTGGAGCAGATGTCGCTGATCGCGGTTCGCAGCCATCCCAAGCAGTAGCGGAAGTGCCCGCGTACTCTGCGATCAGTTGCTGACCTTTTGCGTTTCCCTTTGCTGAGGCTGTGCCAGATACGGAACAAAGCCACGCACTTTTGTTCGCAGTTTGTAAACGGAAGTCGTCGCCGTGATGTAAAGCGTCCGATAATCGTTATCGCCCCAAATCAAGTTGGCGGGTTGTTCCGGCATTTCGATTGTGCCGAGGTGATGTCCTTCGGGATCCCAAATCCAGATTCCTTTCGGCCCGGTGACATAAAGGTTGCCCGCTTCGTCCACTCGCATCCCGTCCGGAACTCCTTCGTGCTTGCCGCCCGGCTCCGCGCCGAAAATGTGGCCGCTTGAAAGCGAGCCGTCGGAGCCAACGTTGTACGCCCGAATGTTGCGCTGTTCGCTGTCGTCAACGTAGAACCGCTTTCCATCGGGCGAGAAGGCGAGGCCATTTGGCTGCGTCAGCTCCTTCGTGAGCAGCCGCACATTTCCGTTATCGTCCAGCCGGTACACGCCTTGAAAAGGAATCTCCTGCACTTCGCCTTTTACGAGATCGAGTGTCGGATCCGTAAAATAAATCGCTCCGTCCGGCCCGGTGATCACGTCATTGGGGCTGTTAAATTTCTTTCCTTCGAATTTGTCGGCAAGAATCGTGTATTTCCCGTCCGGCGTTACCGCAATAATTGCGCGGAGAACGCTGGCGCAATCGATCAACCGCCGTTGGCGGTCGTACGCGTTTCCGTCCGGATCGCCCAGGGAAATCAGTTCTTCCTTGTGGCCGTCCATGGTGACTTTATAGATTTTGTTCTGTTCCTCGTCGCTGACGTACAGGAATCCTCGTTCGTCCCAAACCGGACCCTCCGTGAATCCAAAGCTGCCCGCGACTTTCGAAAGCTGCGCCTTGCTGTCAATCAAGTCCCAGAATTTCGGATTCTCCGCTTTCAATGAAAATGTGCGCGTCTCGGTTTGCGCTTCCGCTGTCGAAAAAATGAAAATCACGGCGCAGAGCCAGAACAAAGTCGTCGATGCCAGGCGGGTACAAAAATCACTCATTCGTTTCCCCTAACCTCTCATTTCTTGTGAATTCAAGCGCGATACGCCTGCGTTCGCCTCGACGCGCGATTTCAGTCTTCTTCCTGATCGTCCTTAGTACTCCGGCCGGATTTCTCTTCCGCCAAAGAAAACAGAAAATTCACCAGATCGTCGAGTTCCGCAGAAGAGAGTTTCGTTCCGTAATCGGCAGGCATCGGCGATTGTTCGCGATAGGTCAAGCTCGCGAGCGATGATTTGTTCAAGAGATGGAGCGTGCCGTCGGGCGTCAACAGCTGAAGCGAAAAATTATCTTCATTGCGTGCGATTCCTTCCAATGTTCGGCCAGCGGAGAGAGTCGCCACAACCGTTCGATGACGCGGGTCAAGATCGCGGTTGGGCGAGACGATTGCACCGCGAACCGATTCCGGCGACCGGCCGCGCGCATATCCATCGAGATTGGCGGCAAAAAATCCACCTTCGCCGCGCGCCATATGGCAGCTCGCGCAGCTGCCCTTGTTGAAGAAAATATCGCGGCCGTGTTGTGCGTTGCCCGTCAGCTTTGCGACGGCGGTTGCCCCTTGCAGCGTTCGAAGGTGGGCGACAACCGCGTTCCGCGTTTTCGTGTCCAAAAAACCGAACGAGGGCATCGACGTGTTCGGAACACCCTTTTGCAAAATCTGCAGCAGCGCGGCATCGGAAAGCTGGCGCACTTGCGGCCGCGTCACGATGTCCGGCGCACGCTCGCCGCCTTTGCCGTCGAGCCCGTGGCATCCGGCGCAGTTCGCGGAATAAGCCTTGGCGCCTGCCGCCGAAAAGGCGGATTTGTCTTTCGAAGGAGAAGAAGGAGAGGCCTTGCTTTGGCCTGACGCATCGATGCCGTATATCAGCAGCAGAGCAACACCTAATATGAGCAAAGCGAGCGGTTTGCGCGGCCTCGCCGCCGCGAACCCATTTCGTTCAATTCCGAACAGCCATTTTCGGCCAATGAAAGTCGTCAAAAACGGTCTCCACGCGTCCACGCGAATGCCACCTCGTCTATACACCAGTTGACGGGAACCGTGTCAAATCATTTCACGCATAATGCGAAAGAAATGCCGGCTGCACCATGACCGGATTCGATTCTAACGTGAATCGCACGCGAGTTTTCGTTTGCCTCCCCGTTACGCGCCCTCGTGCCGAAATCTCCTCTTTCAATCGATTTAAGAGTAGTGATAAAGTGCGCCATCCAAACCTCTTCTGGGGGAGCCATGATTCATCGCCCGCGCATCGCCCATCCTTTTCTGGCCGGCACTGTCTCTCTTGCTCTTGTCGCCATGCTGGCGGCAATTGTATCGACCCAGGGTTCCCGCGTTGCCGCCCAGGGTACCGCCGCGTCCGCGCCTTTAGCGCCAGAACAGCTGCTCAATGGTTTTCGCCATGTGGAAGTTGCTTCCGTTTCGGATGCCGCGGAACAGATCCTCGGCAAGAAGATCTACATGTCTCACCGCATGCAGGCAATTTTTCCCACGAAATTTGCCGGCTACGCCGTGACCGTTCTCCTCAAGAAAGACGAAGGTAACAAAGATCCGAACGCGTTGGCAGGCATGATGGCGGCCATCGACGGCGGCGCAAAAGACTCCGTCTATGTGATGACCGTCGAAGACGGGGCGGACATTGCGGGCATGGGCGGCCTGATGGGCACGACGATGTACTCGCGCGGGTATGTCGGAGCCATCGTGGATGGCGGCGTGCGGGACGTTGCGCAACTCAAGCGCATTGGATTTCCGGTTTATGCCCTGGGGCCTGTGCCATCCACCTCAGTGGGCCACTACAAATTCGGCGGCGCGAATGTTCCGCTGATGTGCGACGGAGTTCAGGTGCAGCCCGGCGACATCGTGGCGGCCGACGCGGATGGCGTAGTCGTCGTGCCTCGGGCCAGGGCGGAAGAAATCCTGGCTCTCGCGCAGCAAATGGATTTCAAAGAGCACTCGATGTATCCCTTTATTGAAAAATTCAGATCGCTTCAGGAAGCCGTGAAGAAATTCGGAAGAATTTGAGTTGGATTGAGGAGGCGCGCCATGCCAGTTTCTCCAAAGCGAACGTACAACATCACGTCGGTGCAGCGTTGCTTGCGCCTGCTGAGCCTATTCTCCGAGGCGCCGGCCGGTTTGTCTGCCACCGAAGTGACGAAACTTTCCGGCCTGCCGGTCAGCACGGTTCACAGGTTCCTCGTCAACCTGCAAGACGCGGGCTTTCTGGATTGGAGCGCCAAAGGAAAATACCATCTTGGTATCGCATGCTTTTCGATTGGCCACGCCGCGTTGGGCCAGTTGGACATTCGACGGCTGAGCCTTCCGTACTTGCAGGCCCTCAATCAGCACACGCGCGAAACAATCCACCTGACCGTGCGGCAAGGACAGACCGCTGTCTACGTCGAAAAACTCGACTCGCCGGAACATCTTCGAATTTTTTCGCGGATTGGCGCTCTCGTTCCGCTCTATTGCACCGCGGTAGGAAAGGTCCTGCTCGCCTACATGCCGCAAGCGGAACTCGAAACAACTCTCTCGCAAATTGAACCGCGGCGTTTGACTGCCAACACGATTGCCAGCCGCCAGGAGTTGGAGCAGCATTTGCACCGCGTGCGCAAGGCCGGCCATGCGTTTGATTTGGAAGAGCACGAACCGCACATTCGCTGCATCGCTGCGCCCATTTGGGATCATACCGGAGCCGTGAACGCGAGCCTGAGCCTGACCGCGCCCGCCGTGCGAATGGCCGTGCCGCGCTTGCGGCAACTCGCTCCGCTGATTCAGGAAGCGGGCCTCCGAATTTCGCGCGAATTGGGCTATCAGGGTCCCGAAGTCGCTTCAGCGCGGACCGCTCCGGAACGCTCCGCGAATCGGCTTCCCGGGCCGATTCAGCGGGCAGCGATGGCGGCGACATTTCGATAAGTGAATTCTCCTGGAGCAAAATGAAGACACGTCGGCGTATTTCTTGAACGGAGAGCATCGAGTGAGCGTTTGCTCGCACAAATTGACCGTATTTGCCCTGCTCACAAGCGCGATTTCAGCGCACTCCGCTGGCGCGCAGGCGTCCGCGGATGCTCCCGTGTCTGCAGTCATCGATATAACCCACGCCGACTTGGCCGCTGCCCCTGTGGCCGCGAATTGGCCTTCCTACAATGGCGACTACACCGGCCGTCGCTTCACGAGCTTGAATCAGATTTCCCCATCCAACGTGGACCAACTGCGTGGGCAATGGGTGTTTCACGCTGCCAAGTCGGACGCGCTCGAAGTCACGCCGGTCGTAGTCAGCGGCGTAATGTTCATCACCGTTGCGAATGATGCCTACGCCGTCGACGCGCGAACTGGCCGCACAATCTGGCACTATTCGCGACCGATTACGGAAGGCCTCATTGACGACGCTTCGAGTCACCACAATCGTGGAGTAGCCATATGGGGCAAGCGCGTTTTCATGAATACGGACAACGCGCACTTGCTATGTCTCGATGCGCGTTCCGGAAATCTTTTGTGGGATGTGGCCTACGCGGACTGGAACAAGAATTACGGCGCGACCAGCGCTCCTTTGGTCGTTAATGGCAAAGTTTTGGTGGGGACTTCGGGCGGCGATGATGGCGTCCGCGGATTTGTCGCGGCCTATGACGCCGCGACAGGAAAACTGTTGTGGCGCTTTTGGACGATTCCCGGCCCGGGCGAGCCTGGCTCAGAAAGCTGGCCGGGCGACATGTACCTGCATGGCGGCGGCACCACCTGGATGCCCGGTACCTACGACCCCGAACTGAACACCGTCTATTGGGGAACGAGCAATCCCTCGCCGGATTTCAATGGAGACCCGAGACCCGGCGATGACATCTACACCTGTAGTGTGGTGGCGCTCGACGCCGGCACTGGCAAACTAAAATGGTATTTCCAATTCACTCCGCACGATCTCTACGATTACGACGCCACCGAAACCGCGGTTTTAGTCGACGCGGAGTTTAAGGGGAAACCGCGCAAGCTCCTCGTTGAAGCCAACCGCAACGGATTCGTCTATGTATTGGACCGCGTGACCGGCGAATTCCTTTCCGCCACTCGATTTGCGGAGAAGTTGAATTGGGCCAAAGGCATCGACGAAAAAGGCCGCCCAATTATTGATAAAGACAGCGCCCGGCCTACACCGGAAGGCTCCAAGGTCTGTCCGGGATTTTCCGGTGCGACCAATTGGTTTTCTCCGTCTTTCTATCCAGAAACGCGCACTTTATTTTTCATGTCGCAGGAAGAGTGCACCATTTTTCTCTCCGGTCCGCAAACGTTCAAAGAAGGTGAAACGTATTACGGCACCGGTTCCCGCCATCCGCCGGGCGAACACGGTCAAAAAATTCTTCTCGCCTATGATTTGGACACCGCGACGATTCGCTGGCGCTATCCGCAAGCGAACGGCCGCTGGTCCGCGGCCGGCACCATGGCGACCGCAAGCGGCCTCGTATTCTTCGGCGACAACAGTGAATCCTTCGAAGCCGTCGACGCAAAAAGCGGCAAACCGCTATGGCATTTCAATACTGGCCAGCCGATACATGCTTCGCCCATGAGCTACGCCGTGAACGGCAAGCAGTACGTTGTCATCGCCGCAGGAAGTGATGTTTTTAGTTTTGCCTTGCCCTAAGGAAATCAAATCTTGCTGAATAGCATTTCAAAGGAGGATCGTACATGTTTTCCAATCTAACGACGCGTCGCGGTTTCGCAGCAAAGCTGGCCGCACTCTTACCAGGCCTTGACCTCGCCGGTGTGTCTACTGCTTCTCCAACCCCCGGAGAGCAAGCGCCAGGGGGCGTGCAAAAACTGAACGGCGACGGAAAGCCGTCCGATGGAAAAGGTTTCATCACGCCGCTGATTATTCACAACGGCCTCATCTACATCGCCGGACAAGGCGCGCACTCGCGCGGCGATAAGTCCGACGCCGGAAAAACTCCCACCATCGAAATGCACACCAAGATGGTCATGGACGGCGTCAAAGGAACCATCGAAGCAGGCGGCGGCACGATGGACAGTATCCTTCAACTCACCGTATTTCTCGCAAAGCTCGACTATTACGACGGCATGAATTCCGTTTTCAAAACGTATTTCCCGAACGGCGGCCCTGCGCGTACAACCGTCGCCGTCGCCGGACTTCCCGGCGAGTCGCTCGTCGAAATTAATTGCATCGCTGCGGTCGTCAAGAAGGGGGCATAGCTCCATGGTGTTCAAAGATCAATCGAATCGCAGAACATTTCTCGGCATGCTCAGCGCGCTTTCCGTCGCTGTGCTGAGCCCAATCAAAACATTCGCTGCACTCGCCGGCTCGACTCCTGCCGCCAGCAAGAAACTCACTGGCTTCGGGTCCACCGGAAATGTTTTCGAAGAACTCGGCGTCACGACGGTCATCAACGGGCAGGGAACCATGACCGTTCTTGGCGGTTCGCTCCCGCGGCCTGAAGTCGAAGAAGTCATGGCCCTCGGCGGGAAACATTTCTGCAGCATTCCGGATCTCGAAGTCGCCGCCGGCAAGCGCATCGCTGAAATGTTGAAGCTGCCTGAAGGCTACGCCGCGCTCGTCACCAGCGGTGCCGCGGCCGCCATGCAGTCCGGGCTGGCCGGTATCCTCACTGGAAATAATCCGAAGTTCATCGAGCAAATTCCAGACCTCACCGGCATGAAAACGGAAGTCATCATTCAGAAGTCGCATCGCAATCCATTCGATCATCAACTGCGCAGCACCGGCGTCAAGCTCATCGTTGTGGAAACCGCCGACGACGTGAAGAAAGCCGTCAATCCGCAAACGGCAATGATGCATTTCTCCAACTTCGCCAATAACGAAGGCCAAATAAAAGTCGAAGAGTGGGTCAAGCTCGCTCACGAAAACAATATCCCGGCCTTCATCGACGCCGCTGCCGACACCCCTCCCGTTTCGCATCTTTGGGACTACGCCAACATGGGCTACGACCTGATCGCATTCAGCGGCGGCAAAGCAATGCGCGGTCCGCAGTGCGCCGGCTTGCTTATCGGCAAAAAAGAACTCGTCGCCAACGCACTGCTCAACAATAGCCCGCACGAAGACACCATCGGCCGCAGCCAGAAAGTCGGCAAAGAAGAAATCGTCGGCATGGTCAAGGCCGTGGAAATGTTCTTGAAAGACGATCACGAAGCCTTAAACAAGGAATGGCAGCGCCGCCTCGAATATATTTCGTCCCAAATTACAAAAGTCCCGACGGTGACGACTTCCTATCCGCCCATGGAAATTGCCAACCACGTCCCCCACATGCGCATCAAGTGGGACTCGAAAAAAATTCCCATGACCCCACATGAAGTCGGAAAGGCTCTCCGCGACGGCAAGCCGTCCATCGTGCTCTCGACCGGCGAACACGGCGAAGCACTTTCCCTGAACTCATTCATGCTCCAGCCCGGCGAGGAAAAAATCATCGCCGCGGAGCTGGTTAAGTTTCTCAAGGCGCATCTGGCCTAGCCCCATATTTGATTTCGCAACGAATCGCATTCGAATGCAGGAGCGCGCTTGACCGTCGAAAGAACGAGCCGGATCCGTTGGTTGTTGATCTTCTGGTTGTTCGTCCTCAGCGCGGTCGCTTACCTCGATCGCGTGAACATTTCCATTGCCGGAACTCTGCTGGCGAGCGAGTTTCACCTTTCCAAAATTCAGCTCGGCTGGATTTTCAGCGCCTTCCTCGCCGGCTACGCCTTGTTCCAAACGCCGGGCGGCAGGCTCGCCGACAAATTGGGCGCGCGGCGCGTTCTAGCTCTCGCCGTTCTTTGGTGGGGCATTTTTTCCGCGCTCATTGTTGTCGTCCCCAGCGGATTTCGTTTTGCATTATTCGCGTTCATGTCCCTGCGGTTCACATTGGGCGCGGGCGAAGCCGTCATGTACCCTGCATCGAATCAATTCGTCGCTCGCTGGATTCCCAGCTCCGAACGCGGCCTCGCCAACGGCCTGATTTTTGCCGGGGTAGGCGTTGGCGCCGCATTCACGCCGCCTCTAATCACCTACATCATGTTGCGTTACGGTTGGCGCATCCCTTTCGTTGTCTGCGCCGCTCTCGGCTTGGTCGTCGGCCTGGTCTGGTACCTGATCGCGCGCAACACTCCCGAAGAACACTCTCTCGTTTCTCCAAATGAGCTCGCCAAAATCAAAGCCGGCCTTCCCATTTCATCTCTCACAGAAAGACCAAAACTCATTTCCTGGGGACGCATGCTCCAAAGCAAGGAAGTCCTTGCCGTCACGATCAGCTACTTCACCTACGGTTACGTCGCTTGGATTTTCTTCAGCTGGTTTTACATTTACCTCGCCGAGGTGCGCGGCCTTAACCCGAAGGCTAGCGCGATCTACTCCACGCTACCTTTCGCCGCCATGGCAGCTTGCTCGCTGCTCGGTGGATTGGTGAATGACGCTTTGGCGAAGAAATGGGGCCCACGCGTGGGTCGCTGTAGCATTGCGGTGCTAGCGCTTACTCTCGCGGCGATTTTTCTCATCGTCGGTTCCCGAGCTGCAAACACGCAACTTGCTGTATTCGTTCTCGCTGGCGGTGCTGGTGCGCTCTACCTCTCCCAGAGCTCGTTCTGGTCAGTGACGGCGGACATTGGCGGTACCTCTGCCGGAAGCGTTTCCGGCTTCATGAACATGGGCAATCAAATCGGTGGAATGATTACAGCCGTCTCGACTCCTTGGATTGCGTCGCGCTTCGGTTGGACTGCAGCTTTTCTCGTGGCGGCTTCCCTGTCGGTGCTTGGTGCGCTGGCTTGGCTGCTCGTCGACCCCCGCAAGCGGCTCGACACTATAGCTCCGTAACGCAAAATCGTTGTCACATGTTATTCACATCTCCGAAATTCGTTCACAATCCCGTTACTCGCTGCAAACAAAGCACTTCGCCCGCGTACCGCCACCGTCTGTTCGCTCGCGCCCGCACTTTTAACATTTCTGAAACATCTCCGTAAGTCGTTGTTCACGTCCGGTTTGCTACTTTTCCCACGTTAAGTCTTGCATTACTCTGAATACGTCTTTGGTTCCATCCGGGGTGTAGCTATTTGCGAAAGTCATATGGAGGATCGAATGGGTAGGATGTTGTCAGCAGTGCTCATCTGCGCGCTCTTGGCCTGCGGGCCGCTGCGCGCCGACGATTCAAACACAGGGGACGCGGCAGCCAGGAATTCTCCCGCGGCTGCCACGGACAAGAAGGCCAATACGCCAGCCGCAAAATCCGAAACCGCCAAA
>Ga0137412_10004598_pt1 | contig 11011 bp, 10 predicted proteins | sample CZODoug2_1_16fun_FD_122160 | JGI IMG/M metagenome (GOLD analysis project Ga0137412, IMG submission 122160) | Vadose zone soil fungal communities from Angelo Coast Range Reserve, California, USA - CZODoug2_1_16fungal (Hybrid Assembly) | ecosystem: Environmental > Terrestrial > Soil > Vadose zone... | reverse complement strand
CGGCGGCCCGCCTCCAGAACGACGCTGACATGTCCGCCGCGGCTGCCGAGGCGGTCGTCGGTGGTGGCTGAACACGCCGGCCACCGATGGGTCTCCCGATCGGCGCCGCTGCGGGAGGACCCGCGCTTTGTGACCGGTCGGGGGCGCTACGTCGCCGACATCACGCCGGCGGGCACCCTGCACGTCGGGCTGGTGACCAGCCCGCACGCGCATGCCCGGATCGACGGGATCGCGGTGGAGGAGGCGCTGCGGGTCGAGGGGGTGGTCGCGGTGCTGACCGGCGCCGAGCTGGCCAAGGAGACCCGCCCGCTGCGGCAGTACCTGGACATCCCGGACATCGAGTGGCGTCCGCTCGCCGTCGAGGAAACCCGGTACGCCGGCGAATGGGTGGCCGCCGTGGTTGCCACCTCGCGGGCGAGGGCTGAGGACGGCGCCGAGCTCGTCGAGGTGGACTACCAGCCGTTGCCCGCCGTGCTGGACCCGGAGGTCGCCGCCGGGTCGGATGCGCCGCTGGTGCACGCCGGGCACGGCACCAACGTAATGGCCCACCGGGAGTTCGCCTGGGGCGACGTGGTGGCCGATCGTGCCCGGTCGGCCGGCTCGTCGAAGGTCCGGGTGCGTTGGAACCGCAACTCCACCGTGCCGCTGGAGACGTTCGGGGTGGTGGCGAGCTGGGACGAGCACCGGCGCGTGCTGGATGTGTGGGCGTCGGTTCAGATGCCGCAGTTCCCCGACCAGCTCGCGGCGGCCTTGGCAATCCCGACCAACCAGGTTCGGGTGCATTTCGACGTCGACGTCGGCGGCAGCTACGGGGTCAAGCGCGGGATCAAGCACGCGGTGCTCGCCGGCTACCTGGCTCGCCGGCTGCACGTCCCGGTGAAGCTCATCGAGGACCGGGCGGAGAACATGCACGGTGGGGACTTCCACGGCCCGGACCGCATCTTCGAGGTCGAGCTCGGCTACACCGCCGACGGCACGTTCACCACGATCGGGATCGACGTGCTCGATGACGAGGGCGCCTACCCTGGCCGGTCGCCGCTGCAGCTGGCCAAGCCGATTGGCGCCATCGTGGGCCCGTACCGCATCCCCAGCGCCGCTTACACGGCGACCGCTGTCACGACCAACAAGACCGGTCAGGTGGCCGTGCGGGGGTTCGGTCAGGCGCCGACCAACTACGCGATCGAGGCGGCCGTGGACGCCGCCGCGCGCGAGCTGGGCATGGATCGGATGAAGCTGCGCCGGCGCAACTTCATCCGGCCCGAGGAGTTTCCCTACCGGATTCCCAGCGGCACCGAGTACGACTCCGGCGACTACCCGGCCGTGTTGGACAAGGTGATCGCACTCGCCGACCTGCCCGCGCTGCGGAGACGCCGCGACGAGATCCGGGCCTCCGGCCGGCTCGCCGGGATCGGCGTGGCGACCTGCCTGGAACCAGGCGGCGGCAACGCCATCTTCGAGAACCTGATGAACCCGAACAACGACAAGACCACCTTCCCCGAGGCGTGCCGGCTGCGGGTGGACGGGGCCGGCGGGATCACCGTCATCGTGGCAATATCCTCGGCCGGGCAGAGCCACGACTCGATGGTCGCCACCCTCACCGGCGAGGAGCTGGGCCACGACCCGGCGACGATCTCGGTGGTGCGGGCCGACTCGCTGACCGGGATGCCGTCGCAGAGTCCGGTCGGCAGCCGCATGACCATTGTGCTCGGCCGGGCCATCCGTGGCGCGGCCGACGAGCTCAAGGCCAGATTGCGGGCCATCGGCGCGTACCAGCTGGGGCTGGCTGTGGACGAGGTCGCATACCTCGACGGCGACGTGGTGTCGGCCGAGGACCCCGACCGGCGGGTCGGCTGGGCGGAGCTGGTCGCGATCGCCCACCGCAAGCAGCATCTGATGCCACCCGACGTGCAGCCGGGGCTGGAGGTGGTGCATGTCGCGCACACGCCGCGGTCCGGTGGGCTGGCCGCGCCGGACGGCACCGTGCAGCTCTACCCGTGCTTCTCCTTCGAGGCCCACCTGGTGCTGGCCGCCATCGACCGGGAGACCGGCGTGGTCGAACTGGAGGACTACTACCTCGCGCACGACTGCGGCACCGTGATCAATCCGGAGGTGGTCCGGGGGATGGTCTACGGCGGCACCGCGCACGGCATCGGGGTGGCGCTCTACGAGCAGTTCGCCTACGACGAAATCGGCCAGCCGCTCACCCAGTCGTTCATGGACTACCTGCTGCCGAGCGTGCACGAGGTGCCGACGATTGTTGACGTGGAGCACTGCACGCCCTCGCCGTTCACCACCCTGGGGCAGAAGGGCGCCGGCGAGGCCGGGTACATGGGTGCGCCCGCCGCCGTCGCCGGCGCGGTGAACGACGCGCTCATCGCGGCGGGGGCCGAACCGATCAGCTCGCTGCCGATCAAACCCAGCGACGTCTGGGCGGCACTACAACAGGGAGAGCGATGACCGAATCCTCGACATCCCACAGCCGAGCCGCCACGAAGGTCGGAATCATCGATGCCCACGCTCATGCCGTGCCTGCTGAGCTGATCGCCGACCTGGCGGCTGGTCGGGTGCGTTTCCCGCATGTCGAGGTGTCCGCGCACGGCGCCAGCCATGTGATGGCGTTCAACGGCGGCGCGCCGACCCGGCCGATCGCACCTGGCCTCACCGATCCGGACCGGCGGGGGAGATGGCTGGCCGAGCAGGGCATCGACCGCCAGGTGGTGGGCGGTTGGCTCGACATCTTCGGCTACGAGCTGCCCGGCGAGGAGGGCGCAGTGTGGGCGGAGCTGCTCACCGACGCGGTGGCCGATCTCGCCGCCACCGACGAGCGGCTGGTACCGCTGGGCACCGTGCCGCTGCAGGACCCGGAGCGCGCCGCGGCCGCGCTAGCCGCTCAACGCGGCGCGGGGATACCCGGCGCGATGATCGCTACCCGGGCTGGGGGGCGGGAGCTGGACGATCCCGCGTTCACCCCGTTCTGGGAGGCCGCCGACCAGACCGACGCGGTGCTGTTTCTGCACCCCGGTTTCGGCGCCGCCAGCCAGCGGTACGCCGAGTTCGGCCTGGCCAACGGCCTCGCCCGGCTGGAGGACACCACCGTTACGCTCGCCCGGTTGCTCTACTCCGGCGTCCCGGCGCGCTATCCCGGGATGAAGCTGCTCGTGGCGCACGGCGGCGCTGCCTTGCCCGCCGTGCTGGGTCGGCTGGTGCGCAACCATGTGATCAACTCTGCCAGCACCGCCGATCCACTGGAGTCCTTCGCGCAGCTGTACCTGGACACCGTGGTCTTCGACCCGCCCACCCTGGAATTCCTGGTCGCCAAGTCCGGCGCGGACCGGGTGCTGCTCGGCTCGGACTACCCGTTCCCGATCGGTGACCTGGCCCCGTGCCGGATCGTGGAGCAGGCCGAGCTCAAGGGTGAGGACCGGGCGCGGATCCTGGGCCGAAACGCCGAGCATCTCTTCGGCATCGCCGCCGGAGCAGGCACGGCGAGGTGAAGCCCGTCGACTTCGAGCTACACCGGCCGGGTTCGCTGGACGAGGCGGTCGCACTGCTCGCCGAGCACGGGGAAGAGGGCAAGGTGCTTGCCGGCGGGCAGAGTCTGCTGCCGTTGCTGAACTTCCGGTTGGCCCGCCCGGAGCACCTAATCGATCTCGGTCGAATCGCGAGCCTGGCTGAGCTGCGGCGCACCGCGGCGGGGTTGACCGTGGGAAGCATGGTCAGCCATGCCGCCGCCGAGCGGGCCCCGGCGGTGGCCAGGACTTGCCCCCTGCTCGCCGATGCCCTGCCCCTGATCGCCCACCCGCCAATCCGCAACCGGGGCACTGTCGGCGGCAGCCTGGCGCATGCCGACGCGGTTGCCGAGCTGCCCGCGGTGGCCACCGCGCTGGACGCGCGGTTCGTCGCGGTGAGCACCCGGGGCCGCCGCGAGATCGTCTCGGCCGACTTCTTCCAGGGATACCTGACCACCGCACTGAGGCCCGACGAGGTACTCACCGAGATCCACTTTCCGCGCGCGGTCACCGGCACCGGGGCCGCGTTCCGTGAGGTCGCCCGCCGCCGAGGCGACTTCGCCCTGGTCGGGGTCGCGGTCCAGCTCACCGTGGTCGACACCGCGATCACCGAGGCCCGGGTGTGTTTCAGCGGGGTGGCGTCGGTGCCGCTGCGGTGCGCTCCGGCCGAGGCGGTGTTGCACGGCGGCGCGCCCGATCCGGGCACGCTCGACCGGGCCGCGGCCGCCGCGCGCGCGGTGCTCTCCCCGCCTAGCGACCTACACGCCCCCGCCGACTACCGCCGCCAGGTCGCCGGGGTTCTGCTCCGCCGCGCTGTGCAGGACGCCTACCGGCGCGCCTCGGCCAGCGCCGACACTCCAGCCGCCTGACTGCAGCCGAGCCGCGCTGATCAGCCAGCTCGCTCAAGGCAGCCCAGCCCTTACTCCACTGCCGCGGCCTCGTTGCGTGGCTGTCGAAGACGCTCGCCAGGCAGCTGGGCGCCGAGCGCATCCGAGTCAACGTTGTCTGCCCGGGGACGGTCGACACGGAGATGGCGCCGTTGCGCGACGGCCACGGCGCTCTCGATCCGGAACTCCTCACCCGCTACGCGCTCGGGCGCGGTGCCGCGCCCTCGGAGATCGCGGACGCGGTCGACTACCTGCTAGGCCCGCGGTCGTCATACGTAACCGGCTCGGTGCTCGCGGTGGACGGCGGCCGCTCCTACCATTAACCCACTCTGAGATCTGGTCCGCGGCCGCGGCCGAAAGCACCGCCGGCCGGCTCATCTCGGACCCGGCCGCGACTACCGTGCCGCGGTGACGAGTTGCGCGGGACCACCGAGCGCGATACTGATCGTCAGCGCTGTGGTGACGGTACGATCACGGTGTCCGGCGAGTGCGTCGCCGCCAAAGCGGTGCGCAGGCACCACGATTCCGACGCTGGCAATGACGCCGCCGGTGCTGTCGCGTATCGGGGCCGCGAGCCCGCAGATACCCGTGCGGTAGGTCTCCTCGTTGACGGCGAACCCGTCCCGCCGTACCTGGGCAAGCATGTCCACGATCTCATCCGGCGAGGTCGGCGTGTTGTCGGTGTATGCCGGTAGCGGGCGGGCGAGCTGTGCCTCGATCTCGACGTAGGGCTGGAAGGCAAGCAGGGTGCGCCCCGTAGCTACGACGGTCGCGGGCGCTCGGTTGCCCGTGTCGGGTCGGGCTATCACCTGTTGGGTGCCCTCCAGCTTATCGACGTACACAGCGTCGCCCTGGTCATAGACAGCCAGATGAACGGTTTCTCCGAGGTCGTGGTTGAGTTCCTCGAGGTAGGGACGTGCGAACGCACGCAAGTCGAAGCTTTGCGCCCAATGGTTGCCGAGCTCGAAGCACTTGATACCGAGCAGGTAGTGCGACTGTGCATCCTGGGTGACGTAGCCCCGCCGCCGGAGAACGGTCAGAAGGCGGTGCACAGTTGCCTTCGGCTGTGCCAGGACCAGCGCGACTTCGGACAGGCCGCGCGGTTTGCCTTCGGACGCGGCGAGGTACTCGAGCACATCGAGGGCACGCTCAACCTGGACCCCCTGCCCAGAACCGGACCCATCGGGCTCGGAACGCGGTACGGGTCTCATTCCAGCATCATAAGTGGATACGTAGCCCAGCCCAATTCGGACGGTGTAGAGCCGGGCGCGCTCAGCACAGCGCGGTGAGAATCGCGATGTCGCCGGGACCGACCGGCATCCGGCAGCATCCGCAGACCATCTCGGGCTCGACGGCGTGCCCGCAGGTGCGGTGCTCGAGCCCGAGGGTGCGCTCGTCGTCGGACCGGGTCAGCCACCGGTCACCCCAGGCGACCATGGACAGGTAGAAGGGGTAGAGGGCCAGCCCCTGGTCGCTGAGCAGGTACTCGTCGCGCGGTGGCCGCTCGGAGTACTGGCGGCGGACGAGCACCCCGATGTCGACCAGCCGGTCCAGCCGCTGGGAGAGGATGTTCGCCGCGATCCCGAGCTCGCGCTGGAAGCTGTCGAACCTGCGCACGCCGAGGAAGGCCGCGCGCAGGATCAACGAGCTCCACCGATCCCCGGTGACCTTCAGTGTGCGGGCGATCGAGCACGGCCGGCGTCGCTCGAGCAGCGAGAGCTCCGGGGTACGGGCCCTTACCGCGCGGGGCGGGATCGGCCGATGAGAATCGAGGGGCCGGGCCCGCACCTCCCGGGCGAGCAGCGGTGCCCGGCAGGCGGCGCAGACCAGCTCGGCGTCGAGACGTTGCCCGCACCCGGTGTGGACCAGGGGCCGGGGCCTCGGCCCGTCCCCGCCGAAGTCGTCACCCCAGCGCATCGCCGCCATCAGGCAGCCGAACAGGTCCCGCCCCCGCTCGGTCAGGGCGTATACCGACGCGGAGCCCTGTCGGGGATCGGGCCGGTGTTCCAGTAACCCGGCGGTGACGAGCCGATCCAGTCGCGCGGCCAGCGTGGAACGAGCGACCCCGAGCCGATGCTGGAAGTCGTCGAAGCGGCAGACCCCGTCGAAGACCGCCTCCCGCATCACCAGCCAGGACCAGGCGTCGCCCAGCAGCTCGATGGTGCGCGACGCGGCAGCGGGAGAGCGTAGGCCAGCGCCGGCGCGCACGGGTGCGGCCATGTCGTGTGCCGCTGCCGCCATCCGTCCTCCCAGGTCCCGCGGGTGTGCTTGGTCATCCTCGTCGAGCTGACTGACTTCGTCAACGAGACTTGATGTCGGAATTGGCACGACAGAGACTAGCGCAACGAGACTTGATGTCGTAAAGTCTTGCTAAGCTAGTCACCTGAAATTCCAGGCTTCTCGGCCGGCTCGTGATGATCTCCGCGAGTCCGCACGCGTTTTCCGGAACCATTCTCAGGAGTGCCGAGTGACCACGAGAAAAGACATTGCGATCGTCGGCTATGGCGAGACGCCCACGGTGCTGCGCAGCGGACGATCTTCCTACGATCTTGCCGCCGAGGCGCTGGAGGCAGTGCTGGTGCACACCGGCGTGGACAAGGATGTGATCGACGGGGTCTGCTTCGCCGAGACGATGAGCGAGACGTCCAATCCGTTCTGGGGCGTCTACCTCTGCGAGCAGCTCGCCCTCGAACCGAGCTGGATGCAGGTCAACGGGCTCGGCGGGGCGTCGACGATCGGTGGCGTCGCCCGCGCCGCCGCCGCGATCCGCGACGGCCTGTGCGAGACCGTGCTGGTGCTCTCGGCCGACGCCCAGTCGTCCTGGCCGCCGACCGAGCAGGGAGCGCAGCGGTTCGAGTTCCAGTACCCGGTCGGGCTGAACGGGCCGCCCGGCGTTTTCGGGCTCATCACCCAGCGGTATCGGCACCAGTACGACCTGCGCGACGAGGCACTCGCGAAGCTGGCCGTCACCCAGCGGCGGCACGCCCTGATGAACCCCAACGGCACCGAGAAGCTGCGCAAACCGCTCACCGAAGAGCAGTACCTGGCCTCCCCGTACGTCTCCGAACCGCTGCGCACGCTGGACAGTGTGATGGTCTGCGACGGCGCCAACGGCATGCTGGTTACCTCCACCGAGAATGCCCGCCGACTCGGCCTGCGCCGCTGGGTGCACCCGATCGGCTACGGCGAGGCGGTGAACCACAAGGGCACCGACCCGCTGGCCGACATCACCGAGAGCGGCTTCACCGCCGCGGCGCCGAAGGCGTTCCGCCAGGCCGAGCTGACACCGGGCGACATCGCGTCGGTGCACCTCTACGACGACTTCCTCATCGCGCTGATCCTGACTCTGGAGCAGACCGGGTTCTGTGCCGTCGGCGAGGGCAGCAAGTTCGTCCTGGAGACCGACCTGTCGTACCGGGGGACCCTGCCGCTGAACACCTCCGGTGGGCAGATCTCGGCCGGGCAGCCGGGCCTGGCCGGGGGCGGGGTGAACGCGGTGGAGGCGGTCCGTCAGCTGTTCGGTGAGGCCGGGGAACGGCAGGTGTCCGATGTTCGAAATGCGATGGTCACCGGGATCGGGATGATTCCGTACGGCAAGAACTGGGGAGTTTCCAACGTGCTGATCTTGGAGCAACCGTGACTCAGCAGAATGCACCACAAACGCGCCCCCGGCCGTTCCCTCGGCTCAATCACTACACCAATACCCAACCGTTCTGGGACGCGACAAAGGAACACCGCCTCCTTATTCAGTACTGCCGCGAAACGGGCCGGCCGCAGTGGTTCCCCCGATCGGCGAGCCTGGCCACCGGCCGACGCGACATCGAATGGCGGGAGGTGACCGGCCGGGGCACGGTCTACAGCTTCACGATCGCCCGGAAGCCCTGGCCGGGGCATGAGGACCGGGTGCCCTACATCTGTGCGCTCGTCGAGCTGGAGGAGGGCGTCCGGATGCTCGCCAACCTGGTCAACGTCGACATCGCCGACGTCCGGATCGGAGCGCCCGTCCGGGTGGCCTGGGAGGCCCTGTCCGACGGCGACGCCGCGGTCGAGTACCCGGTGTTCGAGCCGGCCTGAGGGGGGCGGTGATGAAGCTCGCCACCTTTCTCACCCACCACGCCGCGGTTCGGGGTGCTGCCCTCGCGGTGCGCGCCGGTGCGCGGTCGCTGACTTTCGCCGAGCTCGAGGAGACCTCCGCCCGGATCGCCGGAGCGCTGCGGGCGCGCGGTGTCGGTGTCGGTGACCGCGTGGCGCTGCTTGTGCCCAACGGGGTCGAGTTCGTCCAGGCCTTCACCGGAATCGTGAAGGCGGGCGCGGTCACCGTGCCGGTGAATACCCGGCTCTCCGCCGACGAGGTCCGGTTCGTGCTGGCTGACTCGGCTCCCGCCGCCGCGTTCGTCGACGGGCGGTTCCGGGCCGACCTGGACTTCTCGACTGTCCGCCAGGTCGTCGAGACCCAGCCGAACGCCACCGGCGGCGACACCATCGCCGGGCTGATCGCCCAGGGGACCGGGCCGCCGCCGGACCTGCCGGTCGAATTCGACGACTGCGTGATCTCCTACACCTCCGGCACCACCGGGCGGCCGAAGGGCGCGGTGCTGACCCAGGCCAACTATGTGGTGCTGAACGGCTTCCTGAACCGCGAGATGTGGGGAATCGGCCCGGTCGACCTGCAGCTGGTCACCACCCCGCTCGCCCAGCGCACCGGGCTGGCCAGGGTGATGAACATGCTCTGCCTCGGCTGCGGGCTAGTCATCCCGCCCAGGTTCGACGCCGCCACGGCCGCGGCGCTGATCGAGGCGGAAGGCGTCACGTTCATGGCGACGGTGCCGACGGTCGCGCGGATGCTGCTGCCCAGGATGCGGGCGGAGCCGGGGCGGTTCGCCTCGTTGCGCACCTTGGTGGCGACCGGCGAGGCGTTCCCCCTTGCGCTCAAGCAGCAGCTCCGCGACGTGCTGCCCGGGTTGGCGATCCATTCGTTCTACGCGCTCACCGAGGTCGGCCTGGTGGCGTCGATGAGCCCCGACGAGCAGTTCACCCATCCGTCCTCGGTCGGCCGAATCCAGCCGGGGGTCGAGGCCCGGCTGTGCGACGAACACCTGGCCGAGGTGCCGCCCGGTGACGTCGGCGAGCTGTGGGTGCGGACCGGGGAACCGGGCCGATTCCTGTCCATGAGCCGCTACCACGACCGTCCCGACGCGACCGCCGAGACCATCCGGGACGGCTGGGTGGCCACCGGCGACCTGGGGCGGATCGACGACGAGGGCTACCTGCACATCGTCGACCGCCGCAAGGACATGATCGTCAGCGGTGGTTTCAACATCTACTCCAAGGAGGTCGAGCAGGCGATCGCCGAGCTGCCCGGCGTCAGCGACGTCGCGGTCCTCGGCGTGCCCGACGATCTTTACGGCGAGGCGGTGGTCGCTTACGTCGAGGTCCACCCGGGCGCCGTGCTCGAGGCGGAGACCGTCATCGCGCACTGTCGCGCGCGCATCGCGAGCTACAAGAAGCCCCGCGGCGTCCACTTCGTGACCGAGCTGCCACGCAACAGCACCGGCAAGGTGCTCAAGCGGCTGCTGCAGCCCGCTGTACCTGCTCAGTGATCCGCCTCTGATCGGAGTTGCCACGCCATGTCTGTCGTCCTGCTCGAGCGTCCCTCCGCCGGAATCGCCGTCGTCCGGTTCAACCGCCCGGAGGTACGCAACGCGCTCAATACCGAGGTCCGCATATTGCTGCACGAGCACTTCACCGCCCTCGCCGCCGACGACGAGGTACGAGTCGTCGTGCTGACCGGCAACGAGCGGGCCTTCGCCGCCGGCGCCGACATCGCCGAGCAGGCCGACCGGGATGTCGTCGGTGCGATCAAGGCCTACACCACCGACGCGATTGCCGCCTTCCCCAAACCGGTGATCGCCGCGGTCAACGGCTACGCACTCGGCGGTGGCTGCGAATTCGCCCTGCAATGCGACTTCGTCATCGCCTCTGACCGGGCGAAGTTCGGCCAGCCGGAGGTCAACCTCGGGCTGATCCCCGGGGCGGGCGGCACCCAACGCCTGCCGCGCGTGGTCGGTCGGCTCAATGCCTCATACCTGCTGTTCACCGGGGCAATCATCGGAGCGGTGGACGCGCACCGGATGGGCCTGGTCGCCGAGGTCGTGGAGGGCGACGCCCTGCCCAGAGCACTGGAGCTGGCCGCGGTGGTGGCGGCCAAGGCGCCGCTGGCGGTGCGTCAGGTCAAGGAGGTCGTGCGCAACGGCCTCGACGCGCCGCTGGAGGCCGGGCTGCGCCTGGAGCGGCGCGGCTACCAGCTCATGTTCGGCACCTCCGACTTCCGCGAAGGCGTCAAGGCCTTCGTCGACAAGCGGGACCCCCTCTTCACCGGCGAATGACCGGTACCGCTCCGCGCGTCCAACTGCCTCTGCTCGCGGCGGGCGCGTGACGATGTCACTCATTGCCTATGAGCTCCTCAGTGACTGACCACAGTCGCCGCCCGGCGTCGTCGTCCCGCGCCATGACCCCCAGCTCCGTGAGCAACCCTCGTTCGTAGTACCGGCCAGTCGTGTTCGTGAGTGATGGGTCGAGCGCCACCCGCAGCAGGCCGGTGGCGGCATCGTCGGG
>Ga0137412_10004597_pt1 | contig 11012 bp, 8 predicted proteins | sample CZODoug2_1_16fun_FD_122160 | JGI IMG/M metagenome (GOLD analysis project Ga0137412, IMG submission 122160) | Vadose zone soil fungal communities from Angelo Coast Range Reserve, California, USA - CZODoug2_1_16fungal (Hybrid Assembly) | ecosystem: Environmental > Terrestrial > Soil > Vadose zone... | reverse complement strand
ACGAGGTCCCGCGAACCCCGCCAGGCCCGGAAGGGAGCAACGGTACCGGGATCACCTCGGGTGCCGCAGATCACCCGGAGTTCCTCTCAGCGAAAAGTCTTAAGTTGCTAGTTCTTAGTTTTTAGTCGTAAGTCAGAAGCTGAGACGCTAAAGGAACCGTGGCCATTTAATTCACCAGGAGCCGGAAGCTGCCGGCTAAGAAAGCAAGTCCAAAACTTTCGGCTAGATTAGCGGTTTTTTTATTCACCAAGAACTGAAAACTAACAACTAAAAACAAGCAAATGAGCTACCAGGTCATAGCCCGCAAGTGGCGCCCGCAAACGTTCGACGATCTCGTCGGCCAGCAGCACGTAACGGAAACGCTGAAAAACGCGATCAAAAACGACCGCGTGGCGCACGCCTACATTTTTTCGGGAGCGCGTGGCGTTGGAAAAACGACAGCAGCGCGAATCCTTGCCAAAGCGCTGAATTGCGTGAAGGGGCCGACGGCGACGCCTTGCGGAGAGTGCGATTCCTGCAAGGAGATTGCTTCAGGGACTTCGCTGGACGTGATTGAGATCGACGCGGCGTCAAACCGCGGTATTGACCAGATTCGTGAATTGCGCGAGATGGTGAGGTACGCGCCAGCAGCTTCCAGAAGCAAAGTGGTGATCCTCGACGAAGCGCACATGCTGACGGGCGAAGCGTCGAATGCCTTGCTGAAGACGCTCGAAGAACCGCCGGACCGCGTGATCTTTGTGATGGCCACCACGCAGCCCGAAGACCTGGTGGATACCATCCGCTCGCGGTCGCAGCACTTTCATTTTCGCGCGCTGACCTTCGCGGAGATTGCGGGACGCCTTGAAGAAATCGCGCAAAAAGAAAATCTGAAAATGGAGCAGGGCGCGATGGCGGTGATCGCGCGAATGGCCGAAGGCAGCTTGCGCGATGCCCTGTCTTTACTGGAGCAGGCGCGAGCCTATTGTGGGGACACGATTGCGGACAAAGAAGTGCGCGAATTGCTTGGCGTGGTGCCGGACGATGCGCTGGAAGAATTGGTTGGTGCGATTTCAGAAGGCTCTGCGGACCGCGCACTGGGGCTGGTGCACACCTTCCAGAAGGAAGGACGCAACCTGCAACACTTCTGCAGAGAAGCGATCCGGCACATGCGTAATCTGCTGATCGCGCGCACGTGTGGCGCGGATTCGGATTTGATTGCGGCAACTCCCGATCAGCGGCCGGCACTGGCGAAGGCGGCAGCGCTGTTCAGCGAAGAAGACCTGACGCGATTCTTTCAGATTCTGCTGCAGACGGATGATGATCTGAGGCGCAAGCCCGATCCGCGCGTACATCTGGAGATGGGATTGTTGCGTCTGATCAACGCTGCGCGGTTGGCGCCGCTCGAAGAGTTGCTCGCGGAGATGAAGAGCGGAGCGCCGGGCAGCGTCGCGAATACCGGAATGGCCAAGGGTGCGTCCCCAGCTATTGCGTCCACATCATTTACAAAGAACGCGGCGCCGAGTGTTGTAAACGCAGTCTCCACTCCGCCGAAGCCAGAAACGAAAGCGCATTTCTCTTCCTCGTTTACCACCAATGCATCTGTGCCTGCGACGACCGGTGCTCCAGTAGAGGCCAAACAAGCGGTGAGGGCCGGTGACTCTGCAGTTCCTGCCAAGAGCAATGGCGCGCCGGTGCCAGCGATTGGGATTTCGCAAGAGCACGTTGCTGAAATCAAGACAGCGATTCAGCAGCAACAGAAATTCCTTGGCGAACTGGTGGAACAAAGCAACCGGTGGGAACTTGACGGCGCGGAGCTGCGGCTTTATTTTTCGCCGGAGAAGCGGTCGTTTGCGGAATTGCTCGAAGGGCGTGACTCGCTGGAAAAGATCCGTGTCATTTCGGGCAAGGTGCTCGGCCGGGCTGTGCGCGTCTGTGCTAAACTTGAGGCAGTTGCAGCAGCAGCCGCGTCGGCGGCACGCGGTGCGGCCGGCACGCAAGAGTTGCGCGCGCGGTTCGAGCGTGATCCGATGGTGCAATCGATGCTGCAGCGCTTCGGAGGTAAGATCTCCAAAGTGAAACGAAGCCAAGAGGAATCCTGATGGAAGTCAACGCTATCCAACAGATGCTCTCGCGGCTGCGGCAAGTGCAAGAAGACTTGCAGCGGCAAGTGAACGCCGTAGCCGTGGAAGCTTCGGCCGGCGGCGGCATGGTCACGGTGAAAATGAACGGCCAAAAACAGATAGTGGACATTCGCATCGAGCCGGACGTTTTCGCCGGCAAGGACCAGGAGATGCTGCAGGACTTGATTCGCGCGGCCGTGAATGAAGCGTCGCGGCGCGTCGACGAAGAACTAGCCAACCAGATGAAAAATCTCGCCGGCGGCATCCCCGGAATGGCCGGCATGAAGATTCCCGGGTTGTTTTAGCCGACCAGAAATCTCCCGCCAGCTGTCCGTTCCACTTCTTACTTCACGTACTCGCCGTTGTGAACTTCGTACTCCACGCGGAAGGGCTTCTGCGTCTTGCGGTCCTCCCAATGCTCCTCGGCGATAATTCGGCGGGCTTGCGCGAGCCGCTCGGAGGGAAGCGGGTGCGAGCGAAAATATCCGTTCAAGCTCTGAATGGCCAGCTCGGAGATTTCCTGGTCGGGGCTCCGCGCGTGGATGACGTATTCGTCGCATAATTTGGCGAAGCGCTCGAATGTATCTACGGCACCGAACGGAGAGTAGCCGGACTGTACCGCCAGATGCATTCCTTCACGATCGGCTTCGAATTCTTCGTCCTTGTTGTAGCCAGCTTGCCAAAGTTCGATAGGGATCTGCAGTAGCGCGCCCAAAACATCGAGATTGAGATTCTTGAGTTTCGCTTCCAACTGCACACGCTCGGCACAGTGATAGTGATCGATGTGTTCGATCTCGTGCCCCAGAACATTGGCGAGTTCGTCTTCGCTCATCATCAGGTCGAGCATACCTTCGCCGATGTAGACGGGGCCGCCGGGAAGAGAGAAAGCGTTGATCATGTTGTGATCGGGGAGAACGGTGAAAGTGTAGGGCAAGCGGCGATGCGCGTGGAGCGCCACGGTGTTTCCGGCGCGCGTGACGTACTTTTCGAGAGCTTGCTCTTCGGGAGAGAGCTTGCGCGCTTGTGTGGCGTAGCGAGCGGCGAGTTCCCTGCCGATGGCAATTTCCTGTTCATCGGAGAGACGCGTGAAGTGCATCGGAATGCGGGAGAGATCGCGCTGCGCGTCGGCGGCCATATTCAAGATGGCGTTGGCCGACACGGGAGTGGACTTTGGGCGGCGCTGGCTCCAATAAAGTCCCGCGAGCGCGAAGCCCAGGATGAGAAAGAAAACGACGAAGACAATGGAGCGCTTCATAGGTATTGGCGGATCGTGTCGCGGTACCTGGTGTAGAGAAACGAAACGAACATCAGCGCAGCACCCAGACTGATGAGGGTGATCCAGCGGTCGCGCGTCTGAAGTCCCCAGAAGTCCAGCGCCAGGACTTTGCCGACGCACAGCAACAGGACGCCCAGGCCGGTGAGACGGAAGCTGCGCTCTTTGACGGCAAGCGCCAGCAGGAAGATCAACACGCCTTCCACTCCACACGACACGGTGACCATGCCGGACTTCATTTTCAAAGCGAGCATGAAGGTGATCAGGATGATGGGTACAAAAAATACTACTTGTTCGGGGCGGCTGGCGATGACGGCAAGCCGCTTAGTCCAGGGGCTCGCGTCTTGCGGGAGACTGAAACGCCCACGCAAGCGGAAAGAGAAAAACAAACTCGCCAGCAAAATGGCGGCTGCCGAACTGACCATCAGATAGTCGCCTTTCCAATCGCCTCCTGTGAAATAACCTGCGCCGAAAAGATTGTGCGCCATACCGCGGCCGAGAACCCCGACCGTCAGAACGAGCCCTTGATACAAGAAGATCGGGCGATTCAAATACAGCGCGGCGGCAAGGAGCGTGAAAACCACGGCAGCCCAGGAGGTGATGACCCATTCGATGGGAAATTGAAAATAGAAAAGCGCCACGATACTCGCCGTGCCCAGGTATGCGAGGAGAAGGTCGAAGTGCCAGCGGCGGTCACGGCTGGTGTCTTCTTCCTTCTGCGGCAATTGCGCGTAGACGAAGAAGAAAATCAGGACGAGTGGAAGGACGGTGTACATCCGCGGGCCCCAGAACTCGCCGGGTTCGCCCGCGGTGAGATTGGCAAAGAAAATCCTCGTAAATGCAGCGACGAGCGCAACATACGCTTGATAACGGAATTGCGTGATCTTGCGCAACACTCCATATTCGAAAAGGACTAGCCCGAACACCGCCCAGCCCACGGCGATGCTCAGAGGCTGCAACTCATACCAGAGGAGCAAGCCGCCGATAGCGGATGCAGCCCAGGAGTAGACGTGGTGGATGTCGAGACGGCGCGACTCGTCAGGCATGCGAATGAGGCGTGAGAGGGCATAGAAAATCACGGCGACAATGGCCAGCGACAAAAGGCGCACGCTGACGCCGTGCCAGGTGGCAGTGACGTAGAGGTTCACGCTGATGCCGCGGAGCAGAGTGAGTCCAGCGAGGATGTGCGATTGCCAGGGCAATTCTTCAAGCTTGAAGCGTTGGTCAACGATTGCCAGGAGCAGCGCAAACGTGGCCCAGAGCGGAGCGAGCCAGCCATTGGGGTATTCATACCATGCAAGCAGGGCCAGCAGCCCGGTGGCCGCGAAAGAATGAAGGAAGGCGGTAACACGGGCGAGGCGTTCTTCCGGAGCAGCCTTGCGCGAAAGGAAGTACAAGCCAGCGGCGACGAGAGAAATGGTAAAGATGCGCAGCGAGATGGGGCCCCAGAGTTTCTGTTCGAGGTCGTAGTTGTAAAAGTAGGCGCGGAGCAGAGCGCAGAGACCCACAACGTTGGCCTGCCAGGCGAGTTGCTGGTAACGAATCCAGCGCGTGGAGAGCGAGAGCACGACGGCGAAAACGATCCAGCCGACGGCAATCCACGGCGCGCGGAGGGCTTCTTCGAGAATCCAGACCACCAGGCCGGCGGCCACCCAGGTATAGGCGACGCGAGCCAGGCTGAGATGGCGCTCGTTTTCCGTGCCCATGCGCTTGGCAAGCCAGTAAGTGCCTGCAACGACGGGGATTGCGGCGAGAGCATGCACGGGAATGGTGTGCCAGGTTCGCGTCGCAAACTGGTTTGCGGTAAGCGCCGTAAAAACTGCTAGGCCGCTCAGCGCGTGCGAGTGAATCGTAATGGAATAGTATTTTATGGCTCGGGCGGCTTCGGATAAGAGTACGGCGAAGGCGATGAAGGCGAGCGGCTGCCAAAGCTCCGGAACTTCAAACCAGATGAGCAAGGCAATAAAGGCGCTACCTGCAGCGGCGAAGAGCCCGCGAATGGTGCGCTGCTGATGATCATCCCGCAGGGCTGCTAACTTGGCGGTGAGATAGAAGATGGCACCAAGAATGGGAAGAGTGAGCAGACGCATTCGCACGTGAACATATGCAGGGGCTTCGAGATGCAAATTGACGATGATGACGCGATAAAAAGTGAGCGCGCCGAGGAGGGCGTACTGAACCTGCAGGTGCGGCGACTCGAGAGCCCGTCCAAGTGCCGCGACGATGAGCATCGCGGCGGCGAAAGCAAGCGCCGTCCAATCGTGCGAGAAAAGTGCCCAGGCCGCAGACGCTGCCGCGAATGCACCGAGATAAGAATGGATTGCCAGCAAAGGACGATCGGGAGAATCCTCAAAAAAATCCTTCCAGCGCGAGCGGACGCCGAGCGCATTGAGATAGAAGACGAAAGCGCACAGGCAAAAGAGCACACCGGCATCGAGGACGATATCTTCTCTTGCGAAACGCAAGTTGAGGAGGTGGCGGAAATCAACGCCAAGAAGATGCAGGCCGACGAGCAGACCAGTCAGGAGACCAAGACGCCGGAAGACGACTTCCTTAACGATGATCCCAGCCGCCAGGAAAGCCTCCGCGCCCACAAGCCAGAGGATGGCCACGTTATTTCCGGAGTAGTGGAAAGGAACGGCGGCGAGCATCAGCGTCGCGCCTACAACGCTGAGGACGACAAAGGCTTGACGGCGGCGCTTGGTGATGGGCAATTGGGCAAAGCCGAATTCGAACGCCCCAACGAACAGGAGAGCGAGATAAGCGAGTTCCGGCTGGACGGATTGAAACTTCATGACTCCGAGAAGCAGGAGAACGTTCAAGAGAGCCGCGAGGGTTGAGATGTGTTCCTCGAAGTCGGTTTTGATAGTCCGGGCAATGTAGGAAATACGGAAGGTCAACCAGTAGAAGAAAAGCAGGAACAGGCTGGCATGGTATTGCTCGAAGTGGCGGCCGTGAGCTCCCTCGATGCCGAGGATGCGATAGAGCCAATAGAGATGATTCAGGTAACTCGAAAGAATACCGAAGACTTCGAGCTCGAACCAGCCCATTTTCAGAACAATGGAAACAAGACCAATCGCAAGGAAAACACCGGCGGACAGGCTATAGACCGTGTCCTGACTAAGAGCGACCGTGGAATATCCTAACAAGAAGGCGAGCCCGGTTACGAATTGCGAGCGGTAGCGCAGAGTATGCAGCGCCATCGCCACTGCGACGATTAGCATCAGCGCGCAATCGAGCGTGAGCCCGCCGGGATTGAGCGGAAGAACGCGCATCGCTCCTACGTGGTACATCCCAAACGTGCTGAAAAAGAGTAGCGCCCAGCCGCCGCCGATGCCGGTGCGCCCAAGAAGGCGGTAGCGTTCGTTCTTTTCCAGGTAGATGCCGCCGACAAGGAGAAGCGCGGCGGCCAGATACGAGATGCCGACTTTGCCGAGCGGGCCAAGAGCGCCGAGTTCGTAGATGCCGAAGAGAGCGATGCCTACGACGAGAATAATGATGCCGAGCTTGTTGAGCCAGTTCGTGCCCAGGGCTTCTTCGATCGCGGAGACGGTTTTCATGCGCTGCTGAAACGTAGGCTTCGGGGCGGGCACTCGATAGGCGGAGATCGGCCGTGGCGCAGAGACGCGTGCTGACGCGGCAGTAGGAATCTGCGCTGGTACGTGAGGCGCGGGCGCGGGAATGCGCGACGCTGGCGGCTGGGACGCCGGATCAGATGGCGGAGTGGTTTGCGCCGGAACAACCGGGGCAGATGGTTTTACTTCCGCTGGCGATTTCGCCGCGGCGGGCAAGACAGGTTTCTGCTCAACAGGCGCGGGCGGCACCGGCAGTTTTTGTGCAGGCGGGGCCGCGGGAGCGCTTGGCATCGGTGGTGGCAAAACGGGAGAAGGCACTTGCGGCTTCTCCGTCGTTTGCTGCGGCCCAGGTTGCTTCTCTGGGGCGGGGGACGACATCGGCGCGGGCAGGTTTACGGAAGTCGGAATCTCCACGCGTATCACTGGAACGGGCGTTTCTTTTGCTGGAGGAGCCGCGGGAACGGCAGGCCGCTGGACAGGTTCACCCGCGACTGGCGCAGCCGCATGGACAGCGGCAGCGAGTTGGTGTTTAAGGTCGGCAACTTCGCGCTGGAAGGAAGTATGTTGCCTGGAATTCTCCTCGTCGAGTTGGCGCAAATTCTCGCGCAGTTTATTGTATTTCCCAAGCAGAACGAGAGTGATGAAGGGCGTGGCGATCGCCAGAAGCGCAAAAATCACAACAATCAGTTCTACCAGGGGCATGGGTTTTCCTCGGAGTGCCTGATCCGTTGTTCTGATGTTAGAACGGGGGCGGGTAAGAATCTTGCAGTTTGTTTCCAGGAGAAACCTGGCAGTAACCTCTTCCAAAATAAGGACAGTTAAATGAAAGACTTAGCGACCCGATTGGATTCGCCCTCGGACTGCGAAACAGAAGGATTAAGGACTGCCCTGCGTTTAAATCCCCCACAGGGAACCGGGGTGTGCTATACTTCCTTTGCGCTTAATACCTCGGTTGTGTTGTGCGGTCCCTCTGGTGCAGTACTTGATCTGAGACTCCCCGCCTCCAGTTTCCTCCGTAAGTTTTACGCGTAATCTAAAACAAGACTGGCAAAGCAAGCCGCCGGCCCGCTCGCAAATTTGTGTGCGTACCGCGACGGCTTCTGCCAGTAAGAAAGTAATACTGAATGTTGAATGTTTCAGAAGTGAATGCAGAGCGCTCCTCGGAGCCTCTGCCGGAACGCGCCTCAGCGCGCTTTTCCGAAATGCTGATTTCTCCTTATATGAAGGAGCGATTGGCAGCGGCGCGGTTTACCACGCCGACGCCGGTCCAGGCTGCGGCGATCCCGCAAGCGCTGGAAGGCAAAGATGTGCTGGCAACAGCGCAGACGGGAACCGGCAAGACGCTGGCGTTCCTGATTCCCGTGATCGAAAAGCTCCTCAAAGATAAAACTCCGGGAATCGCGGCGCTGGTCCTCGTTCCCACTCGCGAACTCGCCATGCAAGTCGTGGATCAATTTAACAAGCTGCGCGGCAATCAGCTTCTACCCGCCGCGCTCGTCGTTGGCGGATTGTCTGAAGGGGCACAGCTCCAGGCCATTCGCAAGGGGGCAAGACTCGTTGTTGCGACTCCGGGACGGCTCGAGGACTACCTCGATCGCAGGCTCTTCCATTTTAACGCGCTGCGTATTCTCATCCTCGATGAAGCGGACCGCATGCTGGACATGGGATTCCTTCCGGCCATAAAGCGAATCGTTTCGATTCTTCCAAAGGAACGGCAAACGATGTGCTTCTCCGCAACCATGGAAGGCGATATGGCGCGCATCGTGAAGGATTATCTTCGCAAAGCCGTGCGTCTTTCGTTTGGATCGACCTCGAAGCCATCGGAAAACGTCCGCATCCAGGCGTTTGAAGTGGCCATGGACCGCAAGCAGGAAATGCTGCAACGTCTGCTAGCCAAGGAAACGGGAAAGTGCCTGGTGTTTGCCCGAACCAAGCGCGGAACCGAACGTATCGCCGAGAGCTTGAATCGCAAAGGCTTCTCTGCCGCCATGATTCATGGCGACCGCTCGCAATCGCAGCGCACCACGGCCCTCACAGGGTTCCAGCAAGGACGCTTCCGCGTGCTGGTGGCGACCGACCTGGCTTCGCGCGGAATTCACGTGCAGGACATCGCGCATGTTATCAACTACGATCTGCCCGAAGTGGCCGAGAATTTCATCCACCGCGTCGGGCGAACCGGACGCAACGGCGGACACGGCGTGGCTTCCACGCTCTTCGTGAAAGAGCAGCGCTCCGAATTGTTCCAACTGGAGCGTTCTCTGGGCATCAAGATGGAGCGCCTCCGCGCGGACGACACGGCGGCTAGCCTCCCCGAAAAACAGGAACGGCTGCCGGTAAATCTGCCTCGCGTGGAGTCGCTTCAGAGGACGCCGAGATTTGTTCTTCCCGGCGAAGTCTTCCAGACGCAGCTCGAAAACTAAACTAGTCTAATTTACTATTCTAATTGAGAATAGTGAAACGCGGCCCCCGATCGGATCGGGGGCCGTCTGCATTTAGCAGCGTTCGTGCCAAAATACGGGGATGCAAATCCGTCCTGCAGCCGGCGCAGACGCGAACGCGATCTGGGCGATCATGGAGCCCATCATCCGCGCCGGCGAGACCTATACGCTTCCACGCAACATGGACGAGAGAGCCGCGCTCGAGTATTGGCGGTGTGAGGCGCATGAAGTATTCGTTGCGGAAGAGAACGGCAAAATTGTCGGCACGTATTTTCTGCAAGCGAATCAACAAGGCGGTGGTGGACACGTCGCCAATTGCGGCTACATGACTGCTGTGAATGCGACCGGCCGCGGCGTGGCCCGTGCCATGTGCGAGCATTCTCTGGGCCGGGCTCGCGGCCGCAGATTTCGCGCCATGCAATTCAATTTCGTAATCAGCACCAACGACCGAGCCGTAAAATTATGGCAAAGCTTCGAATTTCAGATCGTCGGCACACTTCCGAAAGCCTTCCTTCATCCAACGCTGGGCTACGTCGACGCCTACATCATGTACCGCGATCTCTAGCCCGTTTGCGCTACTGCGCGCGCCTATGCTACACATGCTGCATGCCTGATTTTGCCCCTCCCGTCGAACGACTCATCAATGAGCTGAAGCATCTCCCCGGAATTGGCCAGAAAACCGCCCAGCGCCTCGCGTTTTACCTTCTGCGAGCGGCGCCCGAGGATGCCCTGGCTTTGGCGGACGCCATTCGCGATGCCAAGGAAAAAATCCGCGCGTGCTCTATCTGCAGCAACATCACCGATTCCGATCCGTGCTTTTTCTGCGTGGGTCCGACACGCAGCAAGAAAACAATCTGCGTGGTCGAAGAAGCGCACAACATCGTGGCCATTGAGAAAACGCGGACATACACCGGAATGTACCACGTGCTGGGTGGATCGCTTTCGCCCCTCTCGGGGCGCGGACCGGACCAACTCCATATCAAATCGTTGATTGAGAGGCTGAAAGGTGGGGCCGTCGAGGAAATTATCATCGCCACGAATCCCACTGCAGAAGGCGAAGCCACCGCCGTTTATCTTTCCAAACTTCTGAAGCCGCTGGGCGTGCGCGTTACGCGAATTGGTGTCGGAATCCCCGTCGGTGCGGACTTGGAGTATGCCGACGAAGTGACCATGTTGAAGGCCATGGAAGGGCGACGGGATCTGTAGGGTTCCTCGCTCCCGCGGCGCTCTTTAACACCGTCTTGGCATACCTAACAACCCTGCGGAGTTTTAGACCGCAATAGGCAAAGGGCAGCATGACTCTTAGTACGCTCAGGACGCTCTAGCAAACCGCACCATTTCGGTATAGAGTTTCATTCTTACGGTGGCGATCCTCCCACCAAACCTAGGGCGGCCATCGATCAGGCTGACAGGAGGTGCGCTAATGCCGAGTCTGGCGCACTACATGACGCAGTACGATCACGAGCACGAGTCCGGCTGGAATAAATTCCTGCATGGCGTTGGGATCCCGATGATCTTTGCCGGGATTATCCTTCTGCTTTTCACAAAATGGATCTTGGGAGCAGGATTTTTTCTCGGTGGATGGGTGCTTCTCTTTCTCGGCCACCGGATCGAGGGAAACCATCCG
>Ga0137412_10004596_pt1 | contig 11012 bp, 9 predicted proteins | sample CZODoug2_1_16fun_FD_122160 | JGI IMG/M metagenome (GOLD analysis project Ga0137412, IMG submission 122160) | Vadose zone soil fungal communities from Angelo Coast Range Reserve, California, USA - CZODoug2_1_16fungal (Hybrid Assembly) | ecosystem: Environmental > Terrestrial > Soil > Vadose zone... | reverse complement strand
GAAGAGACCGCGAAAGCAAATTCGGTGGGCGTGAAAGGCTTCAAGGCGCACAAACTGCTGGACGCCAAGGGCTATGCCAAGCTTGGCGGCATGCAGCGCGACGGCTCGGTCGCGGTCGACCGGTATATTTCATATCGGCGCGGCAAGGACATCGTCTCGCTGAGCGTCTTCCTGCTCAAGGATCAGCCGGTCGAGGCCCATGAGTTTCATGTAATCGCGCCGCGGGCCTTGCTCGATGGCGCCAAGCCGGTGGCCGAGATTCGTCCCACCGCGACGGTGGCGCAGAAGCAGTCGGCCGATAGCGGGCTTGCGTTCAAGGATTTGCCGAGTGCCGCCGCGGCGTTCGACTCTGCGCTGGCGAAACTCACGGCTTGATATTCGGCACGCAACGAGAACTTGAAACCGTCTTTGCGAGCGCAGCGAAGCAATCCAGAACCAACTCACATCGAAGATGGATTGCTTCGTCGCTTCGCTCCTCGCAATGACGAGGATGGATCATCAAAGTAAAACCAAAAAAATCGGAGGAAACAAACATGTCCCAATCCGCAAGACGCGTCGTTCTGGTTTCTCGCCCCGTCGGCGAGCCCAAGGCGTCGGATTTCCGCGTCGAGGATCATACGATACCGGTGCCCGGCGAGGGCCAGGTTCTGCTGCGCACCATCTGGCTGTCGCTCGATCCCTATATGCGCGGGCGCATGAGCGACGGCCCGTCCTACGCGGCGCCGGTGCCGATCGGCGGCGTGATGGAGGGCGGCACCGTGTGCGAGGTGATCGCCTCGAACAATCCGGGCTTTGCCAAGGGCGACATCGTGCTTGCGCGCGTCGGCTGGCAATCGCACGCGCTTTCCGATGGCCGGGACCTGCGCAAGGTCGATCCCAGCCTCGGACCGGTTTCGACCGCGGTCGGCGTGCTCGGCATGCCCGGCATGACCGCCTATACCGGCCTGCTCGATATCGGCAAGCCGCAACCCGGCGAAACCGTCGTGGTTGCCGCGGCATCCGGCGCGGTCGGCTCGGCGGTCGGGCAAATCGCCAGGATCAAGGGCGCGCGTGCCGTCGGCATCGCGGGCGGCAAGGACAAATGCGATTACGTCAGAGGCGAGCTCGGGTTCGATGAGTGCCTCGATCATCGCGATCCCAATCTGGCGGCCAAGCTGAAGGAAGCCTGCCCGAAGGGCATCGACGTCTATTTTGAGAATGTCGGCGGCGCGGTGTTCGAAGCGGTGTTTCCGCTGCTCAACGCGTTCGCGCGGATTCCGGTGTGCGGTCTGATCGCGCATTACAACGACACCGAGGCATCGGCTCCGAAATGGGCTTCATCCATGATGCGCGCCGTGCTGACCAAGCGGCTGAATATCCGAGGCTTTATCGTCAGCGATTTCGCCGCGCGCCATGCGGACTTCCTGCGCGACATGTCGGGGTGGGTGCGCGAGGGCAAGGTCAAGCATCGCGAGTTCGTCACCGAAGGGCTCGACAGCGCGCCGGGCGCGTTCATGGGACTTCTGAAGGGCGCCAATTTCGGCAAGCAGCTGGTGCGGGTCGGGCCCGACAAGGCGTGAGGCGCCCCGGCGTCGATCGATCCGGCGCTATGCCGCGTAAAGCTCGATCGGCGCCTCAAAGCCTTTAAGGCGATACGCTTTTGCCTGGCTTCCCGGCAAATCCGATCGCGCGCGCTGATAGACCTCCGCTGTGACAAGGATCTGGTCGGCTTCGGCAACCGTTTGCGCCCGCGAAGCGGTGTTTACAACCGTGCCGATTGCGGTCAGGTCGCGATGCGACCGGCCGAATTCGCCAAAGCTCAGTTCACCGGAATGAATACCAATGCCAACCCCTAATTCGCTGCCATCGACGCCCAGCATCTTGGCGAGGTTTTCGCGCTCGGACGCCCAACGTTTCTGGATCTCGCGCGCGGCGCGTACAGCACGATTGGCATGATCTTCCCCCCTGATGGGGAAATTGAAGATAGCCATGACAGCGTCTCCAATGGTCTTGTTGAGCAACCCGTCATACGCCCAAATGGCGTTCGCGCATTCATCATAGAAGGTGTCGAGCAGTCCTGAAATGGCGTCCGGTGACAGGGACTGCGACAGGCCGGTGTAGCCCCTCAGGTCGGCGAACAGGACAGTGGCATCGACAGTGACCTTTCGAGCCTTCATCACCGTGGTGAACATCAACTCGCAGATTGTGCAGGTATTCGGGTTCATCTTGCTCGGACGAATGCCGAACGCTCGAAATGGCACCGAGAGCATCCCGCGCAGCGGCACAGGCAGATGCATCTGCTGCCAACATCCCTTGCAGATTCTCGACCGTTGCAGAGTCATCGGGCGCCAACCCACTTCAATGGCGTCGCTGGTAATGGCGGCCCGCAAGCGACGTCGCCAGGGAGCGTCTCTTGGCAGGCATCTATCGCACCCATAGCTTGAGGGGAACGGCCTGTCGATCGGGGCAGTCCATCGTGCCGGTATAGGAGTCTGTCAATCGTCCGCGGTAGGTGCATTCGACGCCGGCAACCGAGAATGTCGCATTCAATTGGGATGAGGAGGCCGATAGCTGCAAACGCATTTCACCGGTCTTCTCCTCCGGACCATCCTGAGTGCACAGGCCGACGTGCCTCATCGTCAATGGCCCGGAGTATTCGTTCTTGGGGCCGGAAGCCGTTTCCGTGACGGTAGCGGTCAACTCCCACTCGCCGAGATAGCCGGAGTATCCAGTGACCTGAAGCGGCTGAGCGCTGGCCAGGGTCGGAAGGATGCCCAACACAATCGGCAGAAAGAATATTTTCACGGCTTGCTCCGGTGTGTTCGCCGCAGGGGTATCTCACTGCTTCTGCAGGAACGCCTGTGCGCCTGCAACCTCGGTCCGTGCCTTGTCGGCAGCACCGGCGATCGCGACAACCTTGCCGTAATACTCGCGTGCCAGGGCGGAGTCGCCCGACTTTTCGGCGGCCATCGCCGCGCCCACATAGGCGCCTAGCCGGTTCGGCTCTTTCTTCAGCGTAGCTTCGAAGGCGGTGAGCGCTTCCTTGGCATTGCCGCTCTCAAGCAGCATGACGCCATAGAATTCGCGGGCCGGCTTAGGCACGCCCGGCGTCACCGGATGCTTCTCGGTCTTGTCCTCGGCATCGGCCGCTGCACTCATCGCACTTAGTGCGTCATCGCGCTTGCCTTCGGCATAGAGTACCCAGGCGGTCGCAACTTGCCGCTGAATATCCACTTGCTGCGACCAATAGGCGTCCTTGGCGTCGCGCAGTCTATCCCGCAGCTCAGCGAGCTTGGCGATGTCGGCCTTGGCGGCATCAGGATTGCCGGAGCGGGCCGCGCCGAGAGCACGAGCAAAATGGGTTATCGCCTGCACCTGGGCCAGCGGACTGGGGCGGACCTGAAGCTCGGCCGCAGCCTTCCAGTCGCCGCGTTCCACGGCGTAGCGCGCCGGCGAAATAGCCAGTGCATACGGCCCCGGCAAGAACGTCTCAGTGAAGCCGGTGACCGTCATCATCTCGTCGATGATGGCTTTGGCCTTCTCGTCCTGTCCGAGTTGCAGATCGGCATATACGAGATAGTCCATCGCATGCAGCTGTTCGTGGAAATCCTTGGATTCCTTGGCGACACGCGCCGCTGCGACGTTCGATCCGATCGATTCAGTCCAGTAGCCGACGCGCGTGAAAATGTGTGACGGCATGTGCTGGGCATGCGCTGCTGCTGGAGCGATCTTGGCATAGCGCCGGGCGGCATCGAGGCCCTTCTCGGCGATCGGCGGATAGTCGTAGAGGTGGATCAGGTAATGTGACACGCCGGGGTGCTGCGGCTGGCGCAGTGCGATCGGCTCCAGGATCGCCGCGCCCTTGAGCTGACTGGCGTAGGTCTTGTCGGCCGGTGACGCCGAGGTGTTGAGCGCAAGCGCATAGTGGATCTGCGCCTCGTCGTCATTCGGATAGCGCTGCGCCAGTTGTTCCATGGCCTTGGCATAGGCCTGAACGCGGGTGCGGTGGTCGACTTTTTCGTGGTCGGCGAACATGACCGCAAGCGCGTCCAGATAATCGCGCTCGCGTTGAGACTTGGCGCCGACGCTCTTTCCCTTTGCGATCGCGGCCGCGCCCTCGGCGAGGTTCTTCGCGGGCGCCGCGACGTGCGGATTCCACAGCAGACTTAGCGCGATGCCCCAATAAGCGATGCCGCATTCCGGATCGGCCTTCAGCACATCCGCGAACGCTTGTTGCGATGCGCGGTACCAGAACGAGTGCTGGTACAGCATCCCGCTGTCGAAAAGCTTCTGCGCTTCCGGCTTGCACGATGTTTCGAAATGCACGGTGCCGAGCTTGGTGTCCTCCGATTGTCCCAGCGCCGGTTGCGCGAACGAAAGTCCCACCGCGGCCGTAGCGGCAATTGCGAATGGCGTTTTCATCATGATCTGGCTCCAGGTTGGTAGCGAATGTCCCCTGAGCGCTGCGCAGATTAGACCGAATTCCTGAGGCCGGCTATGCATTTCCCCTTCGCCATTCGAACGCGCCAAGAAGGGACGATGATGCCGACAGCTCTGCCGCTCTTTTTCTTGCCGAGGCCTGTCAGCGGTGCTGACACTTCATCCATACTATGCGTATCGTGGCTCGGCGGAGGTTCTAAATACCGGCGTGGGCTTCAGCGGATACAAGCGGTTTGCGCTGCCAGCTTTTTGAAGGCGTGCCGGTCCGAGCCGGCGCTCTGGCTGGTCATAATTCGGATGATGAGGCAATCAAGGCTTGTCTGTCGCGTGCGTTCCGGATGATCCGATGGCGATAATCCCGCCGTTGGACTTGCATGCTTAATTGGTTATGAAACTCGAAATTGCGTATGCCGCGCGCGCTACCGTTCCGGTAATACCGTCTTAAGCAAAGCTGCCTACCTTGTGGGTCGACGCACGCTCGACCCTTTGTGAACGTTCGGTCACGAGCAATCTCGTGGATCTCACGATCGGCTGACGCGGGAGCGCGCCGTTTCACAAGTGCTCCCGGTCCCGCCGTCATGAACACTTCCGATAACCCCAATCGCAGCCTGGTTCGTATCTTCTGTCTGTCGCTGGGCGGCTTGCTGTTCGCCTACGCGGCCATCGCGGCCTACAATCTTGTTGCGGGCGAGGGCGTCAATACGACCGATCTCTCCGCCGGCGTGTTTCGGATCGGCCTTGGTCTCGCACTGGGCGTCTTGTTCTGCTGGGGCTGGCTCGCCGAGCCGTTTGAACGCCAGGTCGGCCTCATGGGCACAGCGTTCGAATCCGACTACGCCAATTTGGATGCGAAGACCAGGATCAGATCGATCGTCCTGGTAACGATGCTCAGCCTGTTGCTGGAGCTGGTGCTGATCCGCTGGCTCGCCTCTGCATTTCCCGTCTTCTCCTTCTACAAGAACTTCACGATGCTGGCTTGCTTCCTCGGCCTGGGCGCGGGTTACGCGGTCGCGGAACGAAAGCCCTGCGCGCCGGCGCTGGTGTTGCCGATGCTTGCGCTGTTCGTCGGGGCCATCACGCTTTTGCGATACGATACCGGCGTCGGGTACCTGATATTTTCCGTCGGTTGGCTGAGCATGTTCGACCTGCCGGTCTATTTTCTGCTCGGGGCAAGCTTCATCCTCTGCGCATGCATCTGCTATCCGGTCGGCCAGCTTTGCGGCAAATTACTGCACAGCTCGAATTCGTTGAACGCGTATGGCCTCAATTTGATGGGCAGCATTCTCGGGGTCGTCGCCCTGTTCGTGATGAGCCTCTACTGGCTGCCGCCCGTGATCTGGTTCGGCGCGATGGGCGGGATCATGCTGTTGTTCGTGCTCTCGCACGACGATTTCCTTCCAGTCGGGATCGCAAGCTTTTGCGTTCTGCTGGCGATCCTGGCTTGGCCCGTGCAACCCGAGACCCAGCGCATCTATTCGCCGTACCAACTGCTGGAGCGAACCGCCAAACCCGATGGGCTGATGCAGATCCTGTCGGGTGGAAACTACTATCAGAAAGTCTACAATTTTGCCGACAGCAAGCGCGGTCTGGAGTCGGGCGCGGATCGCTATGTGCGCGCCTACTACGAATTCCCGTACAATTTCAATAAAACGCCGGAGCGGGTGGCCATTGTCGGCTCGGGCAGCGGCAATGACGTCGCGACCGCGCTGCGGATGGGGGCTGCCCATGTCGATGCCATCGAAATCGATCCGGCCATCGCGTTTCTCGGGACCAAGTATCACCCCGAGCGGCCGTATGACGACCCTCGCGTTACATTGTCGATCAACGATGCGCGGAACTTCTTCCGCACGGCCGACCAGAAATACGACCTGATCGTCTACGGCGTGCTGGATTCGCATACGGCATTAAGCCATGCGTCCAGTCTGCGCGTGGATTCCTACGTGTATACGCGCGAAGGAATCGCCGAAGCATTCAGGCTTCTCAAGCCCGACGGCGTTCTTTCGATCTCGTTCACGCTGGTCAACGATGCGCTGGGCTTCAAGCTGTCAAAGATTCTCCGCGACCTGCCGGGGGCCGGGAAGCCGCTGGCGGTACGGGTGCTGTATGACAGCTCGCGAACGACCGCTTTCGTCGTCAAAAAAGGTCAGGCGGTGACGATGCCGGATGCGAATGCCTTCGCGTCGATCGGCTTTAGCGACGTCTCCAACTACTTCGCGCAACCTTATCCGGAGTCCGCTATTCCGACCGACGATTGGCCGTTCTTCTACATGGTCGAGCGCGCTTATCCCTTCACGTACATGATTGCGCTCGGCATGATTCTTCTTCTCAGCTATTTCTTCGTGCGCAAGACCATCGGATTTTCCGATCCCATCGACCGCAACTACTTGCCCTTCTTCTTTCTTGGCGCCGGCTTCATGCTGGTGGAGACCAAGGCCATCACCGAACTCGGCTTGCATCTTGGAGGGACTTGGCTCGTCATCGCCGCAGCGATAATGCTGGTGCTGATCATGGCGTTCCTCGCCAATCTGATCGTGACGCGGACGGCACGCAGGCTGGCTGGGCCTGCCTATCTCGGACTGTTTGTCAGCCTGCTGGTTGGATACGGCCTGGCGATCAGCCACGGCCAGTGGATGTTCGGCCCGCCGGTGCTGCAACTCATGCTGAGCTGTTTCGTGCTGACGATTCCGCTGTTCTTTGCCGGCATCATCTTCTCCAGCCTGATCGGCGAGGCCAAGATCAACATCTCAACGGCGTTTTCCTACAATCTGATGGGCGCGTTGTTTGGTGGCGTGATGGAATACAATTCGATGTATTTCGGATTTGCATTTCTCTATCTGCTCGCGCTGGGATTCTACTCGCTCGCCTGGGTGTTTTCCCGGAAGTCCGGGACGTTCTCCTGGAAACTCGCGTCGCTCACTCCAACCGCACCCTGAGCCGCGCTGGCGTCCAAATGCGGTCCAATGAGGACCCAAAGGCGGGGGATAGGACTGTGCTCGTCTTGCATCGCTCAAGCCCAATTCGCGTCGCGAAGCGATTTTGGCGAGGTCGTGAGACGATTGTGGGGCTATAACGGAAGGCCTTCCCGCAAGGGGGCGCCGCTCTCGGGAGGGGAGGCGTCGACTGTCTGTTTCGCCTGCATCCGTAGAGCGCGACATAATTGCATCGGTGTGACGGCCTTGTTTTCAAATGCTCATAATTAGGGCATTCGGTGATTGATATTTCGAGTTCCGCCGTGGTAGTGCAAAACCGTTCGCGTATGCGTAAGGAAAATTTTGATGAAGCTTTTGCTCGCAGGCTTTATCTCGGTGCTCGCCACCACGGCGTTCGCACAGCCGGATAACAAGCCTGCAAACGCAATGGATTTGCGCAGCGCACAAGCAGATCTTCAGAGGTCGGACGGTGTGCCGGCGGGTGGGTGCATGCCGATCGGCCTGACCGCCCGGGGGGACCTGGTTTTTCCGATGCAGTGCCGCGAACTCATCGAGCGCGAGCGTGGCCCGATTCCGGAAGAGAAACGGCAGATATCAGAGCCGCGACCTCAACAGGAGCCGTCGGCGAAGATAGCTCCGGCGGAGAAGGTCACTCCGGTAGCGGTGGCTCCAGCGGAGAAAGTCACTCCGGTAGTAGCGGTGGCTCCGGTAGAGGTGACCCCGGCAGAAAAGGATGCAGCAGCAGCACCGGGCCAGGCTCAGGCTCGCAAAAGACTTGCCAGGACCGAGCGACGCAAGCAGCAAGGGCCTCCGACGGCGGCGGTTTCCGATTCGCAGACCACCGGAAGCACGACACAGGCGACCGGAAGCTCGTTGCGGTGGTTTAGCACGACGCGGTAACAAGACGGCCCGGCAGAGAGTCCCTCTACTTCGCGTGGCTACCGGTGGGACGCCTGCAAACGGCGATCGATGTCTGCCTTTGGTCATAGCGGACATCGAGCGGACGTGCCGTCCGTTTTGAGCTAGCTACCGATCAGCGAATCCAGGTCGACGTCGATCTGGCCCGGCGCTCTGACGTGACGGACTTCAAAGCTGTCGGGCTGAAAGCGGTATTCGACCAGCCCGACCTCCTTGGTGCCGATGACTTCCTGCTTCGCATCGGAAATGATGAAGCCGGCGGAAGGCGCCCAGACGTGGCGGATGTGGCGATAGGTAAAATCGCGGCGCTGGTGAACGTGGCCGCTGGCGACCAGCCGCAGATCGGCGGCGCGCAGCATCTCGACCACGCGGCTTCGTGCCGGCATCGGAATGTAGCGTATCGCCGACGCCGCCAGCTCCGGATCCTCAGGTGAATTCAGGTAAAGCGGTTTGTGAAGAAACAGCGCGACCGGCTTGCCGTCGGCGCTGGAGAGTTGCGAAGCGAGCCAGTCGTACTGCTCGGCTTCGCTCGCAAGACCGGTGTTCATCACCAGCGAATTGAGCCCGATGAAACGCCAGCCGGCGGCGTCGAAGCGCCAGCGATCTTCACCGAAGATCGAGAGAAAATTCTGCCGCTCCTGTTCCGTGGCCGGTTGAGGCGGAGCCGGACCAAGCTCCGTCGGGTTGTCGCCGATGTCATGATTGCCGGGCAAATAACGGCAGGCAACGGGAAGGGCTGCATGTAGCTCGCGGGCAAATTCGAGATCGTCGCGACTGGTCGGCCCGTCGAAAGCAAGATCGCCGCTGTTGACGACGAGATCGGGACGCCTGGCGTCGATGTATTCGCTGACCCGATGAAAGTTCTGGGTCAAGGTCGGCAGGCGGCGGGCAAGGTGGGTGTCGGAAATCTGGATCAGGCGAAATTCGGGCATGCAACATTCCTTCCGGTCCGATTATATATTTTGACGGAAGTCGGAACGATGACAAATTTTGCAAAGCTATGCACCAACCATAGCTGTCATCGCCCGCGAAAGAGCCTGTGAAATATATCTCCGACCTCATCCTGAGGAGCGCGCCCTTGCGCGCGTCTCGAAGGATGGCCGCGAGTCCATCCGTTGTGTCCATCCTTCGAGACGCTTGCTTCGCAAGCTCCTCAAGATGAGGTCGGTATCGCCGAAGGCGAGACCTGGTGGCGGGGGCATGACCGCTGTGGTGTTGCTCTCAGAGCACGCGATAGCGGATCGCGAAGACGTCATTCTGCTCGCTGCGGGTTTCTTCGCCGCCGTTCGGCGAGGCGACGCGATCGGCCAGATGCCACGGTCCGAACTGATCCGAATGGCTCGGGCTGGCGGCGAGGCGCAGCTTGAACCGGCACTGGGCCTGGCCCGGCAGATTCAGGACCATGACGCGGTCGGTGGTGCGAAATTTGAGCGGCACCGACCCCCTGATGATGCTGTGACCGTCGTCATCAGACCCCAGCGCACCCTGCACCTGGGCCAACGTCTGGTTGCGGTCGGTGTGCAGTTCGATCTGGCTATTGGCCACCTCAGACGCGGCGACCTTGGGCAGGCGGATTTCGAACTCGATCGCGGGTTTTGACGGGTTGATGCCGAGATAGGCGAGCGCGGCATGCCGCATATCGGAGGCCACGAAGGCCAGAAGCGCGAGCACCGCCACAGCGGCGAGGCCGTGCCTGAACATATCGCGCGGGGTGCGATAGCCGCTCCGAAAATAGACGGTCAGGATGATAGCGACCGCAAGCGCAGTCGCGACGCCGGCGAGCCCCGACATCAGCATGCCGAGCCAGCCATCCGGGCTGTCATCGGCGAAAAGGCCCGGGCCGTCGCCGACCATTTTGAGAAACGAGGTCACGGAGTTGCCAGGCAGTTCGGTCGCGTGGGCCGCGCCTTTCGGCAATGGGGTGACGATATTCATCGCAGCATCTCGCGGGTAGGTTGGAGCCGATTCGGGACCGAAATCACTGGAACTGTCGCTAGTTGGTCACCGCAGCGTGGATTGTGGTTCAACCCAATGGGCGGGGTTTTATTGTCAGGGTGGGGTGTGGCCGCTATAGCGTGGGGCCTGGCGCTTCGCCCCGAGAGGGAATTCCGATGTCGGTCCAAATGGTTTTGCTGCCGGTCTTCGTCCTGATGGGGCTCACCTTCGCCCTTCTGTTCTGGATGGCCACGGCGCGCGGCCGTGCGCTCGCGGAGCGGGAAACCAGCTTCAAGGATATCGCGTTGGGTCAGCAGAACTGGCCTACCCGCACCACCCAGATCGGCAATTGCTTCAGCAACCAGTTCGAAATACCAGTCTTGTTCTACATCCTGATCGCGCTGGCGCTGCCGCTGCGCCATGTCGACCTTGTGATCGTGCTGTTGTCGTGGGTGTTCGTGGTCACCCGCTTTGCCCATGCCGGAATTTTCGTGACCTCCAACAACGTCCGGCAGCGTTCGCTGGCGTGGTTTGCCGGCGTGCTGGCGCTGTTCGCGATGTGGCTGTATTTCGCGCTGAAGACGCTTTTGTTGATCTGAGCCCGCGCGTTTTGCGTCGCTCGCGCGCCTTCCCGTTCTCGAACCGAAAGTCTTGAATGACTCCCGCAGCGCGGCTCTCCGCGGCCATTGAACTGATCGATACCATCGACGCGCAACGCATCCCGGCGGCGAAGGCGCTGAAGGAGTGGGGCACCGCGCATCGCTATGCCGGCTCGGGCGATCGCGCCGCGATCTCCGGCCTGATCTGGGA